>Ga0181529_10000462_pt1 | contig 59072 bp, 46 predicted proteins | sample PEATcosm2014_Bin_36_FD_119763 | JGI IMG/M metagenome (GOLD analysis project Ga0181529, IMG submission 119763) | Peatland microbial communities from MTU Mesocosm Facility, Houghton, MI, USA - PEATcosm2014_Bin10_30_metaG | ecosystem: Environmental > Terrestrial > Soil > Wetlands > Peat | place...
AACCAGTTTGTGAACACAAGATTGCTGGTGAATACGCTCGACGGAGTCACTCTGGTTCCCACCAACGCCGTCCAGCACAACGGACAAGTTGCGTTCCTCTATGTGGTAACGAATGGTGTAGCGAGCGTGCGCAATATCAAGACGGGCGTTGCCGACGGCGGCATGACCTCGGTCACGGGAATCAATCCCGGCGAGGTCGTGGCGACCAGCAGCTTCGACAAGTTGCAGGCCGGGAGTAAAGTCGTGGTGTCGAAGCAGGCGCCTCCGGCAAATCCCGTTGAGGGCAAGACTCCGTGAGTCCATCCGGGCCTTTCATCGAGCGCCCCGTAGCCACGTCGCTGCTGATGGCGGCAATCCTGCTGGTAGGTATTGTTGCCTATACCCAACTGCCGGTTTCTGCATTGCCTCAGGTTGATTACCCGACCATCCAGGTACTGACTTTCTATCCCGGCGCCAGCCCGGACGTAATGGCCACAACGGTGACCGCGCCCCTTGAACGGCAGTTCGGCCAACTCCAGGGGCTGAGCCAGATGACGTCGACCAGCTCCGGCGGATCGTCTGTGATTGTGTTGCAGTTCGCTCTCAGCCTCAACATCGACATCGCCGAGGAAGAGGTTCAGTCCTCGATTAACGCAGCGCAGAGTTTTTTGCCGTCGAGCCTTCCCTCGCCTCCTGTTTATAGCAAGACCAATCCGGCGGATGCTCCCGTGCTGACGCTGGCCATCACGTCCGACTCCATTCCGCTCTCGCAGGTTGAGGATATGGTGGATACGCGGCTTGCTCCCAAGCTTTCGCAGTTGAGCGGGGTGGGCCTGGTGAGCATCAGCGGCGGGCAAAAGCCGGCAGTGCGCATTCAAGCCAATCCGACCGCGCTGTCGTCTTACGGACTCAATCTTGAGGACCTGCGCACGGCGCTCACGCAGACCAGCGTCAATGCCGCCAAGGGAAACTTCGACGGGCCTCATCAGGATTATCAGATCAACGCCAACGATCAGTTGGTGACCAGCGACGATTATCGCAAGGTCGTGGTTGCCTACCGCAACGGCGCGCCCATCATACTCAGCAATGTTGCGCAGGTGGTGGACGGCATCGAGAACAACAAGCAGGCGGCGTGGATGAACGAGACGCCTGCGGTCATCGTCAACATTCAAAGGCAGCCCGGCGCAAATACCATCAGCGTGGTGAAGGCCATCAAGGCGATTCTGCCCCAGCTTGAGGTCAACCTGCCGGCATCCATCAAGGTTACTCCGCTCACCGATCTCACCACCGCTATCAACGCCTCCGTCTCCGACGTTGAGTTCGAGTTGATGCTGACCGTTGCGCTGGTGGTGATGGTGATCTTTCTCTTTCTGCGCAACCTTTACGCCACCATCATCCCCAGCATTGCCGTGCCGGTTTCATTGGTGGGCACCTTCGGCGTCATGTATGCGCTGGGTTATAGCCTGGACAATCTTTCCCTGATGGCGCTCACCATCTCTACGGGCTTTGTGGTCGATGACGCGATCGTAATGATCGAGAACATTACGCGCTTTCTCGAGGCCGGGGACACGCCCATGCAGGCGGCCATGAAGGGCGCTGAGCAGATCGGCTTTACCATCATCTCTCTCACCGTCTCGCTGATCGCGGTGCTGATTCCGCTGCTCTTCATGGGCGATGTAGTGGGCCGCCTCTTTCGCGAATTCGCGGTCACCCTGGCCGTCACCATCATCCTGTCGGCGGTTGTGTCGTTGACGCTGACGCCCATGATGTGTTCGCGAATTCTGCGCCGGACTCCCAAAAACCAGCAGGGGCGCTTTTACAGGGCTTCCGAGCGTGTCTTCGAAAACGTCATCGCGTTTTACGGCCGCACGCTCAAGTTTGTGCTGGGCTACCAGACCATCACGCTGCTGGTGGCCGCAGCCACGCTGGTGCTGACGATTGTGCTCTACATCGTGATCCCCAAGGGATTCTTTCCTGTACAGGATACAGGTGAGATTCAGGGCATCTCACAAGCGCCGGCGACGATTTCCTTTGCGGCCATGGAGCAGAAGCAGCAGCAACTTGCAGCCATCATCCTGCAAGACCCGGCGGTCGAGAGTTTGTCCTCCTTTATCGGCGCGGACGGGACCAATACTACTTTGAACAGCGGACGAATGTCGATCAACCTGAAGCCGATTGGCGTGCGCAACCTGAGCGCCTCCGATGTGATTCGCAGGCTGCAAACGAACCTCAAGCCGGTCGAGGGCATCGAGCTCTTCATGGAGCCGGTGCAGGATATTACCGTGGACGACCGGGTGAGCCGCACCCAGTATCAATACACGCTGGAAGACCCCGACGCAAACGAGTTGAACTTGTGGACCGGCCGGCTTGTCGACAAGATGAAGCAATTGCCTCAGCTTGCCGATGTGGCGACGGACCAGCAAACCGGGGGGCTGGCGGTATCGCTGGTCATCGATCGTGTCAGCGCATCGCGGCTCGGCATTGCGCCCTCCACCATCGACAGCACTCTCTATGACGCGTATGGACAGCGGCAGATCAGCACCATGTATACGCAGTTGAACCAGTATCACGTGATTCTAGAAACGGCTCCAAGCGATCAGCAAAGCCCCGGCAAACTCCAGGACCTGTATATCCAGACCAACACCTCCGCGGGCGGCAGCGGTCCGGGTGCTTCGTCGTCTTATGCTTCCTCGGGGTCCTCGTCCGCCGGTTCGAATGCAACCACGACCGCTGTGGCCTACACTCCTTCCTCGGCAGCCCTCAGCGCGCCCTCGAATGCCATTCGGTCGGGAGTGGGCGCGAGCGGCACTGCAACGGCGAATGCAGTCACCACGACCGCAGCTCCCAATGCGGTACCGCTGAGTGCGTTCACTCACATTGAGAAAGTCGCAGAGCCGCTCTCGATCAATCACCAGGGACAGTTCCCTGCCGTGACCGTGTCGTTCAATCTTGCTCCCAACGCCGCGCTGGGAGGCGCAATCACGGCCATCGAAAAAGCGCAAAAGGATCTGAACATGCCGGCCAGCGTCCAGTATGGATTTCAGGGGACCGCGGCCTCATTCCAGGGTTCGCTCTCCAATGAGGGCTTGCTGATTCTGGCCGCGCTGGCAGCGGTTTATATTGTGCTCGGAGTATTGTACGAGAGCTTCATTCACCCCATCACCATTCTCTCCACGCTGCCGTCCGCGGGCGTGGGCGCGTTGCTGGCTCTCATCCTGTTCAAGCAGGACCTCAGCGTCGTCGCGATCATCGGCATCATTCTGCTGATCGGCATTGTCAAGAAGAACGGAATCATGATGGTCGACTTCGCGATGGAGGGAGAACGGGAGCACGGGAAGAACGCAACCGACGCGATTTACGACGCTTGCCTGCTGCGCTTCCGCCCCATCATGATGACGACCATGGCGGCGCTGCTGGCGGGCCTTCCGCTGGCTCTCGGTCAAGGGATGGGCTCGGAGCTGCGGCGTCCTCTGGGCATTGCCATGGTGGGCGGGCTGCTGCTGAGCCAGGTGCTCACGCTCTACACAACTCCTGTCATTTACATCCTTTTCGATAATCTAAGCCATCGCTTCGCTCGCGCGCCGAAGAGTGTCGAAGGCGGCGATGAAGCTATCCCGGCGGAGGAAGCATGAATATCTCCGCCCCCTTCATCCGCCGGCCCGTTGCCACCACGCTGTTGACTGCGGGCATCACGCTTGTGGGGGCCATCGCCTTCAACGTTCTTCCTGTTTCCCCATTGCCGCAAGTGGATTTTCCGACGATCTCGGTTTCGGCCGGCTTGCCCGGCGCAAGCCCCGAGATTACCGCCTCCTCGATCGCAACTCCGCTGGAGCGCCAGTTCAGCCACATCGCCGGCGTGACCGAGATGACCTCATCGAGCTCGCTCGGCAGCACCTCGATCACTCTCCAGTTCGATCTGAGCCGCGACATCGACGGCGCAGCGCGAGATGTGGAGGCGGCCATCAACGCGGCACGCACTTACCTGCCGGCAAACCTGCCCGCCAACCCGACGTATCGCAAGGTGAATCCCGCGGACGCGCCGATCATTATTTTGGGGCTGACTTCAGATAAATACGACAAGCCGACGCTCTATGACGAGGCGTCGTCGGTCATTGCGCAGAAGCTCTCGCAGATTAATGGGGTCGGACAGGTATCGGTCGGCGGTGGCGCCGGTCCTTCGGTGCGCGTGGAAGTGAATCCCACACTGCTCAACAGCCACGGTCTTACCATCCCGAATCTTCAGTCTGTACTGAGCCAGCAGAATGCTCACGAGCCTACCGGTCAACTCTCCGACGGAGCCACGACCGCGGATATCATCACCAACGACCAGATCTCACGCGCCGACCAATACAAGACGCTCATTGTCGGCTACAACAAAGGAGCGGCGGTCAGGCTCGCCGATGTGGCCGACGTAACTGAAGGGCAGTCGAATATCCGCAACGCGGGGTATCTGAATGGCACACCCTCGATCACCATCATGATCTTCCGCCAGCCGGGCGCCAACATCATCGACACCGTCGATCGTGTCCGCGCTGAATTGCCGTCGATTGAAGCGTCCATTCCGCAAGGCATCAAGACCACCATTGTTCTTGACCGCACCACAACCATCCGCGCTTCCGTCAGCGATGTGGAGAGCACGCTCATCCTCTCGGTCATCCTGGTGATTCTTGTCGTCTTCGTCTTCCTGCGCAACTGGCGCGCCACACTCATTCCCACTGTAGCCGTTCCCGCATCGCTCATCGGCACCTTCGCCGCCATGTACCTGTTCGGCTTCAGCATCGACAACCTCTCGCTGATGGCGCTGACCATCTCGACGGGTTTCGTCGTCGATGACGCCATCGTGGTGATGGAAAACATTTCACGCCTGCGTGAAGCGGGCATGACGCCCATGAAGGCCGCGTTTCAAGGTTCCAAAGAGATCGGGTTCACCATTTTGTCGATCAGCATGTCGCTGATTGCGGTGTTCATTCCCATTCTGCTCATGGCCGGCATCGTCGGCCGACTCTTCCGCGAGTTTGCGATCACGCTGTCGACGGCCATCGTTGTTTCGATGCTGATCTCGCTGACCACCACTCCCATGATGTGCGCCTATCTGCTCAAGGACGAGAGAACCATCAAGCACGGCAGCGCGTATCGGGTCACCGAGCGTGGATTTACCTGGATGCTCTCCACGTACAGCCGCTCTCTGACTTGGGTGCTCAAGCATCCATGGCCGATATTCGCTCTCCTGGTTCTCACCATTGCGTTGAATTTTTATCTCATCGATATTATCCCGAAGGGCTTTTTCCCGCAACAGGACACAGGAGTAATCACAGGCAACGCGCGAGGCCCGCAGGATGCATCGTTTCCGATCATGGACAACTCGATCCTGCAAATCGAGAAGGTCATCCAGGCTGACCCGGCTGTCGCGAATGTCATTGCTCATACGGGCACCGGGAACACCGGCAGTATCAATATCGCGCTGAAGCCGCTGAATGAGCGGAAGATCTCCGCGGCGGATGTGATCAACCGCCTGCGGCCCAAACTCAACCGGCTCCCGGTTGCTTCAGCCTTCCTCCAGGCCGCGCAGGATCTGCGCATCGGAGGGCGACAGAGCAATGCCATGTACCAATACACGATTCAGTCGGACAATGTGGAGGACCTGGCACACTGGGGCCCCGTTTTGCTATCAGGGATGCAGAAGATTCCCGGCTTCCAGGATGTGAGCAGCGATGCTCAGAACAGCGGCCTTCAAGAGTCACTCAGCTACGATCGCCCCACCGCCGCGCGGCTCGGCATCACGCCGCAGTCGTTGGACCAATCCCTCTACAGCGCCTTCGGTCAATCGGAAGTCTCCATCATCTACACTCAGTTGAATCAGTATTACGTGGTGCTGGAGGTAGCGCCGCAGTACTGGCAGAGCCCCGACGGCTTGAAGAACATCTACCTCAACACCACGGGCAGCGGCATCGTTCCGCTCTCCACGGTCAGCACAGCGCAAGCGAGCACGACGCCTCTGCTCATCAATCACACCAGTTCCTTTCCATCCGTAACGGTGTCGTTCAATCTTGCGACGGATATGTCGTTGAGCGATGCCACCCGCCTGGTTTCCCAGATGCAGGAGAAGCTCAATATGCCGCAAACCGTCCGCGGCTTCTTTGCCGGGACTGCGTCCGCATATCAAACCTCTCTGGCCAGCGAGCCTCTTCTCATTGGTACAGCGCTGCTCGCTGTCTACATTGTCCTCGGCATTTTGTATGAGAGCCTGGTGCATCCTCTCACCATCATTTCCACCTTGCCGTCGGCGAGCGTGGGAGCCATGCTCGCGCTTATGCTCTTCAAGATCGACCTTAACGTGATCTCGATCATCGGCATTATCCTGCTCATAGGCATTGTGAAAAAGAACGCGATCATGATGATTGACTTTGCGCTGGTGGCGGAGCGCGAACACGGCAAATCCACCACAGAAGCCATCTTTGAAGCTTGCCAGCTACGCTTTCGCCCCATCCTGATGACAACCATGGCCGCGTTGTTTGGAGCGCTGCCGTTGGCTTTCGGCACCGGGACCGGCTCCGAGCTGAGGCGTCCGCTCGGCATCACAATCGTAGGCGGACTGATCGTCAGCCAGATGCTGACTCTCTACACCACGCCCGTTGTTTATATTCTCTTCGATTGGGCGCGCCTTTGGTTCCGCGGCAAACAATCGGCGACCCTCCCCAACAGAATTGCGGAGGCACCCTAGCCTATGGAGTGTTCACGATGAAAAAGTCGAGCGTGCGATCCCGGCAAGTATACGCAGCTTTTGATGGACTTTCTGTCGCGGTGTTCTGCGCGATGCTGGCTGGATGCAACGTAGGACCCAGGTATCTTCCGCCCGCGATTACTGCGCCTCAGGCCTTCAAGGAGTCTCCAACTCAATTCAAGGAATCCGCTGGATGGACGGTCGCGCAGCCACAGGACGAGGCCCTTCACGGTAAGTGGTGGGAGATCTACAATGAGCCGGAGTTGAATGCGCTAGAAGATCAACTCAATATCGACAACCAGAATATCCGCCAGGCCTTCGAGAACTTTATGGAAGCGCGCGCCCTGGTGCGTGAGGCGCGCTCGCAGTATTTTCCGACCGTGAGCGTTGGTGGCTCCTACACCCGATCGCAATCATCTTCCAACGTTGGATCCAGCAGCAGCGGCACAACAAGCGGTAAGCAATCTCAGGTGTTTTCTCTGCCGGCCGGCGTTTCGTGGGAACCCGATCTTTGGGACAAAGTCCGCAATGCTGTGCGCGCCAGTCAATACGAAGCACAGTTGAGCGCTGCCGACCTGGAGAATGAACGCCTCACGGAACAAGCCAGCCTCGCCGAATACTTTTTTGAGATTCGCGGCCAGGATGCGCTGCAAAAAATCCTCAACGACACGGTGGAAGCCGACAAGAAGGCACTTGAAATTGCAAAGACCCGCTATGACACCGGCGTTGACGACCAGATATCCCTCGTAGAAGCGCAGACAACGCTGGAGAGCGCGCAATCGGCGGCAATCAACATCGGGATTGCGCGAGCGCAGTATGAACATGCGATTGCCATGCTTGTCGGCAAACCTGCGTCAACGTTCTATATCCCGGTGGAACCCACTACGAGCGCCCCTCCGGCAATCCCTGTTGGAGTTCCGTCCGAACTGCTCGAACGGCGCCCGGACATCGCCGCCGCGGAGCGGAATATGGCCGCGGCCAATGCACATATCGGAGTTGCTTATGCGGCTTATTACCCGGCATTGACTCTCGCGGCCACCGGCGGTATGGAGAGCTCAGCCCTCAAGAATCTCCTGGATTGGCCCAGCCGCTTCTGGTCTGTCGGCCCATCGATCTCTGAGACCGTCTATGATGGCGGCCTGCGCCGCGCCACCGTAAATCAGTACATCGCAACGTACAATGCGAACGTTGCCGCGTATCGCCAATCCGTGTTAACCGCATTCCAGCAGGTGGAAGACGCGCTCGCCGAGGTTCGCCTTCTGTCGCAGCAGATCCGCCAGCAACAGGAAGCTGTCGACTCCTCGCAAACCTTTCTGCGGCTTGAGCTGGGGCGTTACAAAAACGGCATTGATCCTTACATCGACGTGGTCATAGCGCAAACTACCCTGCTCGCCAATCAGCAGTCCCTGACGACTCTGCAGGTGCAGGAGATGGCGGCTTCGGTGCAACTGATTGAAGCTTTGGGCGGCGGCTGGGACCGGTCGCAGTTGCCTGCGCCTCAACAGATAACGGAGAAGCCTTCAAAGGCAGAGATCGCGATTCAGCATTAGATTGCGAAGGCCTCTGTTCCGTGGGCACTACCTTCACTACTACTATTCCGAGGCACACCCCTATGGTTTCTTCGCGCCACTCTCGGGCTTGGCTGAGCGAAGGAGTAAAAGAGGGCATTGCACGAGCTTGACAACCTTCTCGGCAATCGAGCCGAAGATCAGTGGATGCCAGCCGGAGATTCCGTGCGTCGATATCACTACCAGGTCAATATGCTCGCGTTCAACCACTTCCATGATGTTTCCTGCCACGTCATTGCCAACTTCGACGCTGGAACTTGCCTTGATTCCTCTGGCAGCAAGGGCAGCATGGCACTTCTTCAGATGCTGCTCTGCAAATGATCTTGCTTCCTGGAGATATTCGGTTTCCGGAATCAAGTCAGGCAGAGTGGTCGTAGGGAAAAAAGGGATGACGTTTACAAGGTAGAGTTCGGCATGAAAGTGCTGAGCAAGGTCAGCTGCCATCTCCAGGGCCGCTTGGGATGAGGGGCTAAAGTCGATAGGCAACAGGATCTTCGTGGGAATGGAAGGGAAAGCGCGAACTTCACTCATAATGGTCTCCTCGCCTCATCAGAAAAGCGGCTGGTAATGTTTGGTGCGAAAGGGGGGACTCGAACCCCCATGGATTGCTCCGCCAGATCCTAAGTCTGGTGCGTCTGCCAATTCCGCCACTTTCGCATCCCTTGTCAATTTACCACGGAGGCGGACCAGCGAGCGGCCAAAGCGGCTTGGAATTCGCGCTATCCGCGCCAACCCCGGCCCAAACGGGGTAATCTGGAGAGACTATGAGTCCATCCGCGCAGCAGCCGCAAATGACCCTCGTCCAAACCCCCGACTACCGCGAGTCGTACGCCAACAGCGTGCAGGTTCGCGTCAGCGTCTGGGACTTCCAACTGGTCTTCGGCCTGGCCTCAAGCGATGCCCCCGACCAGATCACCATCCGAAACCATCAGGCCATCTACCTCAGCCCACAGCAGGCCAAGGCCATGTGGAATATGCTGGGGCAGAACCTGGCCCAGTACGAACATGCCTTCGGCGCGCTCAACCTGGAGCCGCAGAGCCACGGCTTTCCCTCCGGGCCGATCAACTAGGGACCAGGGACTTAGGGTAAGGGACTAAGGGCTAGGGAATAGCCGTTGCTTGTGGCTACTCCGTGACCCTTCCTTCCCCAATTTTTTCGCGTAAAGGGTGGGAGGCGGCAATGAACCCGCGAACTTGCTAACTCGCTAACACCGCGAAGCGGTGGCTAACCCGCTAAATGGTAAGCCCGTCCTCGCGAGTTTGGTGAAAGGATGGAGAAGACCCAGGTTTCAAACAGCTTTGTTCACGAGGAGCGAAGGTTTTGCGCTGGAGAAGATTCATCAAGCCACGGCCAGAGGCGCCGCTGCCCGCCTGGATGATCTTCCCGGCGATCTTCGCGGCGCTCGTGGCGAGCCACCTGACCCTGCTCAAGCTGCCCTATTACTGGGACGAGGCCGGCTACTACATCCCGGCGGCCTGGGACTTCTTCCGCACCGGCTCTCTGATCCCCGTCAGCACTCTGACCAACGCCCATCCGCCGCTTCCCAGCATCTACCTGGCGCTTTGCTGGAAGCTCTTCGGCTATTGCCCGCTGGTCACTCGTCTGGCCGTGCTGGGGGTCGCGGCGCTCGGTCTCACGGCGGTCGTGCGGCTGGCCATGCGTGTGGTTGGCGTGTCCGCCGTCGCCTGCTGGACCGTGGCGCTCACCGCGCTCTACCCCGTTTGGTTCGCACAAAGCTCGCTGGCCCACGCCGACATCTTCGCTGCCGCCTGCTCGCTGTGGGGGCTGGCCTGCGCGCTGCCGGCACAGGATCGCGTGCCGCACCGCAAACCCTGGGCCGCCGCGCTGTGGTTCGCCGCCGCCGCACTCTGCAAAGAGACAGCCATCTTCATCCCGCTCACCCTGGCCGCCACCAGCCTCATTGAAAGCTACCGCGCCCCCGGAATGGCTCGCACCCGGCTGCAACGCGAGGCCGCCTGGCTCGCCGGTTGCGTGCTCCCCCTGGCCGCCTGGTACGCCTACCACCGCTGGAAGACCAGCTTCCTCTTCGGCAATCCTGAGTTTCTGCGCTACAATGCCCAGGCCAACCTGGAACCGCTGCGCTTCCTGGCCGCCTTCGGCCACCGCCTCCTGCATCTGACCGCTCACATGAACCTCTTTGTGCCGGTGCTGATGACCTTGGCCGCGCTGCTGCTGGAGCTGAGGGGAGACAGGGGTCAGGGATCAGGAATCAAGGATCAGGAATCAGCCGATGGGATTGACGCTGCCGGTCAGGCTCGCCCCGGCATCGCCCCTGATGCGCTGCGCCGCATTCTTCTTTTGCTGCTGGTGAACGCCGCGCTTTTCAGCTTCCTGGGCGGAGCGCTGCTGACGCGCTACCTGCTGCCGATGTATCCGCTGGTGCTGGTGGTGGCCGTCTCCACTTTTTATCGCCGCGTGCCCTGGTGGCAGGGGCTGGCCGCCTTCTGCGCCGCGGCCTTCGTGCTGGGAATCTTCATCAATCCGCCCTATGGCTTTGCTCCGGAAGACAACCTGGACTACGCGCGCGTGATCCGGCTCCACCAGGCCGGCATCGCCCAACTTGAAGCGCGCTACCCCGGCGCAACGGTGCTATCAGCCTGGCCGGTCACCGACGAGCTAACCCGCCCCGAACTGGGCTACCTCAGTCAGCCGTTCGCCGTGACCCCGATTGAAGACTTTTCAGCCGCCCAGATTGCCCGCGCCGCTCAGGAGCCGGAGAAGTACTCTGTCGCGCTGGTCTTCAGCACCAAGGCCGATCCGTCTTCCGCGCTCTTCACGCTGGGGCAGGCGAGCAAGGCAATGGACGAACGCTACTTCGGCCTCCACCACGACCTGAAGCCCGAAGAGATCGCGCTCGAACTCCACGGCGCGCTGGTCTGGAAGCAGGAAGACCACGGGCAATGGATTGCGCTGATCCGGTTTAACCGGCAGTTTGATGCGCGGACGGAAAACCTGTGGCCCAAGCCGGGAACAGAGAGTATTCTTGGAAGTCAATGAAAGTCGTCAGGAGTGGCTATGAATGAATCTGGCGGGCAGGAAACAAAGCAGGGATTGAGCGCGAGTAGCAATGGCGCAGTGATGACGAAAGAAGAAAAATTCGCCTATTTGGGTGTGATTATTCTTGCTACCTTAATGGCCACTTTTACATTGGGAATGGCTTTGTTTGCAGCTTTTTCATTTCATAAAATGGTTCGACAAGAAAACATGAATTCTGTGCATCAATTGTCGATTGTCCTATTCGTTATTTCCGCAGCTTTTCTCTGTTTGTTAATTTGGATAGGTTTTATAATCATTCGGCGTAGAATGAAGACCGGGAGTTACCTTCCCACGGGTGAGCGGTTGGTGAAGTGGCGTGAACGTCAAAGCAGGCCGGAGCCCTTATGGAAGAGAATCACCTTTGCTTTTATTTATCTGATCTTCGTAATTGATATAACGTTTTGTTATCTCACTAAAGGTCTACATTCTGGTTTCCTGAGGCCAGCAACGATTTTCTTTTGGTATATAGTGCTTTTCTATTTATGGATAACGGCAGCCGTATTTATCATGCGCATATTTGTATCCATAATAAGTAAGAAGGTGCAATCTCGTGTGCCGGAAGAGCTGCAACCCCCTCCGGAATCAGAAAGAAAATAGCATTCACTTTCTACCAGCTTCAAGCGCTGCGTGAATCGTTCGCTGGGAGTCCCAGGTTCCGATTTTGAGAACTTGGAATCCACGAACCTCTATTCGTCTGCCCACGGCCGTTGTCAGCCGGCTCATCCTCTCTTTGATAACAGACAATGCGCACCCCGCGCCGCAAGCGCCTTGTCGAAGGTCACCAGCACGCCGCCTGCCGCCTCCGCAACGGCCAGCAGCCAGGCATCGGCCCATACCTTTGGGGATGCAGTTGAACCAACCGCTATTTCGCGGAACCTTCGTTCCACATCCGCCGGCTCGGAGCTGAATGTGACCCGGTCGTCGTCATAAAACCGGTCATAGACGCGCCAGGCTTCGTCAATGCTCAGCGGCTTGCCGTCCATGGCTGCCGCTGTTGTGATCAGGCGCAGGAATCCAAGTTGGGACGGGCGAACAAATGCGATCAATCCGTCGTGCTGGCGCCACCAACTCCGCGCTAGTCGATTATGGGGATGCTCGGGCGCCGAGAGTGCCAGCCAGACGTTGACGTCCGGAACGACAAGTCCTGCGAGGATGAATTTGTGGAACTGCTTATGGGAACTCGATGAGCTCATAAATCTCTTCATTGGTCATGCCGAGTTTGCGTCCTGCGGGTGGAATCAGCGGCTCATCGAGGCTGAGTCTCCGCTTCGGCCTAGCCGGCGCGGTCTCCTCCACAGCCTGTTCGATTCCGGCCAGAATCAGTTTGCGCGCCGAGCAACCCTTGCGCGCGGCTGCCTCGTGCAGACGGCGGTGCAGATCCCGCGGAAGGTCGATGGATGTGCGGACGGCGTTTTGCTCCATGGCTTATTGTGTTCCCAGCGACTTAATTAAGTCAAATCGCCGAATGGCAGACAGCCAAACCAGAAACCCCGTCCTTTGACGGACGGGGTCTGGTGGGAGCGGCGTTCGGCATGTTTATTGCTGCATGACCTGGACGCTCGGCGACGGATCGGCCTGCGCGGCGCAGACGAACTTCGTCGCGCTGATTACCGCGCAGCTTGCCGCGGCCTCAGCGCCGTTGGCGATCAGGAAGGTACCCGTGCCGGGAGCCGTTGCATCCCAGGCGTAGGTTGCGCTCAGCGATTGATCCCAGGAAAGCACGCCCTGACTCACGCTGGTGAAGGCGCCGGTGATCGCGCCGCTGGCGGAGAGGTCGTACTCGCCCGCGTAGCCGGTCGGCTCCACGCTCAACAGCGGCAGTTCGCCGAAAAGGTAATTGCCGGCCAGAGCCGCGCCGGTGAAGGCGGTCTGGGTCTGCGGCTCCAGCCAACCGGAATCCAGCGAGCCATTGTCACCCACGTTCATTTCAACAGCGCTGTTGGTGTTGAAGAGGTAAAGGTAGGTTGTGCCGCTGGCCGATGTGAAGGTGGCGCGGCCGGGATTGCTGGAGTCAAAGGTGAGAGCGGTCGGGCCGCCGTTCGATATTCCGGCCGTGTAGGCGCCAGCATTGTTGGTGTAGCTCTGGTTGATCGTGATGTTGCCCTCGCCGTCGCCCGTGCCCTGAAAGAGATTGGCGTAAAAGCCCGACGGCGCACCGCCGCTCGCGTTGAATTCGGCTCCGCGCGCGTAGAAAACGAATGGACCGTTGACGGTCGCGCCGGTGGTTGAGGTTTGCTTCTGCGCGCGCATGTTGCCGGCCTGCTCACCGTCGTTCGAGGTGTTATCGAGGATGAACATGCGGCCGGCGTCGATGATGTATACGGTGTAGCCGGTGGATGTGCCGGCGCCTTTGAGGGCGATGGTGAAGCGTCCCGTGGCGGGGTCCGGCGCGGTGTAGCTCCCGGTGAAGGCCGTGGTCTGGACGGTCGCGCTGCCGCCCAGCGATGTGTCGAGATTGCCGCCTGTGATCTGGCCACCTGAGGCGCTGAAGCGGCCTACCGTCGCCTTGGGGTTGCTGCTGTTGTCCTCGCCATCAAGGCCAAAGACAAAGCTCGAGCCGCTGATGGCGTTCGCGGCAAAGGCGCTGGCCGTGGCCAGGTAGCAATTGGCTGTGGCTTGCTGGCCGGAGGGCAATTCGCCCAGATCATCGATTTCGACCATGCGGAAGTTCTGCGCTGGTTGCGCGGCGCTGGTGAGCGCCAGCGCCCAGTGCAACGTCTGGATTCCCGCGGCGTTATCGGTCAGAATCGTGTGGGTGGACGCAAGGCCGTTCATGTCGGATTCGATGCTGTAGCTGCCGGTCATGATGCCGGAGGCCGAACCGATGTCATAGCTATTGGTGTCGAATGTGCCGCTGCTGAAGTTCCCCTGGCCGTCGGCCTGGAAGCTGGCGACTGAGGCCCAGCGGCTGCCGTCATCGTCGATGGATCCCTGGAGCAGGCAGGCATAGCTGCCGTTGAGGCTGCTGTCGTTGGCCCCGCTTGGGCCAGCGGCGACATTGATAGTGAGGGTGACCGGGCCGGCGGTAGCGCCGGCGGAATCTTGTACGGAGACTTGAAACGTAATCGCGCCCGGTGAGGCGGGCGTTCCGGTGACGGTCAGCATGCTGTCGCTGGAATTGAAATAGGATAAGCTGTTCGGCAGGCCAGTGACCATCCAGGTGTATCCAGGCGCGCCGCCTGTGACATTGATCGCCCCGGAGTAGGCGTTGCCGGCAGTTCCGGAGGGCAGCGTGGTAGTGGTGATTCTGGGCGCCGCATAGATCGTAAAGGCGGCTGGAGGCGATGTGCCTGCCGTCGTGGTGACGGTGATGCTGGGGGAGCCGGCGCTGGCGACCAGGCTGGCGGGAACCGCGGCCGTCAGTTGTGTCGAGCTTACGTAGGCCGTCGTCAAGGCGGTCGATCCCCATTTCGAGGTTGTAACCGAGGTAAAGTACGCTCCGTTGATGGTGAGCAGAAACCCGGCGCTGCCTGCGGTGGTCACACCAGGCGTGAGGCCGCTGATGGCCGGCGGCGCTGGATTGATGGTGAAGGTGGCCGAAGCCGATGTGCCCGCCGCGGTGGTGACCGTAATTTTGCCCGTGCCGGAGAACTGGATCAGAGAGGCTGGGACAGAAACCGTCAGTTGCGTTGGGCTTACGTAGACCGTGCCCAGAAGAGTTGTACCCCACAAGACGGTCGAAGCTGTGGTAAAGACATTGCCCGTGATGGTCAGCATGAACCCGGCGCCGCCTGCAGTGGCCGATGCGGAACTCAGGCTGGAGATGGTTGGAGGCGCCGGTTTGATGGTGATGCTGGCTGAATTCGAGTAGCCGGTATCGCTGTTGATATAGACCTGGACGCCGGCCGTGCCGGCGCTGGCGATCAAACTTTTCGGGACTGAGGCCGTCAACTGCGCGGTGCTCACCCAGGTTGTAATCAGCCAGGTCCCATGCCAATAGGCTTGCGCGGCCGAGGTGAAGTTGCTCCCGTTGATGGTCAGCGTGAAGGCCGCGCCGCCGGCCGTAATTGAAGTCGGGCTCACGCTGGTGATCTTCGGTGGCGGCTGTGTAATGGTGAATGTGACGGGAGCCGATGTCCCGCCTGCGGTGGTCACCGTCACACTCACCGCGCCGGCGGTTGCAACCAGGCTGGCAGGGATTGCAACCGGGAGCGTGCCGCTCCCCACGAGGGTCGCGGTCAGAGGCGTAGCTCCAAAATTCGCGACCATTGACGAGGTGAAGTTAGTTCCGTAGATGTTCAGCGTGAAGGCGCCAAAGCCCGCGGGAACCCGTATCTTACCACCCGTGGAGGTGATGATCGGCGGCGCCGGGTTCACGGTGAAGGAGACGCCGGATGAAGTTCCGCCGGCAGTGACGACCGAGATGCTTGCAGTGACCGGGTTAGCAATCAGGCTGGCGGGAACCACTGCCGTGAGTTGAGTGGAACTCACGTAGGTTGTCGCCAGCGCTGTACTGTTCCACCACGCCACTGTCACTCCGGCTCCGGGAAGAAAATTGGTTCCACTGATGGTCAGCGTGAAGGTTGCGCCTGTGGCCACCGCCGTAGTGGAACCCAGACTGGTGATGGTGGGCGGGGGCTGATTGACAGTGAAGGTTGCGCCAGCGGAACTTCCGTTGACGTTGCTGACTGTAACGCCGGCAGCGCTGACTGCGGCGATCAGGCTGGCCGGAACGGCGGCTGTCAACTGGGTAGCGCTGACATAGGTGGTGGCCAGCGCGGTTGCGCCCCACGAAGAGGTCGTAGCCGCGGTGAAGTTCGTTCCGTTGATGGTCAGCATGAAGGCCGCGCTGCCGGCGACTGCGATGGCCGGACTCAGGCTGGTGATGGTGGGCGGTGGATCGACGGAGAACGCAAAGGCGGGCTTGGAGGCGCCGACGAAGGTCGTCGTGAGTGAATCGGAAGACAAGTTCGAATTCGTGGATGGAAGAGGAGCGGATGAGGATGAAGCGGTCAGGGGAGAAGCGCTTGAGGATAGAATCGTGCCGCTGACGGGCGGCGTGAGGAGAGCGCCGCCTGTGGAGCCTGTAGCCGGATTCACGCTGGTGACCGCTGGCAGGGGAGCAAACGGATGGATGGTATGTGCAACTCCGGGCGCAACTGCCGAAGCCGGACTGAGGCCGAGGATAGCGGCCGGCGGCAAATTGATGGTATAGATTGCGCAGGAGGAGGCGTCGCCATCCGTGCTGATCGTGACGCAAATTGCATCGGCGCTGGCGGTCAGGCTGGCGGGGACGGAGGCCGTGAGTTCGGTTTCACTCTCATAGGTTGTAGCCAGCGCGGTTGTGCCCCAGGTTGCGTTCGTGGCGGCGGTGAAGTTCGTTCCGGTGATGGTCAGCGTGAAGGCCGCGCCGCCGGCTTCTGCCGTAGCCGGACTCAGACTGCCGATCGAGGGAGCCGCGGCCAACGCCGCCGGCGTCCATGCCAATGCCAGGATTACCGAAAAGGCCACAATCGACCAACGGATGAACGAACGCGCGTTTTGCATTTGCAACCACCTCTGTCGAGCGAAACTGTCTTTCTCTCGCCATTCGCTGTTCTATGGTCCGCGTCATGCTTGGTAGAACGGGCCGATTGAAGAGCAGGCGCTATGAGCCGCCTGATTAAGAAATCGTCAAGAGTGAAGGGGGCGAAAGGTTACTTTGGTCTAATTTTTTGCAATTCCTCATGGAAAGTTCCAAACCGAAGACTTAGAGCGAAGTTTTTCAATCTATTATTGGAATTTTCTTAATTCCTGGGACCCAATTCTGCACAATGCTCTGCCCCTCTGTTCTGCTCCTCGCCCCCGCAACCCGCCGCTCGCGGGCCGACGGCCTATAATCAGCGTGTTGTGCAACCATTTTTTTCATCTCGTTCAGGCCGGGTTCGGCGGCTGTCGGGAGTGGCGCTTGTGCTGCTCCTCTCCAGTGCGGTTCCCGCGCGCGCTCAGGCCTCCGCGGAGACTGGCCGCGCCGCTGGCGGTCGCATCCTGCTGGTGCTGCCTTTTGACAACCGCACCGGCCAGCCCAGCCTGGAGTGGATTCGCGAGGCCTCGGCGGAGATTCTGACCAGCCGTCTGGCGGCGGCGGGCTTTAGTCCCATGAGCCGCGCCGACCGCCGGTATGCTTTGGATCACCTGGGGCTGCCGCAGGGCTTTCATCCCTCGCGCGCCACTTCTCTCAAGCTGGCGGAAACTCTGGACGCCGATTCGATCATTGTGGGCAGCTACGTGACCGACGGAGCCGGCATTGTGGCCGAGGCGCAACTGGTGGACGTGCCCCATCTGCGCATGAGCGACGCGGTCACCGCCCGCGGCGAGATGCGCTCGCTGATCGCGGTCTTCGATTCGCTGGCATGGAAGCTGACCCGGCAGCTCGACCCCGGCTTCAAAGCCTCTGAAGAAACCTTTGTGGCCGCCGATTCAGGCCTGCGCCTGGACGCCTTCGAGCAGTACATCCGCGGCATCACCGAGCCCGACCAGACGGAGCGTCTGCGCCATCTGAATCAATCGGTCGCGCTCAGCCCGGAGTTCTCGCCGGCCTGGATGGCGCTGGGCCGCGAGGAGTATGCCGGCAAGCAGTACGAACAGGCGGCAGCGGCCTTCGCCAAGGTGGGGGGCAACGACGCCGACGCTCTTGAGGCCGGCTTCTACCGTGGCCTCTCGTTGTTCTTCTCCGGCGGCTACCCCCGCGCTGAAGAAGCTTTTGCCGGCGTAGCCCGCATGCTGCCGCTGGCCGAAGTTATTAATAATGAGGGAGTTGCGCTCGCCCGCCAGAACAAGGACGGCATTCCGCTTTTCCGCCAGGCGATGGCCGCCGACCCCAATGAGGCCGACTACCACTTCAACCTGGCCGTCAGCCTCAAGCGCTACGGCGACGCCGCTGAAGCCCTGACCGAGCTGGCCCAATGCCTGCGCCTGCATCCCAATGACAGCGAGGCCAAGGCGGTGCAGAGAGCCTGGAAGACGCCGGAAAAGCCTGCGACGGTGAAGCCGTTTTCCGCCAAGCCAGGAACAGCCCTGGTTGCCCCGGCTGCCGCCACGCCAGACGAGGCGGCGGGCACGGACGAGGAGGCTGACGCCAAAGCCGACCCGCTGGAGCGCATCGAGCGCGGCTTTGACGCTACAGCCTTCCACCAGGCCGCTCTCATGGTGGACCAGATGGATGCCGCGCGTCTGGCCCAGCTTGCGCCGCGTGAGCGGGCGCAAAAGCTCTCCGATCAGGCTCATGAGTACCTGGAGCGAGGCCTGCTGCTGGAAGCCGAACGGCACTATCAAGCCGCTTTGGCCGCGGATCCCAGGCTCCCAGCGGCCCACGCCGGCCTAGCCGAAGTCAGCGAGCGTAGCGGCGACGCCGAGGCTGCCCGCAAGGAAGCCGTTACCTCGCTGGAACTGATGCCCTCGGTTGATGCGTACCTGGTGTTGGTTCGCCTGCAGATTGCGGCCAACCATTTGTATGAAGCGCAACGGAACCTGGATGCGGCCCTGCAAATCGACCCGCGGAACAAGGCTGCGCTGGAACTGCGCAGGCAGATCGAGGCCAAGGACGGGATGAAGAAGTAGCTCATATGAGAGGAGCACACCATGATTCAGCGTGTACACGGTTCAGCGGTACTGATCGGTTTGGTTATGGCCTCCGGGCTGGCAGTTCCGGCCTTCGCCCAGCAGCCGCAAGTGGACAAGTTCGTCCTCGCCGACACCATCCAGCCGGTGACGCAGGGCGAGCTGGACCGGGCCATCCAGAGAGCCAACGCCGACGGCGCGCGCGCGCTGCTGATTGAGCTGGACACGCCCGGCGGGCTGCTCGACTCGACGCGCACGATGGCCGGTGCGATCCTCTCCTCGAAGGTCCCGGTCATCGTCTACGTAGCTCCGGCGGGCGCGCGCGCCGGGTCGGCGGGATTTTTCCTGCTGGAGTCCGCCGACATCGCCGCCATGGCGCCCGGCACCAACGCCGGAGCGGCCCATCCGGTGATCGAGATCGGTCCCCAGCCCGACGCGACGATGATGCAGAAGATTGAGAACGACACCTCGGCCTTCCTGCGCTCCTATGTGACAAAACGGAACCGGAACGCCGAGGCTGCCGAGGCCGCCGTCCATTCGTCGCACTCCTATACCGCCCAGGAGGCGCTGGATCAGCACCTGATCGACCTGACCGCCCCAAACGACTGGGAGCTGCTCAAGGCGCTTGACGGTCGCGAGATCACGCGCATGGATGGGAGCAAGCAAACGCTTCACATGGCCGGCGTGCGCATTGAAGACTTCAAGCCCACGCTGCGGGAAGAGCTGCTTGGCTGGCTGGTCAATCCCAACATCGCGCTGCTCTTCGGGGTCTGCGGCGCGCTGCTGATCTATCTGGAATTCAACACGCCCGGCACCATCGTTCCCGGCGCGCTGGGCACGCTGATGCTGCTGCTGGCCATCTTCGCGCTCGATTTGCTGCCGATTCGCTTCACCTCGGTTCTGCTGCTGATTGCGGCGCTGGTGCTGCTGCTGCTGGAGGCCAAGTTCGGCGGCCATGGCGCGCTGGCCATAGCCGGGATCCTCTGCCTTACCTTCGGTTTATTGACGCTGGTGGCCGCGCCCATCCCGGAGATGGCTGTCAGCCCCTGGGTAGCCTTTGCGGTCAGCGCCACCTTCGGCGCCATCACCGTGATTCTGGTCGGCCTCGCCTGGCGCGCGCGGCGCACGAAATCCCGCCTTGGCCCGTCGGCGCTGGTGGGCCGGCTGGCCTCGGCGATGGAGCCGATCAACCCCGAAGGTTTCGGGCCTGTGGGCCATGTGCTGGTCGAGGGCGAAATCTGGCGTGCTGTGGCCAGCGAACCCGTGCCCGCCGGGACGGCGTTGCGCGTTGTGGGCCTGGAAAACTACCTGCTGCACGTGGAGCCGGTCGCGCCGCAAAACCCAGGAACCATCGGAAGATAACCCAATAGGAGTACAATTCGGTCGTAAGTGAGGAGATTCCAATGCCTGATTTCTTTACCGCGGTGCTGATCGTTTGCGCCATCGTCGTCCTCTACGTGCTCAACTGCATCAAGATTCTCCGCGAGTATGAGCGCGGAGTGATCTTCACATTGGGCCGCGTCTCGCCACAGCCCTACGGGCCGGGCATCATCTTTGTCTTCAAGCCAATCCAGCAGATGGTGCGCATCTCGCTGCGCCAGGACGTGCTGGAAGTTCCGCCCCAGGACGTGATCACCCGCGACAACGTCACCATCAAGGTGAACGCGGTGGTCACGCTCTACGTGGTCAGCCCCAACGACGCCGCCATCAAGGTGGCCAACTACGTCTACCAGACCTCGCAACTGGCACAAACCACGTTGCGCACGGTACTGGGCGAAGTGGAGCTGGACGAGCTGCTCAGTCATCGCGACAAGCTGAACGTGCGCATCCAGTCCATCATGGACCAGCGCACCGAACCCTTCGGCGTCAAGGTCATCTCGGTGGAAGTGAAGCAGGTGGACCTGCCCGATCAGATGCAGCGCGCCATGGCCAAGCAGGCCGAGGCGGAGCGCGAAAAGCGCTCGAAGATCATTCACGCCGAGGGCGAGTACAACGCAGCGCAAAAGCTGGTGGACGCCGCCACGCTGATGGCCACGCAGCCGATGACCTTGCAGTTGCGCTACTTGCAAACGCTGACCGAGATCGGTGTCGAGAAGAACACCACCATCATCTTCCCGCTGCCGCTGGAGATGATGTCGCTCTTCAACAAGCTCGGCTTATCGGCCCCGCCTAAGCTGGAAGCGGAAAAGAAGTAGACGTTGATTTGTCCCAGGCTCTCATCCGCCGGTTTATTGCTGACGGATGGGAGTCTTCCGCTCGAAGAGAGTGAGCCGCTGGTTGAGGCTTGCGGCCAGCGGCGCGTTGCCCTGGCGAGCAGCCAGATCGGCGGCGCGTTGCTCGGTTTCGATGGCCTGGCCGTAGCGTCCGGTTTCAGCATAGGCCGCGGCCAGCGTGCCCAGCACCACCGGCTCGCGCTCCGAGGTGAGCTGCGCGGCGTGTTCCGCCAGTGAGACGGCCTCGCTGCCGTTGCGCAGAGCTGCCTCCGGCGCGGTTGCCAGCACCCAGGCGGTTTCATTCAGCACCTGCACATTGTCCGGCTCTTTCAGCAGCGCCTTCCGCCATTGCGCGATGCCCTCCGCGCGCCGTCCCTTCATCGCCAGAGCCACGCCCAGGTAATAGTGCGCCTCCACCAGATTGGGTGAAAGCTGCAAGGCCCGCTCGAATTGCGCAATCGCTACGTCTGTCTGGCCCTTTTCGCCCAGGGCTTGTCCAAGGTAATTGCTGAATTCCGCGTTCTTGGGCGCAAGTTCGACTGCCTTCCGCAAGTGCGGAATAGCCTCATCCGGATGGTCTTTGGAGAGCAGCGCATGGCCCAGGTTGCCCTCCGCGGATGCGTAGGCGGGGTCCAGTTCAGCCGCCTTGCTGAAATCCGCAATGGCTTCGTCGAAGTTGCCCTGCATGGCCAGCGCCTGGCCGAGGTTATTGTAGGCGTGGGCGTACTTGGGATCGCTCTCGATGGCCTGGCGATAGTGCTGCACGGCCTCGTCGAGGCGGCCCTGGGAGGCCAGCGCGTAGCCCAGGTTGTTGTGCGCCTCGGCATACTCGGGATTGATGGCGATGGCGTCCTGGAGCTGCTCGATGGCTTCGGGCAGGCGGTGTTCTTCCAGCAGCGCGCGGCCCAGATTGTTGCGCGCCTCGGCATAGCCGGGATTGTCCTCCAGCGCCTGGCGGTAATGATCGATGGCTTCACTGGAACGGCCCGCGCCATCCAGCGCGACTCCCAGATTATTGTGCGCTTCAGGATAATGGGGCTTGATCAGAACGGCCTTTTGCAGTTGGGCGATGGCGTCCGTGGTTTTGCCCGCCTTGGCCAGCGTCTGGCCGTAGTTGTTGCGGGCGCGGGCGTCCTCCGGGCTCATGGCGATGGCCCTGGCCCACTCCGGCAACGCGGCGGCGAGCTGGCCTTTCTTAGCCAGATCCGCGGCCACATCGTATTGCTTGTAAAAATCCACCGCCGGCGTAGCGATGTGTTCGATGCCGCTGGGCTCCATATTGACGAACTCCGGAATGTTGACCGCGCGATTGGCGGCGGTGGAGTTCTCAATCAGAATGGCGGGCGTGTCATTGCCCTCGGCGTCGATGTGCGTGAGGAACATCTGCGTGTAGGGCGAGCGGCTCTTGGAGGAAAACACCAGCCAGCGGCCGTTGGGCGAGAAGCTGTGCCAGGAGTTCATCAGCGCCGTGTTGCAGGTCATGCGCCGAGCCTCGCCGCCCGCGGCCGGAACAATGTAGAGCTGGCTGTCGGGGCGCATCAACTGGCCGTTGTGGGCCTGGACAAAGACCATCCACTTGCCGTCCGGCGAGATCTTGGCGAAGCTGTTGCTCATGCCGTTCTCTGAGGCTCCGGCGATGGGCTCGGGCTTGCCTCCCAGGCCGTGATTGAAGGGGATACGGTAGAGGTCGTACTGAATCGCAACTTCCGTGGGGTCATTGGCGTAGGCGGCCAGCTTGCCGTCGGCGCGGAATGGCTCCCTGGCCTCGGCGCGCGCAAAAACAAGGTACTTGCCGTCCGGACTCCAGACGGCGCTGGCCTGCACAAAATGGGGATCGTCGGCACCCGGCAGCGGCTGGAACTTCTTGGTCTCGCGGTCATACCAGGCCAGGATGCCGCGCGTCGGATAGAAGACTTGCAGGAAGCGGTAGTCCTTGAAGTTGGCCACGTAGTAGAACGACGAGCTTTTGCTTCCCGGCGGCCGGATGGTGGTGACCACATAGCGGCCATCGGGCGAGACCTGGGACATGAAGCCGACGCGGACTGGACTGCCCGACTCCGTGGGGAACGAGGACCAGGAGATCACGTCCTGGTTGCGAATCGTCATCTGCTTACTGACCGGAACCAGCGTGTACATGCCCTTGTCGTTCTGCGGACCGTCCAGATCGAGGCCCAGGGTCTTGCCGTTGGCGGCGAAGGAGTGGCAGTTGGCGCAGGAGTGCAGGTCGGTCATCACGATATGGCTTCCCGTCTCCGCCAAGTTGCGCATGCGCCACTCGATCAGCGGAATCGCGCTAGAAGCCAGCGGCTTGATGAATCCCTTTTCCGTCTCCGAGGGCATCAACGGCACATCGCGATAGAAGATGGGAGCGCCCACCGGGTCGGTCGAGATGCTCAGCTTCATGCTGCCGCTGGAGACTGGAACGGCGCCTGTCGCAAAGCCGTGGATGGTGATGGTGGCGGCGGCCGAGACCGCATGCTGCCGGATGGCGGCCCATGTTGCCGCGTCGGGTTTGTAGGTGTGCGCGGCGGCCTGCTCAGGGGTAAGCTCGGGCGGCTTGTTGGTGTCGGCAACGGCGCGCGGGTCGATTGCGCCGATGCGCATCGGCTCGCCCTTCGACGAGATGCTGAGGGGCGCGGAACCGTCCGCAAAGGAGATTTCAATTTGCCAGGAGTCCGCGTTGGGCGCGCTGTCGCGCCACTGGAAGGTGGGAGAGGCCATGTCGGGCGGGAAGACCGATCCATTGAGGGGATAGTCGATGGAGATGCGAGCCGGCTCGTTCTGCGCCCTCACACCGATGATGCCGCGTCCCGCAAGCAGGCCGGCCGCGAGAAGCATGCCCGCCGTTGCAAATACAAAGATATTCCTGTTCATCCCGTAGACTCCCGACCCCACTTTGCCGGCTCTCCCGCGCCCGTCCAGCAAGGGGATGCTGGCGCTCGCTCATGGGCGCTGGCACGGCAATTTTGATTTCCGTTGGATCTGCCTTCCGCTTTCTCGCTCCGCGTCAGTATACTACCGGCTGCCTTTCCTTTGCGTCCTTTGCCCTCGCGGCTCTCCCGTTGGTTAGACTTGAAGGTAGACCATTGCGGGAGCCGCCTTGCACACTCCGACAGAAGAACGCATCATCCGCCCGGCCAAGAACATTTACGGCAGTCTGCGCCTGCCCGGCGACAAATCCATCAGCCACCGCTACGGAATGCTGGCGGCCTTTGCCGAAGGCACGTCGCGCTTCACGAATTTTTCTACCGGGGCCGATTGCGCCTCGACCCTCGCCTGCATGGAGGCGCTGGGCACGAAAGTGCGCCGCCTCGAAGACGGCTCGGTGGAAGTGACCGGCGTGGGCGGACGCGTGACGCCATGCGATGCACCGCTCGACTGCGGCAACTCCGGCTCAACGATGCGCATGATCAGCGGTTTGCTGGCGCCGCAAGAGGGACGCTTCACGCTTGTCGGCGACGAATCGCTCTCGCGCCGTCCGATGGAGCGGATTCGCAAGCCGTTGGAAGCGATGGGCGCGCGCCTGACGCTCACCGAGGGCCATGCGCCGCTCGTGATCGAAGGCTGCGCGTTGCGCGCCATCGACTACACCACGCCGGTGCCCAGCGCGCAGGTGAAGACCTGCATTCTGCTGGCTGGATTGCAGACGTTAGGTACTACCACGGTGCGCGAGGCCGTGCGCACCCGCGACCACAGCGAGCTGGCCTTGCGGGCCTTCGGCGCAACGGTCGAGCGCTCTTTGGATTCGGTTTCGATTGCTGGCCCGCAGAAGCTGCGCGCTATCGAGGCTGCCGTTCCCGGCGACATTTCTTCGGCGGCATTCTTTCTCTGCGCGGCGGCTCTGTTTCCCGGCTCCAGCCTGGTGCTCGACACGCTTGGCCTGAACCCCACACGGGCCGCGCTGCTGGACGTGCTGACCGCGCTGGGCGCGCGCATCTCCGTTCTGAATCTGGAGGAGAAGAACGCCGAACTCGTGGGCACGGTGCAGGTGACAGCGCCGCCGGAGGGGCTTGGATCAACCGCCATCAGCGGCGCGCTGGCCGCGCAACTGATCGACGAGCTGCCGGCGCTGGCGGCGATTGGGCCTTTCACCAGCGGCGGCATTCGCATCCGAGACGCGCGGGAGCTGCGCGTGAAGGAATCGGACCGCATCGCGCTGGTGGTCAGGAATCTGCGCGCGATGGGCGCCGAGGTTGAGGAGTTCGACGACGGTCTCGATGTGCCCGGCGGGCAAACACTGCACGGCGCAACGATTGACTCCGGCGGCGATCACCGTATCGCCATGGCATTCAGCGTGGCCGCGTTGCGCGCCGAGGGCGAGACGCGCATTCTAGGCGCGGAATCGGTCGCTATCAGCTTTCCGGAGTTCTTCGATCTGTTGGATCTGGTGGCGGAGCGCTGAGCAGCCGCAAGACAGTATCTTCAATCAGGCGGTAGGCGTTGGGAAACGCGGCAACTACGTTAAAATGCTCAGCACCTACAGCCTGCGGCAGACGATGGGGGCGTTCTAGGACTGCGCGCCCGACGAATCGCCCAGGTCTCGAAGTGAGGCCTGGGTATTTGATATTAGGATGGAATGGAAGTTCCCTGTATAAAGGGACAGGCGCCATGAGACAACGTATACTGGTCAGATTGTTCGGTCCTTCAAATGTGGGGGCTGTAAACTGTTCGATTGTCTACTGTTTGCTGCTCACCCTAACCATCATCACGGCATATACGGAAAAATACGTCCTTGCTTGTCTATTGACGGTATTGACGATCTTCTGGATGATTGTTCTCACGTCCCGGTTTTCAATCATCAAGATTACACAAGATAAGTTCAACCTTTTCGGCCTCTCAAAATTGGGTGCTGTCGCCTGTTCGATCGTCTACTCTTTGCTACTTACCCTAACCATCGTCTCGGCATATGCGGACAAGGCCTTCCTTGCGTGTCTCATGGCAGTTTTGACGCTGTTCTGGATGATCGTTCTCATGGCGCGGTTTTCCCATTCCAAAACTACACGGGACAAAATAATCGCCTACGTCAGTTTGGTAACCACCATAGGCGGACCTTTCCTCTGCGCGGTCACATACTTGGTCTTCGATCGCATCGCGCAGGATCGGTCCATTCGTGTTCTTGAGACACAGATGGACAAAATCAACACGAACAAAGCCGTTACAACGGTACCCGGCACTCCATCCTCGAAGAAGGTCGTTCCCATCTATACCCAAACATCCACGCTCGATGTGCCACTCTTTCGCGAGCTTCCTTCATCCATCCGCGCTTCCAGTATGGATGAAGTGGGCGTTGTGGCATGGATTTCCTGCAACGAAAGGGAAGTTGGATCCTACACCGGATTGAACACACACTGCCAAGCAACGGTCTACGAGATCGGCTGTTACATCAGACTCACCGATCACGCGACAGGATTCTCCCTCGGCTCGGAGGATTTTGTGGCTCATACCGCGCCTGACTCCAAGACGTTTTGTAGCGATTATCACGGCCGGAAAGAACCCGTCGAAGCAATGCAAGCATTTATCTTAGGTCGCCTGAAATCTGAGTAATTCGATTAACTCATCTTCAATACATTCTCTTCAATCAACTTGCAGACTTCGGGCAACGCGGCGGTCACTGCGTCGCTGAAGGTGTCTCCAAACTCGATTGAGCCTGCGCCGATGGTCAGTAACTGTGCGCTGCGTGGTACAGAACTGTAGAGATCGCGGCTCAGCGCGAGCAGCTCCGCCGCATTCTGATGATGGGTGTTGATTCCCTGGCCCGCGGCGGCTGGCTCTACTTGCGTCAGATGAATTGATCCGGGGGCCGTATCGAGAGTGCAATCGATAAAAAGAACCGATTGAGCGCGGGCAACGTCCTCGGCCAGTTCGGGAGTCCATTGATGGTCGGCGATGATGCGCACGCTGGGCTGGTCCGCGAAGCGCCGCTCCGCCCACTCGGCAAGCCAAAGCCCGACGCCGTCATCCCCGCGCATTGTGTTGCCGCAGGCGAGAATGAGGCATCGGGCTCTCATGGTGCTCATAACTTTGCCAGTGTAGCGCCGGACTCCAGTCCGGCTGTACTGGCGGCGTCCACGCCGGCAGCGGGACAATGGTCCAACCCTACGGAGAGTGCGGGCCTGGAGACCCGCACGACAGCCGGTCTGGAGACCGGCGCTACTCGTTAGCGAATGAGCTGGTCTACGACCTCGCCGTCCGTGTTGACCAGCGTCATCACCAGCGGCATCTGGCCGAAGGCGTGCGTGGAGCAGCTGAGGCAGGGATCGAAGGTGCGGATCACGGCCTCGACGCGGTTGAGCGCGCCCTCGGTGAACTTGCCGTCCTTCACGTAAGCCCGCGCCGACTGCAGCACGCCGCGGTTCATCGCGTTGTTGTTGTGGCCGGTGGCGACGACCAGGTTGGCCCAGGTGATCTTGCCGTTCTCGTCCACCTTGTAGTGGTGATTGAGCGTGCCGCGTGGGGCTTCTATCTGGCCCGCGCCTTCCAGCCGGTTAACGCCGGCAGTGGCGCGCACATGCTTGTCGAGGATGAGCGGATCGGCGAGGATGCGTTCGATATTCTCGACGCCGTAGAGGGCCTCGACCAGCCGCGCATGATGATAGTGGAAGGAGCTCTCGATGGGTCCGGCGCTCATCTGCTTGAAGAGGGCCAGTTCCACATCGGCCTGCGGCGTTCCCATGGATTTAACGATATTCAGGCGCGGCAGCGGGCCCACGCGATAGCTGCCCTGCGGATAGCCGAGTGGCTTGAAGTAGACGAACTTGGTGTAGCTGTAGTTCTCCACCGCCTCGCCGATCGCTTCGGTGAAGCGATGGGCGCTCATGCCATCCTCGATGATCGCGCCCGTGGGATCGATCAGGCGCAGCGCGCCGTCGGTGAACTCGATGGACTCGTCCTCGTTGATCAGGCCCATATAATTCGAGGGGAAGTTGGCAAAGACCTCGATCTCCTGCTGGAAGCTGTCGGCGATCTGCTTGTAAGCGGTGAGCGCCAGCTTGACGTTGGCGTAAGCCTCGGGCAGCATGGCCAGAATCTCGTCGCGATGAGCGGATGTAAGCGGCTCGGTAACGCCTCCGGGAACCACCCAGCCGGTATGGATGCGCTTGGTGCCCAACAGCTCGATGATGTGCTGGCCAAAGCGGCGTAGGCCGATGCCCGCCAGGCCCAGGTCGGGCCGCGCGGCCGCGACGCCGAAGATGTTGCGCGCCTTGGGGTCGGACTCCATACCCAGTAAAAGATCAGGCGAGGAGAGATGGAAGAAGCTGAGCGCGTGCGACTGCACCATCTGCGCCATATTCAACATGCGCCTGAGTTGCGCGGCGGTATGGGGAATGCGCACCGCCATGATGGCCTCGCAGGCCTTGGCCGAGGCCAGCAGGTGCGAGACCGGGCAGATGCCGCAGATGCGCGCCATCAGGCTCGGCATCTCGTAAAACGGCCGGCCTTCAGAGAACTTCTCAAAGCCGCGCACCTGGGTGACGTGGAAGTGCGCGTCCTCCACCTGGCCCTGGCTGTCGAGCATGATGGTGATCTTGCCGTGGCCTTCCAGGCGGGTTACCGGATCGATGGTGATGGTCTGGGTCATAGATAGCTCCAAGTTTCTTCAACAAGCGCGGGCGTGGACGCCCGCACGACAGCCGGTCCGGAGACCGGCGCTACGTCAAGCTCCAAAACGGGTAAGGGCTGAAATATCCAGCGGCGCGCCGGTGACCAGCGCGGTCAACGCGGTGTAAAAGGTATCGGCCGAGGGCGGACAGCCGGGCAGAAAAACATCGACATTCACGAATTCGTGAATGGGACGGACGATCTTGAGCAGCTTGGGCACCACCACGCAGGGAATCTGCTGCTGCGCGCTGGCGTTCTCGATGTACGCCCGGTCGAGGATCTTCTCGGGGCCGATGGGATTGCGCATCGAGGGCACGTTGCCGGCCACGGCGCAATCGCCCATCGCGATCAGCGTCTTGGAGTGGGCGCGCACCTTCTTGATCTTGGCTTCATCGTCCACCGAGGCTACCGCGCCCTCGACCAGGGCGATGTCCACCTCGTCGGGAAAGACCTTGGCGTCCACGATGGGACTGTAGACGATGTCGACCAGCTCCGCCAGCTTGAGGAGCCGCTCGTCCATGTCGAGAAAAGACATATGACAGCCGGAACAGCCGTCCAGCCACACTGTTGCCACTTTCAATTTGCTCATCGCGCTTCCCTCATCAGGTTCAGGTAAGGCAAAAAATCAGGATACTTGGGGTGGTCGGAGCCGAGCTTGCTCTTGTCGAAGAGGGCCCCGGTGGGGCAGCATTGCACGCACTTTCCGCAGCGGGTGCAAGCCGAGCTTCCCCACTCTTCGTGCAGATCGGTGATGACGATGGAGTTGATGCCCCGGCCCATCACATCCCAGATGTGCGCGCCTTCAATCTCCGCGCAAGCCCGCACGCAGCGGCTGCAAAGGATGCAGCGGTTGTGATCCACGGAGAAACGCTCGTGCGAGGCATCCACGCCCAATGCGGGGTTGCGATAGGGCAGACTGATGTGGGTCAGGCCCAGCTCCTGAGCCAGCGCCTGCAACTCGCAATGGCCATTGGAGACGCACACCGCGCAGATGTGATTGCGCTCGGCGAAGAGCAACTCCAGAATTACGAGGCGGTGCTTCTTGAGCCGCTCGGAGTTGGTGACCACCTCCATGCCCTCATGAATATTCGCCACGCAGGCGGGCAGCAGCTTGTTCGAGCCCTTGATCTCCACCAGGCAGAGGCGGCATGCGCCCACGTTGCTCAGGCCCTCCAGATGGCAGAGCGTGGGAATGTTGATCTCATTCTCCCGCGCCACCTCCAGGATGGTCTGGCCGGCGCGCGCGCTCAACTCCTGGCCGTCGATGGTGAGAGTTTTGACGCCCATAGTTTCGCTCATGCCAACACCTCCGCGGAGACAGCAACGGGCGCTTCGATGTTGCAGACGCCGGCCGGACAGCGCTTATTGACAATGTGCTCGATGTACTCGTTGCGGAAGTACTTGATGGTGCTCAGCACCGGATTGGGCGCCGTCATGCCCAGTCCGCAAAGGCTGGTTTCCTTGATGGTCTCGCACAGGCTGATCAGCAGGTCCAGATCGTCCATGGTTCCAAGCCCCGCGCAGATGCGCGTCAACAGCGTGAACATCTGCGCCGTGCCCGCGCGGCAGGGAATGCACTTGCCGCAGGATTCCGTCATGCAGAACTCAACGAAGAAGCGCGCCACGTTCACCATGCAGGAGGTGTCGTCCATCACGATCATGCCGCCCGATCCCATGATCGAGCCGACCGCCATCAGTGCATCGTAGCTGACGCCCAGGTCCAGCATCTCGGCGGGAATGCAGCCGCCGGAAGGTCCGCCAGTCTGCACCGCCTTGAACTGATGTCCACCCGGCACACCGCCGCCGATCACCTCGATGATCTCGCGCAGCTTGATGCCCATCGGCACTTCCACCAGGCCGGTGTTGGCGATCTTGCCGGTCAGCGCGAAGACCTTGGTGCCCTTGCTCCGCTCCGAGCCCATGTTGGCGAACCACTTGCCGCCGTTGCGCACGATAGGCGCGACGTTGGCGTATGTCTCCACATTGTTGATGAGCGTGGGCTTGCCGAAGAGGCCGCTGACCGCCGGGTAGGGAGGCCGAGGCCTGGGCGTGCCACGCTTGCCTTCAATGGAGGCGATCAGCGCCGTCTCTTCGCCGCAGACAAAGGCTCCGGCGCCGAGGCGAATCTCCACGTCAAAGCTGAAGGGCGTATTGCAGATGCCGTTGCCCAGCAATCCCCGCCGCCGCGCCTCGCGGATGGCGGTCGTCAGCCGGGAGACAGCCACCGGATACTCGGCCCGGACATAGATGAAGCCCTTGCTTGCGCCCACCGCGTAGGCGGCGATGGCCATGCCTTCAATCACGCGATGCGGATCGCCTTCCATCACGCTGCGATCCATGAATGCGCCGGGGTCGCCTTCGTCGCCGTTGCAGACCACGTACTTCAGCTCGCCCGAGGCCTTGGCCACTGTTCCCCATTTAAGCCCGGTGGGATAGCCGCCGCCGCCGCGTCCCCTGAGGCCGCTTTCGGTGATGCGATGAATCACGCCGTTGGGGGTCATCTCGGTCAGCGCGGTCAGCAGAGCCTTGTAGCCGTCGCGGCCAATGTAGTCGTCAATCTTCTCCGGATCGATGTATCCGGCATTCTCCAGCACCACCCGCACCTGCCGGTCGAAGTGATCGTTCAGGTCGCATTGCAGTTCAGGGACGGGCGGGCCGCCCAGGCTGGCCACAATCGCATCGGCATTGTCGGCCTTCACGTGGTGATACAGGTGCTCCTCGGGATCCACGCGCACCAGCGGGCCGCTGGAACACGGACCCATGCAGCCGGTGCGGCGCACCAGAACGTTCTTTCCAGATGCTCCGGCAGCCTTTTCCAGCGCCTCCCGCAAATGATCCGCGCCCTGGCTCATGCAGGCCAGATCCATGCAGACATTCACTTCAAAATCGTATTTATCGTTCTCCTGGCAGACGCTTTTGGCAACCTGCTCGAGCTCTTCGATCGTCATTCCACCGCCCACCTTTCCAGTTGCTCGAGCATCGGCTCAGCAGCCATCTCGCCTGCCACCGCGCCGTCGCACAGCACCACCGGCGCGCGGCTGCACGCGCCCACGCAGCGGGCCGTCATCAGGCTGATCTGGCCGTCCGAAGTGGTCTGCCCACGGGCAACCCCCAGGCGCTTTTCCGCCGCGGCGATCAGCTTGTCGGCGCCCTTGATGTAGCAGGCCGTGCCTGCGCAGATGGTCATGGTGTGCTTGCCCGGCGGCTTCAGGCTGAAGTAGTGGTAAAACGTCACCACACCGTAGGCCTGGCTCAGCGGCACACGCAGCGAGAGGGCTACAAATCGAATCGAGTCGTCGTCCAGGTAGCCGAAGGCGGATTGCACCGTGTGCAGCGTTTCAATCAGCGCATTACGGGCAAAGCCATTCTTGCGCATGGTGCCGTTCACTATCTTCCATCGTTTATCGTCGCTGGGCAGCGGCGGCGGTGTGAATGCTGGCACGAACCCTCCCTTTCACGAACAGAACGCACAGCGATTCAGGCGCGTCCGGCTCGGTGTCTATCTATCTTTTACGGCTCCAGGCCGGTTTGAATCGGTGACCACGGTCACTTGCAGTAGAAATCCTTTCATCCAGCGGATTTATAGCGATGCGTTCCGGTTAGGGAAGGAAAAATTGCCCGCTCCTCCAGCCGTGGAAGACGGCCTTGAAGGAGGTTCAAATCGTCCAGCTTCGGCTCCGTTTATCGGGCCGGATTGAGTTGAATCTGGTAGTCGCGATAGTCGATGGTGACCACGGTCTGACCAAGAAGAAAGCTGTCCGAAACGGCTCGCGCGTGAGTGGCCATGCCAAAGCCGTTGACGCTTACGTACTGGCGCATAACCTGCGCGGGTCCGGTGAAGATGGATGGACTCTGGGTTGCGCTTCCCTCCAGGCGGACGATCTCGCCATCCCTGGCGTCCACCCACAAGGTTCCGTCGATCATATTGGTGCCCTTGCGCCGGGGGCTGATCGCCAGCGCGTAGCATGTTCGCCCGTCCATCTGCGCCACTCCGCTCTGCTTGAGCTTCATCTCGTAGTTGGCCGAGGTGAACCAGGACGCTTCGCGATTGCCGGGCAAATTGATCTCTTTTTCATGGTCGAGAAGCGGCCCCAACACGTATTTCCGGATGAATTCCGAGCCGCTTTGCGAGAGAATCGTGTAACTCTTGCCCGTCTCCTTGCGGTACTCTGTTTTGACCGTCATTTCAGCCACGGGATGGGTTTCGTCGTGGCTTCTGTAGACAATGTAGTGTTCAGTTACAGTGTAAGCGGCAATGCCATCAATCCGCGCTTTGACCGCCGCGTCAACGCTTCGAATCACCGTGGATTCGTCAGGCTGCTCGGCCTGAGCCGCGGCGATTCCAAACACGGCCAGGACACAAACCGCCGCAACCACCCCTGCCGCGCCCACTCGTCTGCTGCTCGTCATGCTGGACTCCTCGCATTGCTTCTCTTACAGATTAACCTCATTCCGCCAAAAGCCTGTGTTGTATGAGACAAGGGGTGAATGTCATCATTGGGGCAATTGAGTGGCGATGCGCTATGCTGGTCTCCGGTGAGAGGCTTTCTGTTGATGGCTCAAACCCAGCCAAATCGAGTACGGCGCTCGGCTCTGGTCCGCGGCGTGGTGCAGGGCGTTGGCTTCCGTCCGTTTGTCTACCGGCTCGCTCTGGAGGAGGGCCTGGCGGGCTTTGTCGGCAACGATACCGATGGTGTGACCATCGAGATCGAAGGGCTGGAGGAGCGGGTGGCCGCGTTCCTCGACCGCCTGCGCTCTGAGCAGCCGCCCATGGCGCGCATCGACTCGGTCACGGTGCGCGAACTGTCCGCGACCGGCGATGCCGAGTTTCGGATCGTTGCCAGCGAGGTTGTGGGCCGCGTCAGTACCGGAATTCCGGCCGATGCAGCCACCTGCCTGGATTGCCTGCGCGAGCTGCTCGATCCCAACGACCGCCGCTATCGCTACCCCTTCCTGAACTGCACCAACTGCGGTCCGCGCTTCACCATCACCCGCAGTATCCCCTACGACCGCCCGCAGACCTCGATGGCAAAGTTCTTCATGTGCCCCGCCTGTCAGAGCGAGTACGACGATCCGCTCAACCGCCGCTTCCACGCTCAGCCCAATGCCTGCTGGGTCTGCGGGCCGCGAGTGTGGCTGGTCGGAGCCGATGGAAGCAAGCTGCCGGAAGCATCGTTCACAAGTGACTTTGCTAACTCCGCCAACCCCGCTAACTCCGCTAATTTAGACCCCGTCAACCAAACCATCCACCTCCTTCTCTCCGGAAAAATCGTCGCCATCAAAGGCATCGGCGGCTTTCATCTCAGCGTGGATGCAACCAGCCAGTCCGCGGTGATGAGCCTGCGCGAGCGCAAGCGCCGCTACGGAAAGCCGCTAGCGGTGATGGTGCGCGATGTGGAAGCCGCGCGGGCAATCTGCGCGTTGACCGCTGAAGAAGAATTGCTGCTCTCGATTCCCGCGCGTCCGATTGTTCTGGCGCGCCGCCGCGAAGGCTGCGCCATTGCCGACGCTGTTGCGCCCGGGATTCACTGGCTAGGCATCTTCCTGCCCTATGCGCCGTTGCAGCATCTGCTCTTTACCGACTCTCGCGTGCGCGCGCTGGTGATGACCTCCGCCAACCTCAGCGAAGAGCCGATCGCCATCGACAACGACGAAGCTCTTGCGCGCCTCGGAGTAATCGCCGACGCCTTCCTGATGCACGACCGCGAAATCCTTCAGCGCTGCGACGACTCTGTGGCCGCAGTCGTCGATGGCGCACCGCAACTGCTGCGCAGAGCGCGCGGCTTTGTGCCGCTCGGCGTACCGCTGCCCTTCGATGCGCCGCCGCTTCTCGCCGTCGGCGGCCACTTGAAAAATGTCTTTGCGCTGGCGCGGGGCCGCTTTGCCTATCAGAGCCAGCACCTGGGCGATCTGGAAAACCTGATCGGCCTGGAGTTTTTCCGCGAGTCGCTCGGCCACCTGATGCGCACCTTCGAGATTGAGCCGCAAGCCGTCGTCCACGATCTGCATCCCGGCTACCTCTCGACGACGTGGGCGAAGGAGTGGGCGCGGGAACGCGGCCTCCCGCTCATCGCGGTCCAGCATCATCATGCGCACATCGCCGGTTGCATGGCCGAGCACGGACTCACCGGCAGCGTGATCGGTCTCGCGCTCGACGGCACCGGCTACGGCAGCGATGGAAAGATTTGGGGAGGCGAGGTGCTGATCGCCAAACTGGCCAGCTTCGAGCGCTTCGCGCACCTCGATTATGTGCCCATGCCGGGCGGCGAGGCGGCCATCAAGGAACCGTGGCGCATGGCGCTGGGCGCGCTTCATTCCGCGGGGTTCGATGTGGAGTCGGAACAAATGCTGGCTCTGCTCGGCACAGATCGGAGCGAGGCACGCGTATTGAAACGAATGATTGAGCGCCAGATCAACTCGCCGATGACATCGAGCCTGGGGCGGCTGTTTGATGCAGTGGCAAGCGTGGTGCGAGGACGCCGCGCGGTGGACTATGAGGCGCAGTCGGCAATTGAGCTTGAGGGTATAGCGGTTGATGAGTCCGACCGATTAGAGCAGGGGGAATACGTTCCGGAGTTGCACGAGGCGGATGAGGGATCAGACTGTGAGGCTGTGATTCGAACCGGGAAGATGTGGAATGCGGTGTTGGGGGACCTTTGGCGCGGTGTGCCGGCAAGTCGCATATCGGCGAGATTTCACGCAGGCATTGCGGAAGGGTTTATCAATGCAGCGGCTAACGTGCGCATAAAGACCAGCATCAATGTGGTTGCTCTGAGCGGTGGCTGCCTGCACAACCGCCGGCTGGCGCGGCTGCTGCGCGAAGGGTTGGAAGAGGAAGGCTTCGAAGTCTATCAGCATCGCAACGTCAGTCCCGGCGATGGCGGCTTGAGTTACGGACAAATTGCAGTAGCCGCGGCAATGCTGAATCCATCAGCCGGCAAGATAGACTAGCTGCTGCGCTTCTTCGCGCGGGCCGAGCAGCGAGACGCGGGGGATGCGTCCGCGCACCATCGCCACTTCGTCGCAGCGATGCAGACGCGGGCAGCTCTGGCAGTCCTTGAAGATTTTGTCGGGCAGCTCTGACTTGTCTTCGACGGTGCGGAATCCATAGCGGAAAAAGAAATCCGGAATGCGCGTGAAGAGGCAGATGGATTGAATGCCGTGCTCTTCGGCCTCTTCAATCAGCGCGGCCAGAATACGGCTGCCCGCGCCCTTGCTCTTGGCTTCGGGCTTGACGACGATGGAGCGCACCTCGCACAGATGCGGTCCGTAAAAGTGCAGCGCGCCGCAGCCAAGAAAGACGCCGCCATCGGATTCGGCGACGGTGAAGTCGCGAATGTTCTCGCAGATCTCGGCGAAGGAACGCTTGAGCAGCGTACCGTCGCCAGAGAGCGAATTCACCAGGTCGTAGACCTTCGAGGCGTCCTGCAACAGCGCCTTACGCACCAGCATGAACAGCCTCCTGCTTCAGCGCGGCAATGCGTTCCGCCGCGGCGGCCAATGCCTCATGTACGCGCTCCCGCGCGGTTCCTCCGGTTACGTTGTGGCAATCGAGCGTAGCCGTGAGCGTGACGGCGGCAAAGAAATCCTCTTCGAACTCTTCTCCGAATTGCCGCAGTTCATCGAGCGAGAGCGCGCCCAGTTCAACTCCCTTCTCGATGGCAAAGCGGACAGCGTTACCCACCTTCTCGTGTGCTGTGCGGAAGGGAACACCCATGTGAACGAGGTACGTAGCCGCGGCCATCGCATTCAGGTAGCCCGACTGCGCCGCTTCATTCATGCGCTCGCGATTGAACTGCAAAGCCGCGGTAAAGCGCGCCACCAGCCTGAGCATCTGCGGCACAAAGTCGACGGCGAAAGCGGGCTCCTGCGTCTCCTGCATATCCTTATTGTAGGCCAAAGGCAGGCCTTTCAGCAGCAGCGTGACGGCCTCGGCCGCACCATGAATGCGGCCAACCTTAGCGCGAATCAATTCCGTGAGGTCGGGATTTTTCTTCTGCGGCATCGCGCTGGAGCCGGTCGAAAAGGCCTCGGGCAGCGTAACAAAATAGAATTCGGCGGTTGCAAAAAGCGTAATCTCCTCGGCAAAACGGCTCAGATGCAAGCCAACAATGGTGAGCGCTTGCAGATATTCCAAAATAAAATCGCGATCGCTGGTCGCGTCGATTGAGTTGCTAGTCGGTCCCTTGAAGTACAATTCTTTTGCGGCGATATTGCGGTCAAGCGCAAGCGTAGTGCCGGCCACAGCGCCTGAACCCAGCGGACAATAATTCAACCGCTTCTTACAATCCATCAGCCGCGCTGCATCGCGCATGATCATCTCCACATACGACAGCAGCCAATGCGCCACAAGCACCGGCTCCGCCCGTTGCATGTGCGTGTAGCTGGGCATCACCGCATCGCCGGCGGCGCGAGCCTGCTCGACGAGCGCATCGGCCCATGCGGCAAGAGCTTCCACCGTGAGTCCGATTTCCCGACGTACATAGAGCCGAAGATCGGTAGCGATCTGTTCGTTGCGGCTGCGGCCGGTGTGCAGCTTGAGTCCCAGCGAGCCGATACGGGCAACTAATTCAAGTTCCACAAAATGATGAATGTCCTCGGCTGTCGCGTGATCGCGCACCAGCGCCTTGCCCGCCTCCGATGCGTGTTCGGCGGTAATCGCATCGAGAGTCGCGCGGAGCTCCGCTCCTTCATCCTTTGTGAGAATATTCGCGGCGCAGAGAGCGGACGTGTGCGCCTTGCTGGCGGCGATCTCGTCGTTGAGAAGCCGCCAATCGAAGACGATGGACCGCTGCCATGCTTCAAACTCCGCGTCCAGAGGCTCGCGAAAACGGCCGGACCACATCTTCCCGGATTGTTGTTCGTTGGACATTGCTTTAAGCGTACCTCATGTTATTCCGTCTCCTTACCGCTGTTGAGCTGGGGCATTTCGCTGCCTTTGCTTAGCGTGAGGAGGCCTATTTTGGCGTAAGTGAGAAGCTTCTCCCTGGTGTCGGTAATGTCCAGATTGCGCATGGTGAGTTGGCCGATGCGGTCGCGCGGGCTGAAGGTGGATTCGGTCTTCTCCATGCTGAGGCGCTCGGGATGGAAAGTGAGGTTGGGCGACTCAGTGTTCAGAATGGAGTAGTCGTTGCCGCGGCGCAGCTCCAGTGTGACCTCGCCAGTGATGGGTTTGGCAACCCAGCGCTGGGCGGATTCGCGGAGCATGATCGCCTGCGAGTCAAACCAGCGGCCCTGGTAGAGCAGGCGGCCAAGCTTGCGGCCATGGTCGCGGTACTGCTCGATGGTGTCCTCGTTGTGAATGCCGGTGATGAGCCGTTCGTAGGCGATGAAGAGCAAGGCAAGGCCGGGCGCCTCGTAGATGCCGCGGCTCTTGGCCTCGATGATCCTATTCTCAATTTGATCGCTCATGCCGAGGCCGTGCCGTCCGCCGATGCGGTTGGCTTCGAGAAGAAGTTCGACGGGGTCGCTGAACTCGCGGCCATTGAGTGCGATAGGTGTGCCCTCTGCAAAACGGACGGCGACCTCTTCGCGCTGGATTTCAACATCGTCACGCCAGAATGCCGTTCCCATGATGGGGACAACGATCTTGACGGACGACGAGAGATGCTCCAGGTCTTTGGCTTCGTGGGTTGCGCCGAGAATGTTGGAGTCGGTGGAGTAGGCCTTCTCGGCGGACATTTTGTAAGCGAAGCCGTGGCGCTGCATATACGCGGACATTTCGGCGCGGCCGCCAAGCTCGTCGATGAATGCAGCGTCGAGCCAGGGCTTGTAGACCTTGAGTTCCGGATTGACGAGCAGGCCGTAGCGGTAGAAGCGCTCGATGTCGTTGCCCTTGTATGTGGATCCGTCGCCCCAGATGTTGACCTCGTCCTCTTTCATCGCGGCCACCAGCATGGTGCCGGTGACGGCGCGGCCGATCGGCGTGGTGTTGAAGTAAGGAACTCCAGCCGTCGTGATGTGGAAGGCGCCGGCCTGCAGCGCGGCGATGCCTTCGCGAACGAGCGGGCCGCGGCAGTCGATGAGGCGAGCCTTTTCGGCGCCGTATTCGAGGGCCTTGCGCGGGATCTCGTCGTAGTCGGCTTCGTCGGGCTGGCCCAAGTTGGCCGTGTAGGCGTAGGGGATCGCGCCCTTCTGCTTCATCCAGTGCAGGGCGGCGGAGGTGTCGAGCCCGCCGGAGAAGGCAATGCCGACTTTCTGGCCGACGGGCAGCGTTTCGAGAATTACGGACATGCTTGAGACCCTTTCGTAGGGATCAGTTCAACCCGCCCAGCAGCAACAGCAGCAATGCCTTTTGCGCGTGCAGGCGGTTTTCGGCCTGGTCAAAGACAATCGATTGCGGGCTGTCGATCACCGCGTCGGTGACTTCGGCATTGCGGCGCGCGGGCAGGCAGTGCATGAAGACCGCGTGCGGCGTGGCCTTCGCCATCAGAGCTTCATTCACCTGGAAGGGCCGGAAGATCGGCTCGCGCTTGGTGGACTCGTGCTCGAAGCCCATGCTCACACAAACATCTGTATAGACCGCATCGGCTCCTTCGACGGCGGTCTGCGGGTCTTGCAGAAGGCGCAGCTCGCATCCGTTAGCTTGCCCAATCTCGCGCGCCTGCGTGACGATTTCAATGTCTGGCGAGTAGCCGCGCGGCGTGGCGATTGTTACATTCGCTCCCAGTTGCGCGCCGGTCAGCATCAGCGAGTGACAGACGTTGTTGCCGTCGCCGACATACGTAAAGTTGAGTCCGGCGACGTGGCCGTAGTGCTCGTCGAGCGTCATGAAATCGGCCAGCGCCTGGCAGGGGTGCTCGAAGTCGGAGAGCGCGTTGATGACCGGCACGCGCGAGTTGGCGGCCATCTCGGTGATGGTGTCGTGCGCGTAGGTGCGCAACACAATCACATTGACCCAGCGCTCGACGTTGCGCGCGATGTCCGCAATGGATTCGCGCTCGCCCAGCGGCGAACTGGTCTGATCGACGAAGATCGCGTTGCCGCCCATGGTGTTGATGCCGGCTTCAAAGCTGAGGCGCGTGCGCAGGCTGGCCTTCTCGAACATCAGCACCATTTGTTTTGCATCGAGGGCATGGCGGTACTTTTCCGGATGGCGCTTAACGTCGTGGCCAAGCTTGACAATCGCGCGCACTTCGCCGCTCGACAGATCGGCGATAGAGCACATATCCTCGCCGTTCAGGCGCGCGGCGGCGGCAAGAATATCGGGGTCGTTCGCGACGGATACTACGGGCGTTTCGATGAGTGTGCTGCTAGCCATTGCTCTGTCCTCCTGCGGGTGGGTTCTCGGCATAAGCGGTGAATACCTTGTCCAGCGCCGCGATGGTGGTGTCAACATGAACGCGCTCGAAGACGTAAGGCGGCAAAAAGCGCAGGGTCGTGTCGCTGGTGCAGTTGATGACGACATGGTGCTTGAGCATCTCCGTCACGGCGTGCTTGCCCAGATCGGCGGAGTTGAGTTCGGCGGCGATCATCAGGCCCTTGCCGCGCACCTCGGTGATGCACGAGTGGCGCTCGGCCAGCTTGCGCAATTGCTGCTGGAAGTACTCGCCGATCTCCGTGACATGATCGAGCAGGTTTTCTTGTTCGATGTAATCAATCACGGCAGTTGCGACTGAGCAAGCAAGCGGGCCGCCGCCAAAAGTCGTTCCGTGCATTCCCGCATGGAAGGCGCGCGCCACCTCGTTGGTGCAGAGTGTCGCGCTCATCGGAATGCCGCCGGCCAGAGGCTTGGCGAGGGTAGTGATGTCGGGCTGAATACCGAAGTGCTGATAGGCGCACCACTTTCCGGTACGGCCCATGCCGGCCTGAATCTCATCGACGATGATCAGCGCGCCGGTCGAATCGGCCAGCACACGCGCCTCGGCGAAGAACTCCTGCGTCAGCGGGCGCACGCCGCCCTCGCCCTGAATCGCTTCCAGAAGAATTGCACAGACCTCATTGGAAAACTTCGCGCGCAGATCTTCAATGTCGTTGAAGTTCACAAACTCGAAGCCGGGAACGAGGGGCTCGAAGGGCGTGCGATATTTTTCCTTGTATGTCGCCGAGATGGCGCCGAAGGTGCGGCCATGAAAGCTCTGTTCGAGCGCAAGAAACTTTGTGCCGATCTGCTTGCCCTCTTCGCGCAGAATGCCGGCATGCGCGCGCGCCAGCTTGAGCGCGCACTCGATGGCCTCGCAGCCGGAGTTGCCAAAATAGGCGCGGTCCATGCCGGTGATGCGCGTAACGCGCTCGGCCAGGCCGGCCATCTTGTCGTTGAAGTAGTAATTCGACGCGTTGATCAAAGTGCGGCTCTGTTGGGCGATAGCATCCTGAATCACCTTGCTGCTGTAGCCCAGCGCGTTGACGCCGATGCCGCTCAGCAAATCAAGATAGCGATCGCCGTTCTCGTCGATCAGATGAACGTCTTCGCCGGCCACAAATAAAACAGGAAAGCGATCGTACGTATGAATGAGCAACCGCGCTTCGGCGGCTTGAATCTCTTCGAGCTTGGTCATTTCCGCAAGTATCATCCTTTTCTCCTTAGGCCACCATCACTTCGGTGCCGTATGCTACGCGGGAACTGCACAGGTCGGGCAACGAACCGGCAGCCTCCGCGGGTAATATGCGAACGCGCTTAACACCATTGAGCAGAGCCTCGCGGCAGGCGCCCAGCTTGGGCAGCATGCCGCCGGAGATGACGGCGCTCTTGGCCATCTCCGCAATTTGATCGATGGAAAGCCATCGCATGACCGCGCCCGTCGGACCCTTCACGCCGGGCACATCGGTGAGGAAGACCAGCGCGTCCGCATGACAGGCGGCGGCGCAGGCCGCAGCCATTTCATCGGCGTTGATGTTGTAGTATTCGCCATCAAAGCCGAGCGCCATCGAGCAGAAGACGGGCACGCTGTTCGTCTGCCATACGGCCTCGATCAGACGCGCATCGCTGGAGGCAATTTCGCCCACAAAGCCGAGGTCGGGCGCGGTGCTTTTTTTGCGCGCGCGAAAGCTCAGTCCGTCTCCGCCGCAGAGTCCCACGGCCGGCTGACCGATCGCGCCCAGCGCGGCGATCAAAGTTTTATTCACCTTTCCGGCGAAGACCATCAGCGCTACATCGCGCGTCTCCGCGTCGGTGACGCGCAATCCGTTGATGAACTCGCTCTGCTTGCCCAGCGCTTTAAGCGTGCGCGTCAACTGCACGCCGCCGCCATGCACCACGACCACCTGATGGCCGTCGCGCACAAGATCGGCAATGGCGCGTGTGCAGCCTTCCAGCAGCGGCGGAGTCTCCAGGCCCGCTCCGCCCAATTTGACGACATACTTCATTTCTGACCTTCCGTAGCGTTTTTCATTCCAGACCTTCCGATTCGCCCCAGCCGAGCATCACATTCAGATTCTGCACGGCCTGGCCGGAAGCGCCTTTCAATAAATTATCCAGGCAGCAGACGATCACCGCGCGGCGGCCGCCGACGTCAAGCTGGTAGCCGATGTCCGCATAGTTGGTACGGAGAATGTGTTGAATCTGCGGCAGGGCTTTGTCGTAGAACCGGACCATGGGACTGCCTGCAAAAAAATCGTGATAGACCTTTGCGATACTCGTCTTGCTCTGCGCTTCGCGGAAATACACATACATCGTGGAGAGAATCCCGCGCGGTATTGGCAGCAGATGCGGCGTAAAAATAATCTCGCTCGCGTCGAGGCCGACCTGCTCCAGCAACTCTCCGGTGTGGCGATGGGTGAAGGCGCCATAAGCGGAGAGATTGTCAGCCGCGTACATAAAGTGGGTCTTTGCGGTGGGCGCTTTGCCCGCGCCGCTCACGCCGCTCTTGGCGTCGGCGACGATGCCGCGCGTGAGGTCCACCAGCCCCGCGGCCACCAGCGGCTTGAGCGCGAGGATGATCGAAGTCGCATAGCAGCCGGGATTGGCGATCAGGCGCGCCCCCGCGATCTGCTTACGATGTAACTCCGGCATACCATAAACGGCTTGCTCCTGCGTTTCTTCCGCCAGTTCCGTGCCGTCGTCCTCAAAGGCATAGACGGCGCGATTGGCCGCTTCACTCAGCCGCCACGCGCCGCTCAGATCGATCACGCGCATGCCGCGCGCCAGCGCCTCAGGAACCCACGTCCGCGATTGCTCGTGCGGTGTGGCCAAAAAAAGTACGTCCACGTCAAGATCGCTGAGCAGCTCCCAGGAAAAGGGCTGCTGCCGCAAGGCTCCGTGGCCATGGCTGTCGACCAGTTCCGGATGAATCTCGGCCAAAGGAATGCCGCCCCGCGCCGCGTCGTCAGCGTCCATGCGCCCCGCGAAGACCGGGGGCTTGCCCTTGAGGCGGGGATGCCGCAGCAACAGCCGCGCCAGCTCCGCGCCCGCGTATCCGGTTACGCCCACAACCGCTGTTTGCACTGTTTCTGTCATGACTCCAGCATCATCCTTAATCGGGATTCGACCTCGCTTGCGCGGCGAATGTCGGGGCAGATCACCAGTACCGTATCGTCGCCCGCGACCGTGCCCACAATCTCAGGCCAGCCTTCATAGTCCAGCGCCGCGGCCAGCGGCTGCGCCCCGCCCATCACCGTGCCCAGAACCACCTGATTCATCGCCTGCTTCACGCGCATGCCGAAACTTTCAATCATCTCGGCCACTGAAGGCGGGGTATTGTCCTCGACCGCCGCGCCTGCGGCCTTAGATAAAGTGTAGCCGCCGGGGCCTTTGGAGAGGCGCAGCTCGTGAATGTCGCGCGAAAGCGTGGCCTGGGTCACCGCAAAGCCCCGTCGTCGCAGCTTGCGGCGCAACTCATCCTGGCTGGCCACCAGCGAGTGGCCCACCAGTTCACGAATCGCATTGTGGCGTTGATCTTTCATGGTCGATTGCGCCTTGTTTGCCGAGCAAATCGAAAAGCGGCACTCGTTTGAACGGCCCTATGTGAATAAATATACAACAAAAGAGAATAAGTATGCAAGAAATCCGGCTGGCGAGCTTTTTTACGCCGCGTGGAATGATTTCCAAGCATTTTGGCAATTGCCTGCGTCTGGTGGACTATAAGCGCGGGTCAGGCAGTATTATCAGGTTGAATGGAGAGATCGATGAAAGTGTTATTGTGTATGCGTGGGTCCGTGCGGTCGTGGCGGCTTCTTGTGGTTTTTATCAGCGCGATGTTTCTTGGATCGCTCTCAGTTGCGGCGCTGCCCGAAGTGGGAACGCCGGCCCCGCCGTTGCAATTCACGCAACTGCTGCAAGCGCCGCCGGGAACAAAAACAGATTGGGAATCGCTGCGCGGCAAGGTGGTGGTGTTGGAGTTCTGGATAACACAATGCGAACCCTGTATTGCCGAAATCCCACACCTGAGCAAACTCATCGCCGAACTCGATCCGGCCAAGTTCCAGTTCATCTCAGTGGATGGTCTTTTCCTGGAAGATGAGAAGATTGTGCAGGGGTTTCTGACCAAAAGAAAGATGCCGGGATGGGTGGGAGTGGACACCACTGGCAGCGTCGCTGCTTCGTACGGCGTAAGGATGTATCCGACGACCATCATTGTGGATGGACAGGGCCGAATTGTCGCTGTTACTCGCCCGGAGTTTCTCACGGCTACCAAGTTACAGGCCGTGGCGGATGGCAAGACCGTCAATTTTGCACTGATGCCTGATATGAGTGCGTTGGTAAAGTCGGCGTCGCAAAAGTTGGAATCTCCAGCGTCAGACGCCAAACCTCTCATTGAGCTTTCCCTCACCAAAGCGCCACCGGATGGCAAGAACGGGATGTCCTTCGGCGGAGGCCAGTTGAATTTCTATGGATGGAATGCGAAGGCGCTTATTTCCTATGCTTTCCGGATTGAGTCGGATCTGCGGGCGGGGATTCCTCAACCAAACGTGCTTGATGACAGATTTCTTTCGACAAGCGTTTTTCCCGAAGGACTTTACAATCTGCACGCGGCTTGGCCGACAGGCGAGGATAAGGACGAATTTATTGCCCCCTTCCTTCAGACGGCCATAACCTGCGGTTTGAAGCTGCAGGTCGAATCGAAGACCGTTATCAAAAAAGTCTACCTACTGAAAGTGATCGATGCGGTCCATCAACATCTAACACCTACTGCTTCCACAGGTGGAAGCATGTGGGGATATGAGAATGGAAAACTGAAGTTAGTCAATCGCTCCATGGATGATCTGGCGAATGGATTGGAAGGTCGGCTTGAAGTTCCCGTAATCAACGAGACCGGCATCGAAGGCAAGATTGACGCGGAACTGGAGTTTCCTGCAAAGGATGTGGGAGCCGCCAAGGCCGCGCTGCTCAAGACGCTGGGCTTGGATCTGATTGAAGCGGAGAGGCCCATCCAGATGCTCGAAGTGAATCCGCGGGAATAGGTGAAGAGGGTAGAGGAAGCCCAGCCGCGCCACGCTCCATGCGTTGATTGACACTGTCCGCGCGGACTCGATAAACTGCAAGTGCGTATTTTTTTCAATCACTAAAATGGGGTCAAGATCATGTTGCCTAACTTCATCCGGCGATCCAGGCTGATATTTTTTTATAAGCGAATGGCGGCGAAGCCGGATTATCTGTTTTGGAAGTTGAAGGGGTCGCCCCGGCCGAGAGTGCCGCATCTGATCAAGCAGAGAACGCTGCGCGAATACGCCAGGAGATTTCAGCTTCCGGTTCTGATCGAGACGGGGACGCAGTTCGGGCAGATGATCGACGCTGTGGAGAGGTATTTTCGCGAGATCTATTCTATCGAGCTGGATGACGCCAATTACGCGCTGGCCGTGAAGAACTTCGCCGGCCATGCTCAGATTCATCTGCTGCACGGCGATAGCGCGGTGGAGCTGCCGAAGCTGCTTCAGTCGATTTCCGAGCCTTGCCTCTTCTGGCTGGACGGGCATTCGGACCAGACGCCGATCATGGACGAGTTGCGCGCTGTCTTTACCCATGGGAGCTACAAACACGCGATTTTGATTGATGACGCGAACTGTTTCGGCTCCAGCCAATACTATCCCACCATGGATGCGGTGCGAGAACTGACTGCCCGGCTCTGGCCGGGAGCTGTGGTGGAAGTGCGGGATAACATCATCCGGATTCATCCGTACTAAGCGCGTCTACGCGAGTCTCGTGTGTGGAGAACTGAGATGAATAGTTTCGCGGATGTGGCTTTGCGCTGATACACTCTCGAAGTGATTGCGGCTGACGAATCTCCGCTTTCCCCATTTGACAGCATATGACACAGAACCCACCACTCACCACCATCAATGACCTCTTTCGCCGCGTTGCCGCGGCCGCCAACCCCCGCGCCATCCTCTGGCAGGACGAGTTTGGCCTGTGGCAGCCCATCTCCTCCAACCAGATCTACCAGCGGGTCCGCGCGCTGGCCCAGGCATTCCTCATTTGGGGCGCGCAGAAGGGCGACCGCATTGCCCTGATCGCCGAGAACCGCTGGGAGTGGGCCGTAACCGACTTTGCCGCGCTGGCCATCGGCGCGGTGGATGTCCCCATCTACCCCACGCTGACCGGCGATCAGATCGCCGTGCTGGTGGCCGACGCCGGCTGCCGCATCGCCGTCGTCTCCACCCGCCAGCAGTTCGACAAGCTGAACGCGGTGCGCGGGCAGACTGCGCTGGAGCGCATCCTGATGATGGACCCGGCCGCGCCTGAGGGCGCCATTCCCTTCGGCGAAGTGCTGAAAGGGGCCGATGAACGCGGCGCGGAACGCGATCCCGTCTTCGATGCGCTGGCGCGCTCCGTCGAGCCCAAGGACCCGGCTACGCTGATTTATACCTCCGGAACCACCGGCGAGCCCAAGGGCGTGGTGCTTACCCACGGCAACATGGCCGCTGACCAGAATTGTGCCCCGGAGGAATTCAGTTTCGACTCCACGGACGCTTTGATCTCTTTTTTGCCTTTGTCGCACGTCACGGCTCGCGCCTTGGACTACATCATGTATTTGTTCGGTGTGCAGGTGGCCTATTGCTCGAAGTTCGACAAACTTCCGCAGGCCATGCACGAGATCAGGCCTACAGTCTTTGTCGGCGTGCCGAGGGTTTTTGAGAAGATTCGCCAGGAGATCGAGCGGCGGGCTGGCCTGTCGCCGGTGAAAAAACGCCTGCTCGCCTGGGCGATAGGCGTGGGCGCCGGTCACATCGATACTGTCTACGACGGCCGCAGGCCCTCATCGCCGCTGTGGAAGCTGGCTGACAAGCTGGCCTACTCCAAGGTGCGCGAGGCATTTGGAGGACGGGTCAGGATCTTCGTCCCCGGTGGGGCGCCCCTTGGCATCGATACGGCGAAGTGGTTCGCCTCAGTGGGAATTGCTCTCTGGGAGGGCTATGGGCTGACCGAGACTTCGCCGGTCATTGCTCTCAATACGCCGATCACCCACCGCATAGGCTCCATAGGCAAGCCCATCTCCAATGTTAAAGTGAAGCTGGCCGAGGACGGAGAGTTGCTGGTTCGCGGACCTTCGGTCTTCTCCGGTTACTGGCAAAAGCCGGAGATGACCGCTGACTGTTTCGACCCCGAGGGCTGGTTCCGCACCGGTGACATCGCCCGCTTCGACAGCGATGGCTTTCTTTACATCACCGATCGCAAGAAGGAGTTGCTGAAGACTTCGGGCGGCAAGATGGTGGCGCCTCAACCGATTGAAAACAAGCTCAAGAACAATATGCTGGTGGCGCAGGCCGCGCTGGTGGGCGACCGGCACAAGTTTATTTCGGTGCTCATCTCGCCCAATTTCACGGCGCTGGAGGATTGGGCGCGCCAACACGGCATCAAGGCAAAGGATCGCGCCGAACTGGTGACTGACAGCCGCGTGGTTGCGCTCTACGCTGAGATCGTGCGCGAGGTGAACGGCAGCCTGGCCAACTTCGAAAGTTTAAAGCGCTTCCGCGTGGTGGCGGACGAGTGGACGCAGGAGACGGGCGAGCTGACGCCTTCGATGAAGTTGAAGCGGCGCGTAATTACGAGCCGGTACGCGGCCCTGATTGCCGCGCTTTACGAGGACGAAGCAACCGCGCGCGGCGAATAGGGAAGGTCAGGCCGCGGCCCAGTTCCTTGCCAAAGAGCGCGCGCTTGCTCCAGATGCGGGCCAGTCCGCGAAAGAACGGCGCGCCCCAGGCACCCACAGCCAACAGGCTGCCGAAAAGAATCACCGCGTCAATCGAGAGCCGCCCGCTGCGCGACCAGTAGGCATCCGGCTCCAGGTCCAGCCAGAGGGAAAACTCGTCCAGCGTCAGCGCCGCCCCGACTCCATAGCTGACCGACATCAGCCGGCTGAAAAAGATCGACAGCGGCGTGTGCGACCGTCCCAAGTCCAGCAGCCAGCCGTAGCCCACCAGCAGCAGGATCAGAATCCCCCAGACCAAGTGGTGAATGTGCCGCCCATGCACCACCACCCACTGGAACGGCCCCTCATCATTCTCATGCACAATCAGCCGCACAAGAATTCGCACTCCTACAAAGGTGACCAGAAAGGCGACCGAGGCGATGAACATCCGCCGCCGAGGGCGGTCGGGAATGGTGGCGCGGACCAGGTAGCCCAGCCGCGTCAACTGCAGCAGGACCAGCAACAGCACGACGACCAGGCCGGCGAATGCCAGCAGAAACAGTGCTCCAGTTCCGGGCATACCCTATTGAACCACTTCGTGGCATTTTCTTTCAATGCAGGAATAGTACCTGGACGAGCGTGAGCGTGGTCACGATTTGTCTTTACAGCGGTGGGATAAACTGATTAAGGCGTCGAAAGAGGCGATTTTTCTTTCCAGACGCACTATTCAGCGACATATTCCCGGCCCGGTACCTGCGGCCGCGCAAAAAATTGATGAGGAGATTTTACGATGCGAGTTGCTTTGTTGACCGGCGGAGGCGACTGCCCCGGATTGAATGCGGTGATCTACGCGGCTGTGCGCAAGGGCATCAACCACTATGGCGATGAGTTCATCGGATTTCTTAACGGCTGGAAGGGCGTGCTGGAGAATGACTTCATTCCGCTGACCCTGGAGGCCGTTGACGGCATCCAGCTCAAGGGCGGCACCATCCTGCACTCCTCGCGCACCAATCTGAAGAAGATTCCCGGAGGCATCGAGAAGGTCCAGGAGGTGCTCAAGGCCAACAAGATCGATGCGCTGATCGCCCTGGGCGGCGACGACACGCAGTCGGTCACGCTCTTTCTCACCGAGCACGGCGTGCCCGGCGTGGGCGTTCCCAAGACCATCGACAACGACCTCAGCGGTACCGACCAGACCTTCGGTTTTGACACCGCCGTGATGATCGCCACCGAGGCTGTGGATCGTATACGCACCACCGCCGACTCGCACAATCGCGTGATCGTGGTTGAAGTGATGGGCCGCGATGCCGGATGGATCGCCTATGCTGCCGGCACCGCCGGCGGCGCGGACGTGACCCTTGTTCCCGAAAAAGAGATCGACATCGACCATGTCTGCAAGCTGCTCAAGTACAACTACGACCACGGCAAGCACTACGGCATCGTGGTCGTCTCCGAGGGCTGCCACCTGCCCGAAGTCGGCCAGGTGATCAACGAAAATGCCAAGCTGGATTCCTTCGGCCATGCCCGCCTCTCCGGCATCGGCGAGAAACTCGCCGACCTGATCGAGAAGAAGACCGGCTTCGAGACACGCTCCGTCAACCTGGGCCACACCCAGCGCGGCGGCGTTCCCACGGCCTACGACCGCATCCTCGGCCAGCGCTACGGCCTGCACGCCATCGACATGGTCCACGACCGGAAGTGGGGCCGCATCGCCGTGCTGCACGGGCTGGACATCACCGACATCCCCATCAAGGACGCCATCGCCACCAATCGGCGCCTCGATCAACGCTTCTTCGACGTGATCTCCGACCTGGAAGTGAAGGTTTAACCCTTTTCGTTCCTACCATCTGGGTTTCCCAGGTCCGGATTGTCGGATCTGGGAAACCACGAACCAGCCTCGTTCATCATCAGATTCAAATCATCCGCTGGGTGCCCCCTCCTTCCCGCGCATTTTGCGGGAAGGGTGGGATACGTTGTCGAGCTTGCAGCGCGCGGCGGCGATGGTCGGGCGGCGGGTTTTTATCGAACTGGTGTAGGGATCGCTCGTGTGTATATATAAGGGAGTCGGACTCTTTTATCTTTGCCCTACGTAGTATTTTGGTTCATGGCCACCAACCCTTTTCACAAAGAATGTGAAAAGGACAAGGCGCCAGGTTTTCGCCCTACAAGCCAGGACGAGGCACCCCAACCGTGAGGTCTGGGATGGGCCGCCCGCCAGGATTCCTGATTCTTCGCGACTTTATCCTCAGTTCGGGGTTAGCAAAAATGAATGCATCGCTCATTATCCCTCCGGAAGGGTGGGAGAAAAGAGTACGTCATGCCAAATTTTTACCGCCGAATTCTGTTTCCGCTTCTGCTTGTCTCCATATTGTCGCTTGCCGGATGCATGGGAAACTTCGGCAACTCCGGGTCACAATACAAGTTTTCAACCAGTGTTACCGTTATCGCTCCCGCTACCAGCGTCACCGAAGGCCAACCGGTTATATTGGAGGCTGACATCGCCAATGGGGCTAACGCTACCGGAACGGTAACCTTCTATAACGGATCGAACGCAATCGGGACTGCGCAGGTCTCCAGCTCTTTTTTCTATTTTTCCCTGGATGGCGGCGCTCAGCTTACGACTACGTTCTCTTCCAGCGGTGTGCAGAGCATTACCGCGAAATACAGCGGGGACGAGTTCAATTCATCAAGTACATCCCAGGCCATCTCGATCGGCGTATACAGCAATCAATTGGCAGCTACTTCGATTACTCTTCAGGCCTCCACAACCACGCCGCAATACCTGACCAATTTGACGTTAACGGCCACGGTCTCTCCCTCGTCAGCCACGGGTACGGTGACCTTTTATAACGGCTCGACAAATCTTGGCAGCGCTGCCGTCAACGGTGGCACGTCCAGTCTGACAACTTCGTTCGCGGCAGGAGGCACGGCAGCACTCCACGCAATCTATTCCGGCGACTATAACTATCTTTCCAGCACCTCGAATTCGCTCACGATGAATGTTGGCGGTCCGCTGGTAACCACGACTACTCTACAGGTTTCAACCAGCGCCACCGTGATCGGCGACAGCGTCACCCTGACCGCCAGTCTCACCCCGGCAACAGTCACGGGCACGGTCACGTTTTATAACGGATCGACGGCGATCGGTACAGCGAACGTCAACGCGGGTGTCGCCACGCTGAATACCACCTTTGCCAGTTCGGGCAAGATCGCCCTGAAAGCGATCTTTGCCGAGAACTCTTCGTGGGAAATGAGCACATCGAATCAGGTTTCTCTCTTCGTTACCGGCAATACTCCAGACACCGTCGTGCTACAGGTTGATCCTTCTTCGCTTGTCATCGGCAACTCTGCGACGCTGACGGCCAACGTCTCGCCGGCCGAGGCGACCGGCACGGTGGTCTTTTACGACGGAACCCAAGCGATTGGCACATCCTCGGTCGTGGCGGGCATGGCCACCTGCGTAAATCTCTTTATGGTTGCAGGGTTCCAGAGTCTTACGGCGGTGTATAGCGGAGATTCGACCTATCCCTCCAACACCAGCAGCCCCGTAGCAGTCAACGTCGGGAATCCGGGACCAACGCCAACCACAACAATGCTGACACTGAGTGAATACTTGGGCTACCTCGGAGACACAGTAACGCTGACAGCCAAAGTCACTCCTCCGGCGGCGACCGGGCAGGTTGACTTTTACGATAATGGCATTTTCCTGCAAAGCGTCGTGCTTTCTTCCGGCACGGCTGCCTGGTCGCAGTCCTTCACGCAATCCTACTCGAATAGCATCACTGCTGTTTACGATGGAGATGTGACGTATTCTCAGAGTACGTCCAACTCGCAGAATCTCGAGCTAAGCGATAACTCTGACTAACCGTGTCCGGCCGATCAAGCGCTTTGGTGGGTGGCGCAGGTCCCCATAAAAAAACTGAGTGCCCCAGGTCCGAGGCCCCCATGGATAGATCTTCATCCATGGGGTGGAGATCCGGATTTTCGGACCTGGGATAAAAGCAGTCTATTCCCTATTCCCTGCCCTTACGCCCGCCCCGCGAACTCCCGCGTCTCGGTGTAGACCTTCACCTTTTCGCCCACCTGAATGTAGAGCGGGGCCTTGATCTCCAGGCCGGTTTGGAGCCGCGCCAGCTTGGTCACGTTGCCGCTGGTGTCGCCGCGCGCGCCGCCCTCGGTGTACACCACCTCCAGCTCAACCTTCTCCGGCAGCTGCAAGCCAATCGGGTTGCCGTTGAACTTGTGCAGTTGGATGATGACGCCCTCCACCAGTAGCTCCAGCGCATTGCCCATCATATCGCTGTTGAGCGTATGCGTCTCGTAGCTCTCCTGGTCCATGAAGTGCGAACCCTCGCCGTCGCTGTAGAGGTAAGAGGCCTCGACCTGCTCCAGGTCCGGCTCCTTGAAGCGCTCGCCGGCCTTGAAGGTCTTGTCGAAGACCGCCCGCGTGAGCAGGTTGCGCATCTTGAGCCGGACCAGCGTCTGGCCGCCGCGCGCCGTGGGCGTCGAGACCTCGGCCTCCATGCAGTAGTACGGGGTGTTTTCAAACTCGAAGTACATCTTGCGTTTGACGGTAATCGCTTCCAGCAGTGCGGCCATGGATTCCTCGAAGGTCAGGCGTTCGCAGCCGCAAAGGCCCTGCGGCTCTCTTGCGGCTCCCTGACCATTATAGGGGGCGGCCACCTTGCCGGGCTTGCGCCTTTTCCCCGCCCGCCACATCAAAGAAATGAGCCTGCCTGTGCAGGCATCTCTTCCGCAAGCGAGAACGCCATGCCGCGTGAACTGCTAACCGCACGTCTGGAACGCAAGGAGTGCATCTCCGAAGTCGCCCAGTGCTACCACTTCGTCTTCGTGATCGACGAGCTGGAGAGCTTCAACTTCACCGCCGGCCAGTTCGTCAGCGCCGTGGCGCCGGACGCCAACGGCAAAATCCAGACCCGCGCCTACTCCATCGCCTCCGCGCCGAGCGGCAACCGCTTTGAGTTGTGCGTGAATCGCGTCGAGGAGGGCTTCTTCTCCAACCATCTCGCCGACCTGCCCGACCTGCCCATCGGCGCGGAGATTCAAATCCATGGCCCGCACGGCCACTTCATCCTCCACGAACCGATCACCGACTCCATCCTGGTGGCCACCGGAACCGGCGTTGCGCCCATGCGCGGCTATTTGCAATCGCTCTTCCCGGCAGATGGCACTGATCGCAGCAACGGCAAGCAGATCTGGCTGGTCTACGGCACGCGCTACGAGAGCGACATTTATTACCGCGCCGAGTTTGAGGCGCTCAGCAGCCGCCAGCCGAACTTCCACTATCTGCCCACGCTGAGCCGCGCGCAGGAGAGCTGGACCGGGCTGCGCGGTTACGTTCAGGAGCACGTGACCAGAATCATAGAGGAGCGCGGCGCCCAACTCGGCCAGCCGCTGCCTGCGCCCCCGCCCGATCCGGCACTGCCGGCCTCCGAGTTGACCTTCGACATCTACACCTACATCTGCGGCCTCAATGAGATGGTCTCCGGCGTCCGCGAGCGGCTGACCTCGTTAGGCTGGCATCGCAAGCAGATTGTCTTCGAGCGCTACGACTGAGTAGTAGCCCAACTTGCCGTTACAAGCTACGCCGGCCATGAACCCGCTAACTTGCTAACTTGCGATCACCGCGAAGCGGTGGCTAACTTGCGAAATGGTAAACCAGTCACCGCATGCATTGGCGAAAGGCTGGAGAAGACACAACTCTCAGCCAGTTTGTTCAATGGATAGCGGCCGTCGCTCGATTCGCATCGCGCCACGAATCAGCGGTTCCGCGTGGGATGGTCAAAAGATTCCCGGAAGCAAGGCCCAGGATTCGCCTCGATAGTTGCGATATTCATCGCCAAAAGCCTTGAGGAGATTTGCCTCTTCCAGCCGGATCTTGCGCAGGTATGCGATCAGGACCAACACCCAGCCGATCAGCGCGTGCAACTCGCCGGAGACAATCGCCGTGCCGACGTAGAGGCCGAGCAGGGCTGTGTAAATGGGATGGCGAATGAGGCGATAAGGGCCGCTGCGAATCAGTTGATGATCGACTTTGATGGTGATCCTGCCGCTCCAGTAACGGCCCAGGCAGCGGCGCGACCAGATCGCCAGCACCAAACCGATTGCGTTGATCGTCAGTCCAGCCGCGGCAACAATGGCGGAAGCGGGCAGGTACCGCTGCCGCAGCCCGTGAATGGGCAGAAAAATCATAATCTGGGCTGCGCTCGTTAACAAAAGATGCAGCCATCGCGATCTCCGGGACTCTGAATCAGTCTCCGGCGCGATGTTCTTCTTCGCCACGTCCCAGTAGATTTCGATCACGCACCACATGGCGATCGACGTCCACATCGGCCAGCCATACCCGAATGGTTTCATCTTTCCGTTATACACGCCCGGCCGAAAGAGGCCCAAGATCGGTATACTAATCGGAGAAGGGCTAAGATGATGCACAACCGGCAGCGTCGAGGATGGTTTCTGCTTGCGGCCATCGCAATCGGAATCGCCGTTGTGTGCCTGCTGATCCCGCACAACCATTCCGGCAGCGCGGATTGGCTGGCGATTCTGCCGCTCCTTTTTGCGGGAGTCATCTCGCCCCTCAGCTTGCTTTCGCCGCTGGCCTATGAGTACGCCGGCCGCGCGCCCGCCGCTCCGGCGCTGCCCTCGCGCTTCCAGCGCCCACCACCCTTCCGGCTCGCATAATTCCCTCACAACTGGTCCGGCTTTGCAAAAATTCAGGGTGTCCAACCCTCGCCGCGTTCTTGTTTTTGCGGCTAGGGTGGGATCCATCCGTTTGCTTCCGCGACCCATTCCTTGTGAAGTACTGTCTGCGATCTCAAGAGGGTGCGTATGAACATCGATTCGATCTCTGCCTGGGGCATCTTTGCCGGGTATATTCCATTTCTTGCCATTATCGTGATCCTTCTCCACTACTCTCTGCGGCGCTTTCTCTGGCGGCGCGGAAGGCGATTGGGAAAACACAACCTGGGCTTTTACCCGACTTCGTTTGCGCTGGGAATAATGTTGCAATTCATGCAAGTCTATTGGAGGCCCAGCGTCGCTTATGTTCTGGAGGAGAAGCAGGACGAGGACGCCGATGAGGACGACAACGGCGATCCGGAAAACCTCAAGAAGCAGTTCGACCGGCAGCTCAAGCGGATACGTCGCGGCGAGCCGGTCGACCGGCTGGTGTTGCGGCTGTAAGCTGGCGGTGGTTGAAATCCCATATCACAAAATCGGGAGCCGGAGCGCCTGGATTTGTGGCACAATATGAGATGAAGACTGAGGTTTGTAGTAAGTGGAGGCGCCATGTTTACGCTGGACCGCATCGTTTGTACTCCAGGGGTGGTGAGCGGAAAGCCGCGCATCAAGGGGACGCGTGTGACTGTGGGCGTTCTTCTTGGCCAGCTTGCGATAGGTCATACCGTAGATGAAGTTCTCCGGGATTTTCCCTACATTCAGCGGGAAGATGTGCTTGAGGCTTTACAGTACGCAGCGTGGCGGGCCCAGGAAGAAGAAGTGGAGTTGAGCGCCTGAGCGCCGGATGGCATGAAAGTCCTGGTCGATGCGAATCTCACGCCGTTTTGGGTTGACTTCCTGCAATCTGCGGGCGTTGAAGCTGTGCATTGGTGGAAGGTTGGGAGAGGCGACGCTCGCGATGAGGAGTTGCTGGAATGGGCAGTCGAGCACAATGCTGCCATTCTCACCGGCGATGGCGAATACTCACAATTGCTTGCATTGCGTGGATCGACCCGTCCGAGCATCATATATCTCCGAACCAATGAGCGGAACCCAGAGGGACCTGGGGCATGTGTCGTCGCTGCCTGCAAATCCATCTCCGGCCAGACAGAGAGCGGGATGATTGTTTCGATTAACGACCGTGGCAGCCGAGTACGCTCCTTGCCGATTCTGAAAGGCGAATAGCCGCGAAATCCCGATAGAACCCCCACCATTTACACTGGTAAACGGAGATTCCTGTGTTTTTTGATAAAGTTCTTACCAAGATTTTCGGCACGGCGAACGAGCGGACGATCAAGCGGTTGATGCCGATGGTAGCTGTGATCGGCGCCCTCGAAGAAGACGCCAAGCAGCTCACCGACGACCAGTTGCGTGCCAAAACGGCTGAGTTCCGGGCGCGGATTGCGGCGCGTCTCGAAGACATTCCCGACGACGCGGAGCACAAAGACGAGCGTAAAGCGGCCGAGCGCGAGGCGCTGGACGAGGTCTTGCCCGAGGCCTTTGCGGTGGTGCGCGAGGCCGGCTGGCGCACCGTGCAGATGCGCCACTTCGACGTTCAGTTGATCGGCGGCATGGTGCTCCACCAGGGCAAGATCGCCGAGATGAAGACAGGCGAAGGCAAGACGCTGGTGGCCACGCTGGCCTGCTACTTGAACGCGCTCGCCGGCCACGGCGTGCATGTGGTCACGGTGAACGACTACCTGGCCAAGCGCGACGCCGAGTGGATGGGCAAGATCTACGAGTTCCTCGGGCTAACCGTCGGCGTGATCGTCCACGATCTGGACGACAACGAGCGCCGTGCCGCTTACGCTGCTGACATTACTTACGGAACTAACAACGAATTCGGCTTCGACTACCTGCGCGACAACATGAAATTCGAGATAAAAGATTGCGTGCAGCGCGGCCACTACTACGCCATCGTCGATGAGGTCGATTCGATCCTGATCGACGAGGCGCGCACCCCGCTGATCATCTCCGGCCCCACCGACCAGACCACCGACAAGTATGCGCGGGCGCGCAAGATCGTTCCCGAACTGGAGAAGGGCGAGGAGATCGAAGAGGGCGAGACCAAGCGGCTCACCGGCGATTACATTGTAGACGAAAAGCAGCGGACCATCGGCGTCACCGACGAGGGCTGGGTGACGATTGAAAAGCTGCTGGGCATCGGCAACATCGCCGACGCTGAAAACTGGGAGATGAAGCATTACGTGGAGACGGCGATCAAGGCCGAAGCGCTCTACCACCGAGACGTCGAGTACGTGGTCAAGGACGGCGAAGTCATCATCGTCGATACCTTCACGGGGCGCCTGATGCCGGGCCGCCGCTGGAGTGACGGGTTGCATCAGTCCATCGAGGCGAAGGAAGGCGTAAGCATCCGCAAGGAAGACCAGACGCTGGCCACCATCACCTTCCAGAACTACTTTCGCCTCTACAAAAAGCTGAGCGGCATGACCGGCACCGCCGAAACCGAAGCGGCCGAGTTCGAGAAGATTTACAAGCTGGAGATCGTCGTCATTCCCACCAACAAGCCGCTGCTGCGCCTGGAAAACCCCGATGTGGTCTACCGCACGGAGAAGGAGAAGTTCAAGGCGGCGGCGGACGACATCGCCATCCTGCATGAGCGCAACCAGCCGGTGCTGGTGGGCACCGTGTCCATCGAAAAGTCCGAGCGGCTTTCAACGATTCTGAAGAATAAAAAAATCCCCCATGTGGTGCTCAACGCAAAGTTTCACGAGAACGAAGCGCAGTACGTGGCGCAGGCGGGGCGCGCGGGCGCGGTCACCATCGCCACCAACATGGCCGGGCGCGGCACCGATATACTGCTCGGCGGCAATCCGGAGTTCATGGCTCGCCAGGAGCTGGCAAAGAAGAACAAGGCGCGCGCCATAAGCGCCAACGAGGGCGCCATCAATCCCATGGCGCCGCCGGGATTCCTGCGCTTCTACTACCAGGGCCAGGAGTACGAGATTGCCGAGCCGGAGTGGTCCGAGGTCTTCAAGGTCCACGCCGAAAAGGCGCGCGTAGATCACGAACAGGTGATCGGGTCCGGCGGCCTCTTCATCCTGGGCACCGAGCGCCACGAGTCGCGGCGCATTGACAATCAGTTGCGCGGGCGCGCCGGCCGCCAGGGCGATCCCGGCGAATCGCGCTTCTATCTCTCGCTCGAAGACGACCTGATGCGCATCTTCGCCAAGCAGTGGGTCAGCACGCTGCTGGAGCGGCTGGGCATGGAAGAAGGCGTGCCCATCGAGTCGAAGATGATCTCCAAGCGCATCGAGGGCGCGCAGAAGGCCGTCGAAGCGCAGAACTTCGAAAGCCGCAAGCACCTGCTCGAGTACGACGACGTGATGAACAAGCAGCGCGAGGCGGTCTACGGGCTGCGCCGCCAGTTGCTCGAAGAAGCCGAACAAAAGGAGCTGATCCTGGAAGATTATGTCGGCGGGATTCTGAGCGGAATCCTGGACGAATTTGCCGGCGTCAAGCTGCATCCGGACCAGTGGGACTTGAAGGGGATGAACGCGAAGCTCATCGATCACTTTGGACTGAACTACGATTCGCTGAATATCGGCGCTACCGGAATCAAGCCGCGCCAACTCAACCGCCATGAGCTGGGCGAGGCGATCTTCGAAAAGCTGAAGCAGGACTACGACGCCAAGGAGAAGATTCTCGGCTCGCCGACCATGCGCTATCACGAGCGCATGGTGATGCTGAGCGTGATTGACGGGCTGTGGAAGGATCATCTGCTCTCGATGGATCACCTGAAGGAGGGCATCCATCTGCGCGGATATGCGCAAAAGGATCCGCTGGTGGAGTACAAGAGCGAGTCCTACGACATGTTCGAGGCGATGATGCTCAAGTTCCAGGAAGACACGGTCCGCTTTCTCTTCCGCATGCAGATTCTTGGCCAGGACGGTCAGCCGGTGGATGCGGCGCCGCGTCCCAATCGCCCCATTCCCAAGGCGCCTCCGGTGGCTAGCGCCGCGCAGCCGATCACGCTGGAGGCCGAGCCGCGCGAGATCTCCATCTCCACGCGTCAGGCCTCGACGACCATTGACGCGCTGGAGAAGGAGTTCCATCGCAAGAAGCAGCGCGAGCTGGCGGCGGCCAGCTTTGCCGGCGCGGGAGACGCCAGTCTGCCCAAGCAGCGCCGCACCGGCGAAAAGGTAGGCCGCAACGACCCCTGCCCCTGCGGCTCAGGCAAGAAGTACAAGAAGTGCTGCGGGGCCGGTAAGTAGCGGGTCAGACGGCATCCTGTATCCCATGTCCAAAAATTGGAACTTGGTGTACCCTGACGTACTTTTGTGGACCTACACCAGCGGCAATAAAGATCGACAGCGGAGGCGACGTGTGATATAGGTATATTCGTCTGTAGCCGAAAGGCTAAATGGAGATCCAAATTCATTATGCATGGAGTAAAGATTCTCCTATCCCCCGGCCTGAAACGTGCCACCTTGGGCACAATAGTTGTAGCCACTGCTTTTTCACTTAGCATTGGCGTAGGGCAAACTGTACACAACACACTTCCTGACCCGGGGCTAGAGCAATAACATGATAGCTGTACCCGGTTCTGACAGGTTCTGAACCAAGCTGTGGCGTTTTCCGAGGAGAGATGAGGTAGAGCCTTTCGGATGGCCTGGTAGAGATCATGGCCGG
>Ga0181529_10000464_pt1 | contig 59013 bp, 52 predicted proteins | sample PEATcosm2014_Bin_36_FD_119763 | JGI IMG/M metagenome (GOLD analysis project Ga0181529, IMG submission 119763) | Peatland microbial communities from MTU Mesocosm Facility, Houghton, MI, USA - PEATcosm2014_Bin10_30_metaG | ecosystem: Environmental > Terrestrial > Soil > Wetlands > Peat | place...
GAGACGCTGATGGCGGCCTCCGGCTTCCAGGCGGAGAAGTGCCTCACTGACACCATCACCAACAACAAGGGCAAGTACATTGTGCTGGTGGAAGGCGCGGTTCCCACCAAAGAGGACGGCGTCTACTGCATGATCGGCGGCAAGACGGCCGAATCGATCTTGCAGACGGTAGCCAAGGATGCGGCCGCGGTGGTGGCGTGGGGCAGTTGCGCCTCCAACGGATGCGTGCAGGCGGCCAGGCCGAACCCGACCGGCGCCACGCCGATCTACAAGCTGGTGGACAAGCCTGTGATCAACGTGCCCGGCTGCCCGCCCATCGCCGACGTGATGATGGGCGTGGTGACGCACCTATTAGTGCTAGGCCAGCTTCCGGCGCTCGACAGCCAGGGCCGGCCCAAGGAGTTTTACGGCCGCCGTGTGCACGACACCTGCTATCGCCGCCCCAACTACGACGCCGGCTTGTTCGTCGAGTCGTTTGACGACGAGAACGCGCGCAAGGGCTATTGCCTGTACAAGATGGGCTGCCGCGGCCCGGTCACTTACAACGCTTGCAGTGTCATCAAGTGGAACGAAGGCACCAGCTATCCCATCCAGTCCGGCCACGGCTGCATCGGTTGCAGCGAGGAGGGCTTCTGGGACAACGGCCCGTTCTATCAACACCTGGCATCGTTCCCCGGCTTCGGCATCGAGAGCACCGCGGACACCATCGGCACGGTGGTGGGAGTGGCCACGCTGGCCGGAGTCGCCGCGCACGCCGTGGTGACCAACATACGCAAACGGAGCGTGATTGCGGAAGTCCACGCCGAAGACCAGAAGGAGTCGTAAGAGCCTATGACACGCATTGTCGTCGATCCGGTCACTCGCATTGAAGGCCACCTGCGCATCGAGGCAGTGGTGGAAAATGGCGTCATCACAGACGCATTCAGCGCAGGCACGATGGTGCGCGGCCTGGAGAAGATTCTCATGGGCCGCGATCCGCGCGACGCCTGGGCCATCACCGAGCGCGTATGCGGCGTGTGCACCACGGTTCACGCGCTCGCCAGCGTGCGCGCCGTGGAAAACGCCTTGGGCATCACCATCCCACCCACCGCCGAGATCATCCGCAACATCATGATGACCACGCAGTACGTGCAGGATCACGTGATCCACTTCTATCACCTGCACGCGCTGGACTGGGTGGACATCGTCAACGCGCTCAAGGCCGATCCCAAGAAGGCCGCGGAGATTGCGGCAACTTTCTCCAAGTGGGACAAGAACACGCCCACCTATTTCGCCGAAGTGCAGGACAAGATCAAGGCCTTTGCCGCCAGCGGGCTGGGCATCTTCGCCAACGGCTACTGGGGCCATCCGGCCTACAAGCTGCCGCCGGAAGTCAATCTGATCGCGGTGGCGCACTACCTGGACGCGCTGGTCTGGCAAAAGGAGATCGTCAAGATTCACGCTGTCTTCGGCGGCAAGAATCCGCATCCGAATTATTTAGTCGGCGGCGTGCCCTGTTCCATCAACATGAATGAAGTGGCGGCGATCAACAGCGAGCGGCTCAACCTGGTCAAGCGGCTGATCGATCAGGCGGATGAGTTCCTCAACGAGGTCTACATTCCCGACCTGCTGGCTGTCGCCGGCTTCTACAAGGACTGGGCCGGCCATGGCGGCGGATTGAGCAACTACCTCAGCTACGGCGAGTTCCCCACCAAGGGTTACAACCAGCCGGATTCGTTCAAGTATCCGCGCGGCGTGATTCTCAATCGCGACCTCAGCGTGGTGCATCCGGTCAACGCGACCGATTCCGAGGAGATCAAGGAGTACATCGCGCACTCCTGGTACACCTACGACAAGGGCGACAACGAAGGCATTCATCCCTGGGCGGGCGAGACGCAGATCAAATACACCGGGCCCAAACCGCCCTTTGAATCGCTGGCCGGCTTCGACAAGTATTCATTCCTGAAGACTCCGCGCTGGAAAGACAATCCCATGGAAGTGGGTCCGCTGGCGCGTCTGCTGGTGGCTTTTGCCTCGGGACGCACCGACGTGCAGGATCTGGTGAAGGACACGCTGGGCAAACTCGGCGTTGGAGTGCCCGCGCTCTTCTCTACGCTGGGCCGCACTGCGGCGCGCGGTCTGGATGCCGCGCTGGCGATGAAGTGGCTCAAGGAGTATTACGATCTGTTGATGGTGCAGGTGAAGATCAACGAGGTTTCCACCTTCAACGGCGAGTTCTGGGAGCCGAAGAGCTGGCCCAAGGATGCCGAGGGGGTTGGCCTGGTGGAGGCTCCTCGCGGCGCGCTGGCCCACTGGATCAAGATTCACAACGGCGCCATCGAGAATTATCAACTGGTGGTGCCGACGACGTGGAACGGCTCTCCGCGCGACGCCAAGGGACTGCGCTCCTCCTTTGAGGCTTCGCTGATCGGTACGCCGGTGGCCAAGATCGACGAGCCAGTCGAGATTCTGCGCACCATCCATTCCTTTGACCCGTGCCTGGCCTGCGCCGTGCATCTGTACGATCCGCAGGGAAGGCACCTTCACCAGGTATCCTTCGAGTGAGGGCTATGAGTACCCATGGCATTGGCGTAAGGGACGCATTTCGACAGAATGGCGGCGCTCCCGTCGAGTACCGGCGCGTGTACGTGTGGGAGCTGCCGGTGCGCGCTTACCACTGGATCAACGCCATCGCGCTGGTGGCGTTGTGCGTCACCGGCTACTTGATTGGCGCGCCCATTCGCGCCTTCTACGCGGCGGAGGCTTATCAGCAGTACTGGTTCGGCTGGGTGCGCTTCATTCACTTCCTGGCCGCATTCATTTACGTCTTCAATTTCCTGGCGCGCCTCTACTGGGGCTTCGTCGGCAACAAATACTCTCACTGGAACGCTTTCTTTCCGCTGAAGAAATCGCAGCGGCAGGAGATTGTGGACGTGATCAAAGCCGATGTGCTGGAAACCAAATTGCATGGGCCGATCTCCACCGGCCACAATGCGCTCGCCGGTTTCATCTACTTCGGCACCTTCCTTGCGTTTGCCTTCCAGACCATTACCGGCTTCGCGCTCTACTCCAGCATGAGCAACTCGTGGCTGCCGCGCATGTTCACCTGGATTGTGCCGCTGATGGGCGGCGAATTCGGTGTGCGCTTCTGGCACCACACGTTCCTCTGGTTCTTTGTCACCTTTGTCATCGTTCACGTCTATCTTGCCTTCTATCACGATTACATCGAGGGGCGCGGCACGGTATCCTCGATTATCGGTGGATGGAAGTTTGAGCGCGAGAACAAACAAGACTAGGACGATTGCTGAGTGAGCAGGTGGTTTCATAGGCTGAGGAACAACTCGATAGCAGGCCTGTTTTGTAAATGGGCACGACTTTAGGCGGGCCGCAAGTGCAACAAAACAAAATTGGGCTTTAGCCCCTGCGGTCTGCTTTTCGGGCGTATATTCTGAAGAAGTTGCCTTTTTTGCAGCCTGTTCAGCCGCCTGCATGAGAGCGAATCTGCGGGGGCTTAAAGCCTAGCCCGTTGCGATCGACCTCAAAATCATGCAAGAATGTCGAGTGGCTTTTCCCCGCGAAAAGCCACTTTGCATCTTGAAGGGAAGGTATATCGGTTTGGAGACTGGCGCGAAACATGGCAAGACACTGGTGCTGGGGTTGGGCAACGTCCTGATGAGTGATGAGGGCGTCGGCGTTCACGTGGTGCGCGCAGTGGAGAAGCACACGCTGCCTGCCAATGTGGAGTGCCTCGACGGCGGCACGGGCGGCTTCACGCTGCTCGAGCCGCTGCAAGAGGCTGGCCGCATCATCCTCATCGACGCCGCCGCCGACGGCAATCCTATCGGCACGGTCACGCGCACCACGCCGCGCTTCTCGCGCGATTACCCGCCCACGTTGACCGCGCACGACATCGGCGTGAAAGATTTATTGGATGTGTTTTACATCCAGGGCGGAGGCCCCGATGTGATTCTCTACGCCATCACCATCGATCCGCAGCAGCCGATCTCGATGGGACTCTCCGAGGTGATCGCCAAGGCCGCAGAAGTGGCCGTTGCCGAGATTCTGGCGGAGTTTCAGTCCCTGGTCCCTTAGTCCCTTGATTCACCGCACCCGCAGCACGATGATCGTCTCATCGTCGAAGCGCTCCTGCTCGCCCTGGAAGCGGCTGACGTCGTTCAGGATGGCGTCGGCAATCTCCTGGGCGGACTGCTCGCCGCGGCTGCCCAACTGCTCCGCCAGCCTCTCCGGGCCGTACATCTCGCGCTGCGCATTCTCCGCATCCAGAATTCCATCCGAGACAAAGACAATTGTGTCCCCCGGCTCGGCGGCCACATTGAATTCATCGTAGCTCGCGTTGGGAAAGAGTCCCAGCGGAAAGCCCTCGGCGCGCACCGTGGACGACTGCCCATGGCGGCAAAGGATGGGCTGCACGGCACCCGAGTTGGCCACCTGCAAGGTGCGGCTGTCGTCGTTCCACAAGGCAAAGAGCATGGTCACATACTGCGATTCCAGCTTGCGCTCCTGGATCGTGTTGTTCAGAGTGGCGAGCATCCGCGCCGGCTCCAGCCGCTGCTGCGCCGCCGAGCGCATGATGCCGCTCACGAGGGCCGCAAACAGCGCTGCCGGCGCAGCCTTGCCGCTTACGTCGCCCAGCACGATGGCCATGCGCCCCGGCCCGTAGTGCACAAAGTCGTACAGGTCGCCGCCGATGGTGCGCGCGGGCAAAAAACGCACCGCCATGTCTGCATTGGTCCAGGTCGGCGCCACGGACGGCAGCAGGCGTAGTTGGACTTCGCGGGCCATCGAGATGTCGCGTTCCAATTGGGCCTCCTGCGTGCGCACCGCCTGGTAAAGCTGCGCATTCTCGATGGCGATGGCCACCTGCGCGGCCAGCGTGGTCAGCACGCGCTCATGCTCTTCATTGAAGAAGCCCACTCGTGTGTGTTCCAGGTCCAGCACGCCGATGATGCGCCCCTTGTGGAAGAGCGGCACAACCAGCTCCGAACGCGTCTCCGGATTTAAAGCTACGTAACGCGCGTCATTGCTCACATCGGGCACATTCACCAGCCGCCACTCGCGCACCGCCGCGCCTACCAGCCCGCTGGTGATGGGCAGGCTGCGCAGCGGCGTTTGCGCCGAGCCGAAGCGCCAGGCGTAGCGCGTAATCAGTGTCTCGCCTTTTTCATCCAGCAGCATGATGGAGAACATCTGGTAGTCGATCAGCCGCCGCAGCAGTTGTCCCATCCGCTCCAGCAGCGGGTCCAGATCCAGAATCGATGTCAACTCCACGGCAATTTCGTTGAGTACCGTCAGTGTCTGCGCCTGGCGGGAGACGCGCGCATAGAGGCGCGCATTCTCAATCGCCTGGGCGATGCGCGAGGCGGTCAGCGTGAGCAGGCGCAGGTGCTCGGGGCGGAAATAATCGGCCTGCTCGCTCTCGATGTCCATCACCCCGATCAGCCGGTTCTTGGCAATCAGCGGCACCGCCAGTTCGGAGCGCACTTCTGGATTCACCTCGACGTAAACCTCCGAGGTCGTCACGTCGTTCAGCAGCACCGGCTGGCGGGTGAGCGCCACCTGGCCCACCACACCCCTGCCCATGGGGATGTGCAGCCGCTCGATCTGCGTGATGTGGCCGATCTGGAATCTTACCCGCAGTTCGTGGGTGCGGTCGTTGACCAGCAGAATGGCGAAGATGCGGTACGGAATGACGGCCGCCACCAGCTCCGAGGTGCGCCGCAGCAGGGTTTCCAGATCCAGCGTGGTGTTCAGCGCGTCGGTAAGCCGCATCATGTAGGCCACATCGGCCGCTTCCACACGGATATTCTCCGGGTCAAGATGCGCACCCTGCTTCGCCGGGTCGGCCGGGCGGTAGTCGCCCTCCAGCTCGGGTTCCGCGTGCGGCGATGGAGAAGTCTCTATCATCTGCGTAGAAGAAAATCATAGCGCACAAAGCGAGCGAAAGTGCAGGGATGGCTTCATTAGCCGGCGAACAAGCAACGTAAATCGTGCTACCCTTGCTATGAAAGCTCGGTTAATTTTCAACTTCTCCAATCGGCAGTTGTGCCGTAAGGGTCGCCGTGCGCTTGAGGCTGGATCTCTATCATGCCTGAACTTCCTGTTGATCTTCCACCCGTCGCCGTGAAACAGCCCGCCAGCCTGACCGGCAGGATCGCATTTCCGCTCGCCTTGACGGTGATCGGGGCTATCCTGCTCGGCCTGGTCCTCGCAATTCTGCGGCTGAACGGCGGCACGTTCATATATTCGATGGACGATGCGTACATCGATCTTGCGCTCAGCGACCAAATACACCATGGGAATTACGGAATCGAAGCCGGGTCGCATGCGGCGCCAGCCTCGTCGATTCTCTATCCGTTTCTGTTGGCGCCAGCCTCCGGCACTCCGCTGCATCCTTACCTGCCGCTGATTATCAATTCGCTGGCGCTCTTTGCGACGCTTGTGATCGTGTGGAGGCTCTTTATCCATCTGCGTCTTGCGAAAGACACTTTTGGAATCGTCGCCCAAGCGATGGCACTGCTGCTGCTGGCTATTGATCTGAATTTGATCGGCGTTGTCTTCACCGGTTTTGAGCACAGCCTGCATATCGCGACCGTCGCCGCCTGCGTCTACGGGCTGGCGCTGTTTCTGGACCAAGGCAAAATGACGGCCTGGCTGCCCGCGGTCATTGTTCTCGCTCCCTTGTTGCGCTTTGAGGGATTGGCGCTGAGCCTTGCGGCGCTCGTCGTGCTCGTCCTGCGCGGACGCTGGCGCACCGCCGCTGCAACCTTTGCGCTTATCGTTCTCTTCATCGGAGGCTTTTCAGCATTCCTCGTCAGCATGGGGCTGCCGCCGCTGCCCAGTTCCGTTCTCACTAAATCCGGATTCGCAGCCAATGGAATCAGCGGCGCGGGTGCGAGTTTTTTTCAGTCCATCGCCCAGAACGTATCGGGCATGGACGCTATCCCCATCGGCGCTCTGCTGCTCGTCGTCGGTGTGGCTGCCTTGGCGCGCTGCTTGTTGGAGCTTCCGGCCTGGCCCTGGCGCTGGAGTTCGCAGGCTCTCATGGCGCTGCTTCTGGTCTGCCTGATCGGCGCGCACGCCGTGGCCGGAAAATTTGGATGGCTGGACCGGTATGAAGACTATGCCATGCTCGGCACGGCATTACTCGGAATCTGCCTCATGGGCGATAAAATCCGCACTCTACTCTCCAACAAGAAAACACGCCTCATCTATTTCTGCGCAACCGCCGTTGCCCTGTCTGCATTTTGCTCGCCCTATATCCTTTCCACCTGGCAGGTTCCACTCGCCGCCAATAATATCTATGAGCAGCAGTACCAGATGCACCGCTTCGTCAATGACTTCTACCGCGCTCCGGTAGCGGTCAACGACCTTGGCCTGGTCTCCTACCATAACTCCAGCTTCGTTCTCGATCTGGGCGGCCTGGCCTCGGAAAAGGCGCGCATCCTCAAAGCGAGCGACGCCAGCGCCGAGGAGTATCGGGCCTTTGTCGCCGGTAGCGGCGTTCATTTGGTCATCATCTACGACGAGTGGTTCGAAGACCAGATTCCCGCCAGTTGGATCAAGGTTGCGAGCATGGACCTGTCGCGGGAGCGCGTCTCCTCGGCCCAGGAAGAGGTCCAGTTCTATGCGACCGATGCCGCCACCGCAAGCCAATTGCAACCCCAGTTTCAGTCATTCAGCAAGAGCTTGCCGCCGGGGGTGAAGCTGACCATCTACAGCTCTGCGGCGGGTGCAAACTGATCCCTGATCCCTGATCCCTGATCCCTGTCGCTACTCTGATCCCAGCTCCCGCACAATCGCCACCGAGGCGGAAGCTCCGATGCGATTGGCGCCGGCTTCGAGCATCGCCTTCACGTCGGCCAGTGTGCGGATGCCGCCCGCGGCCTTTACGCCGCAGCGCGCGCCGGCCACGCCGCGCATCAAGGCCACATCGGCCGCAGTTGCGCCGCTGGAGGCAAAGCCGGTCGAGGTCTTGATAAAGTCCGCGCCCGCCTGGATAGCGATCTCCGAGGCGCGCAGTTTCTCCGCCACGTTCAGCAGCGCCGTCTCCAGAATTACCTTGATCAGCGCTCCGTAATGATGGGCAACGTCAGCCACATTGCGGATGGTGTGCTCTACCGCCAGGTAGTTCCCGCTCTTGAGCTGGCCGATGGGAATCACCATGTCCAACTCGCGTGCCCCCAGCCGCAGCAGCGCCGTCGCCTCCTGGCGCAGCGTGGAGACCAGCGACGCTCCCAGCGGAAAGCCGATCACCGCGCCCACGGGAATGCCGGAGCCGTTCAGCGCGCTGACGGCCGTGGAAACCCACACCGGGTTCACCATCGCGCAGGCGAAGCGATAGCGCAACGCCTCCTCGCACAAGCTCTTCACCTGGGTGAGGGTCGCGTCGGGCTTGAGCAGCGTGTGGTCAATTACAGCGGCCAGAGCCTGCCAGTTCGCCAGAGTCGCCGCGGCGAATGCGGCTGAATCGAAGACTCCGTTGTTGAAGTCCAAATCCACGTCCTGAACGGGAGTGGTCGCAGCCATGGGTCTTGCTCCTTGTCAGGGCTCTCCATGAAAAGACAATCAGAAAACGCCGCTCTGAACCGGCGGCTTGCCGTGCACTCTGCCGCAACTGAGTATAGTGCCTGCCGCGGCGTGTACCCAAATGAAGAGATGAATTTTAGCTTAATTCGCTGCGCATCCGGCCCAAAATGATCACGCCTATGCGGTGATGGTGCCTGCTCAGGAGTGATCCTGCCCATCGCGCGAATTCGCGGGGCAGTTATTTTGCTGGCTCTATTCTCTACAGTGGGATATTGATAGAGAAGGTTTGCATGGCCTTCTTTCGTTTCAACTTCAAATCGCTGCTGGCGCCCCAGGTCTCGATCTCGAGTTCTGGGAATCCATCCCGCTGGCACCGCTACATCGGCCCCGCCGTCGTCCTGCTGGCTGCCACCGTAGCCGTGACGCCGCTCGTCTGGCACGGCCCCTCCTGCGGCCACGACTTCGACTTCCATCTGGTCTCCTGGTTCGATTGCCAGAACAGTTGGCGGCACGGGATTCTCTATCCGCATTGGGCTGCCAGCGCCAACTTCGGCGCCGGCGAGCCGCGCTTCGTCTTTTATCCGCCGCTGACCTGGATGCTGGGCGCGGCGCTCGGCTTGATTCTGCCCTGGCAGTTCGTCCCCGCGGCGCTGACTTTTTTGCTGCTGGCCGCGACGGGACTGGCCACGCGCGCGCTGGCTCGCCAAATGCTACCAGACGGCGCGGCCACGCTGGCCGGTTGCGCGGCGCTCTTTTCCGGCTATGCGCTCTTCACCGCCTACGAGCGTACGGCCTTCGGCGAGCTAGCGGGAGGCTACTGGATTCCGCTGCTGCTGCTCTTTGCGCTGCGCGAGGACAAGCTCTCCGTTCCCACTTGCCGCCGTGCCTTTGACGGCTCCGCCGCGCCCCTTGCGTTAGTCCTCGCCGGCTGCTGGCTCTCGAATCTTCCGCTGGGCGTGATGGCCTGCTATCTGCTCGCCGCCATCGCCGTGGCCGCCGCTCTGCTCGCCCGCTCCTGGGCGCCGATGCTGCGCGCCGCTCTTGCCGCGTTGCTGGGCCTGGGACTGACGGCGGTCTATCTGCTTCCCGCCGTCGTCGAGCAGCGCTGGATTGATCTGCGCCAGGCCATCGACGATCCCGGCGAGCGAATCGAAAGCAGTTGGCTCTTCGCCCGCCACGCCGATCCGGCGCTGGCGGACCACGACACGGTGTTGCTGAAGGTCTCCATCATCGCCGCGAGCATGATTGCCGTTGCGCTGATCGGGCTGCTGGTCTCCAGGGGGCGCGGGAAGCTGTCGGATGCCCGCCGCTGGTTGATTCCATTGGCTCTGATTCCGCTGGCCGTTCTGTTTCTCCAGCTCCCCCTCTCGCTGCCCGTTTGGAATCTGCTACCAAAACTGCGCTTTTTGCAATTTCCCTGGCGCTGGCTGGTCGTACTGGAAGCGCCGATGGCCATCTTCTTCACCGCCGCCATTTGGCCTACGCGGCGCTGGCTGCGCGTGGCCGTAGTGGCCCTCTGCGCGGCCTTCTTCCTGGCTGCAACGGCCTTCGTCGCCAAGGACTTCTACCAGGCCTGCGACGACCAGGACGCCGTCACCCCCATGCTCAGCGCCTATCGCAGCGGCGCAGGCTTCATGGGCGCCAGTGAGTACGCCCCTCCCGGCGCAGACAACACCCTGATCGCCACCGGCCTGCCCACCGCCTGTCTGGTTACCGACCCCGCCACTGAACTGGGTCTGGTTCCCAATGATTTGGACCCGGACAACGCCATCCCCGTCTGGAATGCCGCGCAAGGCAGTTGCGACGCAACTCCGGCCTGGCAGCTCGATCAGCCGGAGCGCAAACGCCTCGCGGCCCTCGTCCCACACGGCGGCTTTTTGATTCTACGGCTGCGCGGCTACCCGGCCTTGCGGATCGTAATCAATGGCCGGCCCATCGCCGAACTGCCAAGGCGCTATGACGGCCTGATCGCCGTTCCAGTCCAGCAGGGGCAGGTCGATCTGGCCGTGGACTGGACCACGACTCCGGATGTGATCGCCGGCCGCTGGCTCAGTGTGCTGGCTGTGTTGCTGCTCACAGTCCTCTGGTTGCTGGAGCGAAAGCTTAAAAAATCCTGCCAGCCTCGGTTATCATGAGTGCAATGTCCATCGATGTGAAATCGCTTCTGCGTGAAGGCGCGGCGCTGACCGAGACGGCGCTGGAAGAGCTTCTTCCCAGCGCGGAAACCGTCCCCGCTTCGATTCACGGCGCCATGCGCCATTCCATCTTTGCCGGCGGTAAGCGGCTGCGCCCTGTGCTGGCCTACCAGGCCGCCGTCACCATCGCCGGAGCGCTGCCCGCAGGAATCGCCAGGCTGGGCGCGGCTCTGGAGATGCTGCATACCTATTCGCTGATTCACGACGACCTGCCCGCCCTGGACAACGACGACCTGCGCCGCGGCAAGCCCACCTGCCACAAAGCCTTTGGCGAGGCCATCGCCATCCTGGCCGGCGACGCGCTGCAAACCCGTGCCTTCGAGGTACTGGCTTCGCTCGACTCGCCGCCCGCGGCTACCGTGCAAATCATCGCCCTCATCGCCAACGCTGTAGGCACCGTTGAGGGCATGATCGGCGGACAGGTGCTGGACCTGGAAAGCGAACACCAGAAGCCCACTCCGCAGCTGGTTCAGGCCATTCACCGCGCCAAAACCGGCGCGCTGATCCGCGTCGGCGTGGTTTCCGGCGGCGTCTATGCCGGAGCCAATCTGGAAGACGTGGCCCGCCTGACCCTCTTCGGCTGCAAAGCCGGCCTGGCCTTTCAAATTGTCGATGATGTGCTGGATTTGACCGTGGACTCGGCGCACCTGGGCAAGACCGCGGGCAAGGACACGGCCACTGAAAAAGCCACCTGGCCGGCCGTCTACGGCATCGAGCAGAGCCAGCGCGACGCCGCCCGCCTGATCGAGGAAGCCTTCGCCGCCCTCGCGCCCTACGGCAGCCGCGCCGACGGCCTCAAAGCTGTCGCCCGCTACCTGGTCGAGCGGAAAAACTGAATTTGCGATTTCTTTTGGGTGCATCTCCCTTCGGCCATGCACCGGGCCGGCTCTTGCGGCGTTCTTGAATTTGCCGCAAGGGTGAGAAACCTGGAACCTCAACCAGCCCGTACAATCTGCGCCCATCCTCCTGTAAACTAAAATGTTGAAAGCTATGAAAAACAAACTCCCTATCGGCATCCTCGGCGCAACCGGCATGGTCGGACAGCGCTACATCCAACTGCTGGAAAACCATCCTTGGTTCGAGGTCGCGTGGCTCGCCGCCAGCGACCGCTCCAGTGGCAAGCCATATGGCGAAGCCACCAAGTGGCGTCTTGACACGCCCTTGCCCGAGCGCATCGCCTGCATGACCGTCGCCCCGGCCGAGCCCGCCGGCGCGCCGAAAATTATCTTTGCCTCCATCGACGCGGCCTACGCCCGCGAACTGGAGCCGCTCTTCGCCGCCGCCGGCTGCGCCGTGGTCTCCAACTCCAGCGCCTTCCGCATGGCGCCCAGCGTGCCCCTGGTGCTGCCTGAAGTCAACGCCGATCACCTGCATCTGATCGAGGAGCAGTCCTGGCGCAAGCAGTCGGGCGGCTACATCGTCACCAACTCCAACTGCACCGTGATGGGCCCGGTGCTGGCGCTCAAGCCCATCCAGGACCGCTTCGGCATCGAGCAGATCTTCGCCACCTCCATGCAGGCGGTCAGCGGCGCGGGCTACCCCGGCGTCGCCTCCATGGACATCCTCGACAACGTCGTCCCCTACATCCCCAATGAAGAAGAGAAGATGGAAGAAGAGATGCTCAAGCTGCTGGGCACGCTCGACGGCCACGCGGTCAAGCCGCTCAGCGCGCGCATGAGCGCCAGTTGCAATCGCGTCCCGGTCGTCGACGGCCACACCGTCAGCGTCAGCATCAAGCTCGGCAAGCCGGCCACGCGCGAAGAGATTCTGGCCGCCTGGGCGGAGTTCCGTCCGCTGGCCGGCCAGGACCTGCCCACCGCGCCCGATCAACCCGTGCAGTGGGCGTCGCAGCCTGACCGCCCGCAGCCCCGCCTCGACCGCAATCGCGGCAACGGTATGGCCGTCACCGTCGGCCGCCTGCGCCCCTGCGGTGTGCTCGACTGGAAGTTCACCGTGCTCTCTCACAACACCATACGCGGCGCCGCGGGAGCCACCATCCTCAACGCCGAACTGCTGGCCAGCCTGGGGAAATTCGCATGAGCCTCGTAGTCATGAAGTTCGGCGGCACCTCGGTCGAAGATCCAGCGGCCATCGCTCGCACCGCGGCCATCGTCGCCGGGCGCGTCGCCCTCGGCAAGCAGCCCGTGGTTGTCGTCAGCGCCATGGCCAAGGTCACTGACCAGTTGCTGCGCGCCGCCGCCGCCAGCGAGAAAGGCGACCGCGCCGGAGCTCTGGCCATCAGTGAGAAGTTGCGCGCCCGCCATCGCGATACCGCCGCTGCCCTGCTCGGCAACTCCACCGAACTGATTGAGTTCATCGATCAGAAATTCGATTCGCTCGACGAGATCCTGCGCGGCCTCGCGGCCATCCTGGAACTCACTCCGCGCATCAGCGACCTGATCGTCAGCTACGGCGAGCGCATCTCCAGCCGCATCGTCGCCGCCGCCTTCGTCGAGCAGGGCATTAACGCCGCCCACGTCGACGCCCGCGAGGTCATCGTCACCGATTCGCACTTCCAGAAGGCCGCTCCACTGGACGCCCTCATCGAAAAACGCGCCTCTGAAAAACTGCTTCCGCTTATTGCGCAAGGCCAGGTTCCGGTGATGGGCGGCTTCATCGCCGCCAACGAAGCCTGCATCACCACCACGCTGGGCCGCGGCGGCTCCGACTTCACCGGTGCGCTCATCGGCGGCGCGCTGGCAGCCGAGGCCATCGAAATCTGGACCGACGTGGACGGCATCATGTCCGCCGACCCCCGCGTCTGCCCCGACGCCCTGCGCGTCAAGGTCATCAGCTTTGAAGAGGCCGCCGAGCTGGCCTACTTCGGCGCCAAGGTTCTGCACCCGGCCACCATCCTGCCGGCCGTCAAGAAGAACATCCCGGTCCTGGTCCTCAACAGCCGCAACGCCGCCTGCGAGGGCACGCGCATCACCTCGCTCGCGCCCCGCTGCCGCAGCCCCTTCAAATCCATCGCCGTCAAAAAGAGGCTCTCCATCATCGACGTGGTCGCCAGCCGCATGTTAATGACCCACGGCTACATGAAGGAGATCTTCACCATCTTCGACAAGCACAGGTGCGCGGTGGACATGGTTTCCACCAGCGAGGTCAGCGTCTCGCTCACCGTCGACTCCAACGACAACCTGCCCGCCCTGGCCGCCGATCTCGGCCAACTGGCGGATGTGAAGTACGAGGGCCGCAAGGCGCTCATCTGTATGGTCGGCGACGACATCCGCGGCCAAAGCGGCATCGCCGCCCAGGTCTTCAGCGCCATCCGCCACATTAACGTGAGGATGATCTCGCAAGGCGCCAGCGAAATCAATATGAGCTTCATGATCGACGAAGACGACGCCGACGAAGCGGTCCGCTCGCTGCACGCGACCTTCTTCAAAGACCCCGACCCGGCGATCTTCGACATAGAGGCGCGGAGGTCCTAAGCAAGTCTTTCAGATCGGAAAATCCTAAACTGGAAGGCTCAACACCCGCCGGAAAATATGAATGCCGCCCGAAGGCGGCATTCGACTACCCGGAGCACATATCGACGGAGCGACAGGGGTTCATCCGGGTACACTGAGGTAGTATAGCACAATTCGGCATCAAGGAAGTTTGATGACCACATTCGATTACTCCACCACAAACCTCGCGGAGTTGGAGGTCCGGCTATCGTCCGACCGGCTTCAGCCTTATCGGAAGAGTGTTGGCGGAGACAGCGAACGCGCCATACGGCTATATGAGCAGAATACCTTGCTGGCCGAATCTCTCTACGGCATTCTGCAAGGGCTGGAGATTGCGCTGCGCAACTCGATTCACGTTCAACTGAGCGTAAGTTTTGCCAGGCCCGATTGGTGGAATGCTGTTCAACTCAAGCCCGAGCAGGCCACGATGCTGCGCTCTGCCGAGGAATCGCTCCAGCGGGCGGGCAAACCGCTTGAAGCTAGCCGGATTGTTGCGGAACTCTCCTTCGGATTCTGGACCGGCCTGACCGGACCCCGGTACAGCGAACTCTGGAGAGATCATCTGGTCAAGATTTTTCCTCGCCGTCACGTCCAGCGCAACGAAGTTCAGATCCGGCTCAACAGCATACGCAAGCTCCGAAACCGGATTGCCCATCATGAGCCGGTTTTATTTAGCGGAAAACTTCTACGATACGTCAACCAAATCTTCGACACGCTTTCCTGGATCAGCCCGGTGACTGCCCGGTGGGTGCGCAGCAATAGCTCCTTCGAGGAGCGCTTCGCTCGTTATCGTACAATCTTTCCAGTGGTTGCCGGCAAGAAGGCCTGATCTGTGCTCTCTTCTGTTTTCTAAGTACGAAACTCGGGCGGGTGCACCGTCTACTAGCTCTCAAAAACGAGACCTGAGGCATCAGGCAACCGAGCGGTTTTAATGTGAGGAATGTGCGGAACAGTTTGGATTATATGATGAATTCCAATGAAGGAGTAAGACCAATGATCGCCGATATGTCAGATGGAGACTTGCTGGCACGATTGAAAAATTTTGAGGACCAATTTGTAGAAAGAAAAACGGTTGCAGATAGTAAGGATTGGTTAAAGACGGTTGTAGCGTTTGCAAACTCTGCTCCGATTGGGTTTCCGTGCATCTTGTACATTGGTGTTCGCGACAACGGCGACTTTGAGTCAAAGGTCAGCGATCTCGATAGCGTACAAAAGACACTGAATCGAATGTTACAAAACATTCAGCCGCGCACGGCATATCTTCCCAAAATTATTAGAGAAGGAGGAATGCAGGCATTGGCAGTGATTGTGCCTGGAAGTAACCTAAGGCCTCATTTCTCCGGCCCTTCGTATGTCCGTAAAGGGTCGGAGACTATGGAAGCTTCGGAGGAACAACTCACTCGTCTTATAAACTCCAGAACAAGCAAAGTATATGAAATCTTGCGCTATCTAGGTAAACCGATCTCTGTTGAAAACTGCAGTGTCCTTGGAAACGGACAGATACAGCGCGGACGATGGTCATGGGATACTGTCGTTGTTGATTGCAACAGTTTTTGGGTGACGCTACAAGCCAGTCAGATTGGAACTAAATCGTATATTTTAAGAGATATTGAACTCAACTATGACCATGACCGAAACCGACTAAAGCTGGAAATCACAACAAGGGATTTTTAACACCGAAGCACTGTACTGATTCTCGGACCAGGGAAACCACGAATCTCAAGCCGATAGCCTCCTGAGCACGATCACTCCACAACCAGGCCGTATCGCTAAAAACGAAGAGGCCGGAGACTTTCGTCCCCGGCCTCTCAATCACGGTGAACCCGCAGCTTCCTGAAGTACGCATCAACCCTTCGGCCTTCCGTTGAGGCTCCGGGTCTCCCCGTCTCCTCGCCTTCCAACCGCGCCGGCGATGGCTCTTCGAGTTTCCTCGAATCTCTCATCCTTCAGCGGCCCCGCGCAGCAAGTCCCCAGGTTTCCCCGGTTTCTCGCTCCTTCAGTCCCGCCGTTCCGACGCCTCTTCGGGTCTCCCCGAATCCGGCATCCTCCGGTTATACCGCTTCCACGTCTTCGAGCGTCCCCGAATCCTGCTTCCACGGCTGGGTCAATGATGACTCCCCGGCTGGTCTCGAACTTTGCATCCTCGGTCCTAGGCCGCGGATGAATCTTCGTGTCCTGCCAGGTCTTGCACATTCCTGCCAAACTCTGGATGCGTTCTCAATTTCAATTCGGCCTTCCGCCGCCGTTTCCAGCCGCGTACTGCCGTATTCAATTCAATTCCGCATCGTCTCTTCGGCGGGAACTGCGTTTCCAGGTCCCTGCTGGGTCACCAGTTGGATAGACCTTAGAACGGATTAATCTGTGGAAGCAAGTGCAAAAAGAGCAATTAACTGTGGATTTCACCATTCCCAGTGCATAAATCAATTCGCCGGGTAGCCCAGCTCTGAACAACCATAAATCTGGGTGGCCCAGGTCCGGATTTTCGGACCTGAGAGACCATGAACCTCAACAGGCAGGGTCTTGCCTCCATAACTCACCATAAAACTGGGTGCCCCATCCTTTCCGCGTTCTATGTGGAAAGGGTGGGAGCCATGAACCCGATGGCGCGCAAGCGCCGGCTGGCTGCACCGCATAGCCTGCCTTGAGCGAAGTCGAAAGGTGCTTGCAGATAATTACCGCTCGCGGCGCACAATAGAAGCAGTCGCAACAGCGAGGCCCAAATGACCGCCGTCCAATCCCCAACGCGCGTAATCCTGGTCCTTGGTCCCTTAGTCCCTGGTCCCTTTTCTCGTCCATTTTCTCCGTTTCTTCGCCCAAAAATCAACTGACTCCCACCCCCTCCCCCTGTGAAAATCTTTTTTTGGTCCTTCCATTGTTTGTAAGTAGCATAAAATCAATAATATACTTTTTTACAATGTTGACGAATCAGTAACTGCGAATCGCTGTTTTTGCCCCTTTTTGGCCCAGAAAACGCCGAGTTAACCCCCCAATGGCTGTATTTTTTCGGATTTGCATTCTTTGAATCACCACGAAGCCTGCACGAAGCGATCACCCTTGTGCCAGGTACCGAAATCCTTGGTCAGCCTGCAAGATGCCAGCTTTCCGTTTTCATTAAACTGCGCGCCGCCGCCGCGGCCATCGCCGAAGAAGCCGCCATTCATGCAGGGAACGCCCTGCACTACCTGGTCGCCGGCAAGGAAGCATTGCTTGAGCTTGCCGCTGGGATAGAAGGCTACCATCGCGCCTTCTCCAGGACCGAGCCAACTGCCGCCCAGGCAGGTCACGCCCAGAATCGGCGCGTTGTGGCTCATCTGAATGAAACTCGGCGTGCCGTCGGGGTTGAGCGCGAGATACGTTCCAGCGGGGATGCGCGCATAGCCAAACGGAATCTCCCGCATGACCGTGCAGCGGTTCAGGCGGCCGTCGTCAAAGAACCAGGCGTAGCCCTTGTCGCAGGGATAGCCCTGAATCTCTGTGGGCTGGTCCAGTGTTTTGCGATAGGTGTGGGGCAGTGCGGCGGCGCATACCACGCTTTGCAGACTGAAGAGAGACAGTATAAATAGGACGGTCATTCGCATGGCTTTTTTCCTCTGGCAGTTTCAGATTCTACTCTGGCGGGTCAATTGTCGCTGTTATTCGTTAGTCCGCGCCGCCAGCCGCGCCGCGGAGAGAATCTTGACGATCTGCCCAGCCAATGGTCCGGAGGCAATCACTCCGTCCAAGGCTCTGACCCTGCCCGAAGCGATTACGATGCCGGTCGATCTGTCGGTGAGGATGTAGGTGTGGATATGTGTGAATTTGACACGATTGATTTGCATCACCAGATCGGCGCAGCAGGAGTCGTTAACGATGTTCATGTCCAGCCTCTCCCAGTCCTTCTGATTCAGCAGAGCCCGCTCCATGGTGCTGTCGGTCAGAAACATGGTCTGCGAGTCGATGTGGATTGTCCGGGCAACCTTGAGGGCCAGATAGCGCACTTCGAGGGCACTCAGTTGCGGTGCGGCAGAGGCCGCTGGCGTAACCAGGGCAGACACTTCGGCGGCAGGGATTGAGGCGATTTGCGTGGGCTGCTGTGCCGTGAGCAGCGGGCAAAGGACAGGGAAAAGAACAGCTTGAATCATCAAACGTTTCATCGGAATCTCCTTGTTTGGCTTACAAGGTCTGATGTTAGGTCTGGGTCGCGCGGGCCGGTGAAGCGATTGGGACACTATCGCAAGTGTCACAATTGTTCTGCGGAGAGGAGACGCTGTTCTTCCTGCTTGCGCAACCCGGCCAGCGTCGGCTCATCGAGCAGTGTGAAGCGCAGCGGGAAGACGCCCGCCGGCAGTTCTAACGCGGTGAGCGCATCGCAAACCACGCCTGAAGTTGCCTCCAGGCCGCGTTTCCAATCTGGTTGTGTCGCGTCTTTCACCAGCAGGCTCTCTGGCGAGAGGCCGGCGGCGATCAGCAAGGTCTGCGCGATGCGCTGAAACTCCTTCCAGCGCGAGGCGATGCCGACCAGTTCTCCGGCGTGCTCGGGCAGATAACGCTGCAAGTGCGCCATCAGCTCCAGTGAGACCGGATGCACCTGCAAGACCGTCAGCTCGGTCCCCGCGGGCAGCAGTTTGCGCACCATCGCGGCTTTGCTGGGCACGGTCACCGGCATCGACCCCTGCAGCGCTCCATGCTGCGCGCACTCTTCGGGGGCGCATCCTTCCACGGGCAGTGATAATGCCTGTTCCATCTCGTGGATCACGATGCGGCGTAGCTCCGGGTCAGGATCGATGACCAGCCAGCGCGAAGGCGGCGTGAGAGCCAGCCAGCGGCGCAGGCGCTCCCTGACCAGCGACTCCGGCGTGCCCAGCTTGCGCGCCCTGGCCATCAGGTCGCCGATCAACTGATCGAGGGCAAACTCCGTGGCTAGCTCTGGGGAGAGAGGTGAAGCGGGGCGCTTGGCGCGCACAAAAACTCCACTGCCGTGGCGAAACTCCAGCCAGCCCTCCTGCTCCAGTTGCTTGTAGGCGGAGCTGGCGGTGTTGGCGTGGATACCGAAGCGCCGCGCCAGCTCGCGTGTGCTGGGCAGCCGCTGGCCAGCAGTGAGTTCCTGGCAGAGAATGCCCAGCGTCACCTGCGTGACCAACTGTTCGCGCAGCGAGACCTCACTGGTGCGATTGAGCCAAAGCCTCATGAAATTACCCGATGGCCCGCTCCAAACTCTGCGCGGTCAGCAACTCAGATTTTTTGCGCCCGTAGATCGCCAGCAGCGCGGCCAGCAGCAGCAGGACGACTCCCAGCACCAGCACGCTGCCCTCGGGACCATCCGCGCCGCCGCTCCAGAGCTGCTTGCCCGCCGGGCTGGTGGTCAGGTAGTGGCCGGGAGCGACCATGCCGCTGTCGGCGGTGCCGTAGAAGTAAGTCTCCGCCCAGTCCCATGCCGCGTGGCAGCCGATGGCCCACCACGCCGAGCCGGTGACACGCACACTAACGCAGAAGACAAAGCCGATGAACGCCGCGGCAAAGATGCCCAGCCAGCTCTCGCCAGGGTTGGAAACGTGGATGGAGCCGAAGATGAACGAAGTGACCCACGCAGCCTGCCAGAACCCCGCGCTTTCTGCCTTTTTCAGATGCAGCCACAGGCAAGGAAGAAGCCCCGCAAGAGCAGCTGCATAGACCCCGTAGGGGCCGTTGCTCTTGGGCATAAAGAAGACAAGAACGGAAATCGTGCTAACCGTTCCGAGCGCCCACCAGAAGTTGATGCCACGGGTAAGTGTGGAGAGCAAGTAGCAGCGGAAGAGACCCTCCTCGACGCAGCCCACCATCAGGAAGACAACAGCCCATAGCCCGGCAAACTTGAAGATTGCCGCGCCGGAGAGCGCGATAGGCCCGAAGTGCATCCAGCCGCCCCAGGCCAAGGCTCCCACCAATGCCGAAAGAGCCACGAAGCCGGCCACAAGGCCGCTGAGAAAATGGGGAAAACACCGCGGACCGGTCAGGTTGTAGGCCAGCAGGTTTCGGCGGCGCTCGATCAGCGCCATCGCCACTGCCGCCCCCAGCAACGGCAGAAAGTTGATCAACTCGTTAAAGAGCGCCGAGTATACGTTCATTCCATCTTTCATGCGGACTACATGGAGCTTGACAAACACAAATTCCACGGCAGAGGCAAGAAGACCAAACAGAAGAACAAAGAGCAGCACCGACCAGCCGGCGCGCAGGCCCTGGTTGCCAATGAAAGTCCAACGCAGGCCGCGAAGCAACTTAGCCTTCAGCGTGGGGGCAACGGTTCCTGGTGTGAGGGTTGCGTCTGTCGGGGCGGGCGGCGCTTCCGGCGGTGGGGGCTGAATCTCCGGCTCCATGGAGCCTCCTTCAAATAAGAAACAGATTTGTGTGCTGAATGGCTCTGATGGAAAGATACTCTACGAGGCAAGGGACCGGGAAGTTCCTTGGGCTAAAAGGATTCGGGCCATTGGCGAGCGCCGTGCCAGATTCCCAGAATTTCGACCGCTTGCTCGGAAACTTGATAAACCACGATGTAGGGCGACCTTGGAACCACTGCCTCGCGTGTTCCATCCACGCGACCGATCCGACCGGAATATGGCATCTGCCCCACGCGCTGCGCGGTCGCCAGGATTCTGCGTCGAATGGTGACGGCCCCGGTTGAGCTTTCGCCCTGAAGGTAGTCGATAATTTCTTGCAGATGCCTGACCGAAGCGGCTGACCAGATCATTTTCATTGGGCCACGCTCTGAGCCTCGCACTCCCACTCGCCGACCATGCGCTCGACTTCATCGTGACTGAAGATGCGTCCATTGCGGATGTCCTCGCGTCCTTCCTCCACCATGGCAATGTACCGCTGTTGTTCGCTGAGATAGGTGAGTACCGCTTCATTGAGCAAGTAGCTGCGGTCACGGTCCATGGCCTTGGCGATCTGGTCCAGTTGGGCGACCTTGTCGGAGTCGATACGAAAGCTGATGGTGCGCGGGTTTGTCATAATACGAAATAATACACCGTATTATGTGGGAATACAAGCGAAATTGCTGGGGTACATACGCCTGAATCAAAGCGGGTGGTGCGCTTTGCAGGCTGCGGGTTTCCAAGCGAATGTGTACCACAGGGGCTAAAGCCCAACGTTTATTTTGTTGCATTTGTGGCACGACTGAAGTCGTGCCCTGACGCTTCTTGCAACCCTGAATCCCATTTTCCGCATCCTGTATAGCGGTGCCGGAAGGCTGCGATGCATGAGCGTGGCCCTGCCAGCCTCTACTCGTCGCGCAGGGCCACCATGGGGTCGATGCGCGCGGCACGGCGTGCCGGAAGCCAGCTTGAGCCGATGGCAACGGCCGCGATGATCGCGGTAGTGGCGGAGAAGACGGCGGGATCGTCCGGACGGACGCCGCGCAGCAGGTTGGCAACCAGATGCGCCAGAGCGAAGGCCAGCACCAGGCCAACGCCCACGCCCGCTGCCGTCAGGCCCGCGGAGCGGCGCAGAATCATCCCCAGCACGTCCTCGCGCCGCGCGCCCATGGCCAGGCGCACGCCGATCTCGCGGGTTCGTTCGCCCACCAGGTTGGCCATCACGGCGAAGATGCCGATGGCGGCAAGAAAGAGTGCGATGATCCCGTCAACGCTCAACATTCCCGCTGCGTACATCAGGCCGGTCAGGTTGTCGCGCAGTAACTGCAGGTAGGTCTCTACTGTGTTGAGCGGAAGGGCTGGGTCCAGTGAGGCCAGCGCCCTGCGCGCCGCGGGCGCCAGGGCGAGTGGATTACCGCTGGTGGTGATGGCGTATTCGGTGGCGGCCGGCGGCAGTTGCATCGCATCCATGTAGACCGCGGCGTGGGGTGTCTGGTCCCAGAGTGAGTAGCTAGTCTCCTGAGCGATTCCGACTATAGTCAGCCAAGGCTCGCTGCTGCTGCGGCCTCCCATGCGGATGCGATGGCCCAGCGGATTCTCGCCGGGGAAATACTGGGTGACGAAGCGCTCGCTCACGATGGCCACCGGCGTGGTTTGCAGGGAATCGCTCTGCGTGAAGCCGCGGCCGCTGACGATGGGAATGCGCAGCGCGGCAAAATATCCCGCGGTAACCGGCAGGTTCAACGCGGCCTGGAACTTGCCCGGGACCGTGGGCCGGTTCTCGATGTCGAGATCGCGGAGCCAGCCGTTGTCGTCATAGGGCAACGCCGGAGTCAGCTCGGCGTGATTGACGCCGGGCAAGGCGCGCAGCCGGGCAAGAGCGCCGGTATACCACTCCGCCCGCTTCTGCGAGGTGTCATAGCGGGCTGCCGGCAGGGTCACATTGAAGGTGAGCATCCTTTCCGGCTGGTAGTAGTCGCCGGCATGCAGCAAGGAGTTCATGCCTTTAGCCATGAGGGTCGCGCCGATGACCAGCGCCACGGCCAGCGCAATCTGCGCCACGGCGAAGATGTTCCTCAGCCGATGGCTGCGGCCGGAGCCGAGGGAGGAGCGCGCGCCGGCTTTCAGCTGGTCCACCAGATTGACGCGCAGCGCCTCTGCCGCCGGAGCCAGGCAGGAAATCAAGCCTGCAAAACCTGCCAGCAGGAAAGAAAAAGCGAGAACGCGGCTGTTTATGCTGGTGTTGGACCAGCCGGACATAAAACGCGCTACCCGCTCCGGCATGGTGGCCAGCAGATAGTGGCCATAAGCCGCAGCGATGACGATGCCGCCCAGAGCGCCCATGAGGCTGAGCAGAAGGTTCTCTGTGAGCAACTGCCGCAGGATGCGCCAGCGGCTGGCGCCCAGCGCGGTGCGCAGGGCAATCTCCGGCCGGCGGGCAATGCCGCGCGCCAGTTGCAGATTGGCGATGTTGGCGCAGACCACCAGCAGCACAAAAAGCGTGGCGGCCAGAATCATCCGGTAGTAGAGGTTTGTATAGGGGCCGTTGATGCCGTCCAGCAACGTCTCCACGTGCGCCGACCAACCCGCGTTGGTGGCCGGATACGCCTGCGCCAACCGCTCGGCCAGGGCGCCCATCTCGGCCTGCGCCTGCTTGACGCTGACGCCGTCGCGCAGGCGCGCGGTGACCAGGTAGTTGTGCGCGCTGCGATTGGCGAGCTGATCCGGCGTGGGCGCCAGAGGAAGATAGATGTCCGCCATAGAGGGGTATTGCATGGTTTTTGGCATGACGCCGACGATGGTGTAGGAGCGCTGATCGAGCTCGATGGTGCGGTTCAAGACCGCGGGGTCACCGGCAAAGCGCCGCTGCCACAAGCCGTAACTCAGCACGGCCACGGAGTCCTGGCCCGGACGGCACTCGGCTGCGCCGTAGACGCGGCCCAGTTGCGGAGTGGCCTGCAAGACGGAGAAGAACTCGGCCGAGGTGAGCGCGGCTTCCACATGGGCGGCATCGCCACCGCCGGTCAGGGTCATATCGGCCTGGGTGCGGACAGCCAGCGACTCGAAGGAACGGCTTTGGCGCGCCCAGTCCTGGTAGTTGGCCAGAGCAACCCACTCGTAGCCGTTGCTGGAGCTCAATTGCGCATTTTGCTCGGCCACCGTGACCACGCGGTCCAGTTGCGGCACGGCCAGCGGATGGAGCACGACAGCATCCATGTTGCTGAAAACCGCGGTGTTGATGCCGATGCCGATGGCCAGGCTGGAGATCGCGGCCAGGGTGAATCCCTGCGACTTCCACAACTGCCGCACGGCGTAACGCAGATCCTGAAGAACGGTTTGCACGAAATCCTCCTTGGCTGAACAATTTCATCCGAACTGTGCAAGCAACCAAATGGTTGCGGGTCATTGGTGCATGGTCTACTCGTCGCGCAAAGCCACTATGGGATCGATGCGCGCTGCACGCCGCGCCGGAAGCCAGCTTGATCCAAACGCAATGAGCGCGATGGCTGCCGGGATGGCGGTGAAGAGGATCGGATCGTTGGCATGCACGAAGGAGATCACGCTGGCCAGGCCATACGCCATGGCCACGGCCAGAGCCAGGCCGAACGCCAGCCCGGTGCCGCTCAGCCACGCCGCGCGGCGCATCATCATACCCAGGACATCTTCGCGGCGCGCGCCCATGGCCAGGCGCACCCCGATCTCGCGAGTCCGCTCGCCAACTAGGTTGGCCATTACGCCGAAGATGCCGATGCCGGCCAGCAGCAGGGCAATCAGGGCATCGACGCCGAGATTTCCGGCCAGCCATCTCATGCCGGTCGTATGATCCCACATAAACTGCGCGTAGGTCTGCAACCCATCCAGCGGCAGTGCCGGGTCAAGGCCGGCGAGCGCCTTGCGCGCGGCTGGCGCAAGGGTGAGCGGATCGCCCTCCACCGTAACTGTAAACATGGCGCTGGCCGGCGGCAATTGCGCAGCGTCCATGTACACTGCCGGAGCGTGCACACCGTTGAAGAAGCCGTATTCCGTCTCCTCGACGATGCCCACAATCGTCATCCAAGGGGTCTGGCCGTCGCTGCCCGCTCCCGTGCTTTGGTTGCCATACGCCCCTTCCTTCCTAGACTCGTCGGCGTCGCCCGTCTGGTCATTGCGCCGCGATCCCATGCGAATGCGCTGCCCCAGCGGACTCTGGCCGGGGAAGTAGCGCGTCACAAATCCGCGGCTCACGATGGCTACCGGCTGTGAGCGCAGATCATCGCCGGGATTGAACATACGTCCGGAGGGCATTCCCGGGGCCAGGGGAATGTGGAAAGCGGCAAAGTATCCGGGGCTCACCGGAATGCGCAGCGCGGTCTGAAATTTGCCGGGAATCAGCGGACGGTTTTCGATCTGGCAATCGTCTGGCAACTGGAGGTCGCCCAAGGGGGGCGTAGTGGTCAGCTCGGCGCTCTTCACTCCGGGCAGGGTGCGCAGTTTTTCCAGGCTGGAGTTCAGCCAGGCAGCCACCTTCTCCGGCGTATCGTAGCGCGCGGCGGGCAGATGAACATTGAAGAAAAGCATGTGGGCCGGATCGTAGCGGTCGGCTGCATGCAACATGCCCATCATGCCTCTGGCCATCAGCGCCGCGCCGATCACCAGCACCACGGCCAGCACGATTTGCGCCACCGCGAAGACGTTCCTCATCCAGCGGCTGCGGCCGGCGCCGGCGATGGCCCGCGAGCCAGACTTGAGTTGATCCACCAAGTTGACGCGCAGGGCAGCGATCGCCGGCACAAAGCCCGAGATGGCGCCTGCTCCCACAGCCAGCAACAAAGACAGGGCCATGGCGTGCTGGTTCAACGAAATGTTGGACCATCCGGTGATGAAGCGGCCAACCATCTGCGGCAGCGAGAGGACGGAAACATGCATGTAGATTTGGCCAACCAGCAGGCCGCCAGCCGCGCCAACCAGCCCCAGCAGTAGATTCTCGGTGAGCAACTGCCGCGTGATCCGCCAGCGGCCAGCGCCCAGCGCAGTGCGCATGGCAAACTCCGGGCGGCGCGCAATGCCGCGTGCCAGTTGCAGATTGGCAATATTGGCGCAGACCACCAGCAAAACAAACAGCGTGGCGCCCAGCATCAGGCTGAAAAAGAACGGTGCGTAAAAGCCGTTGAGGTCGTTCAGCAGAGGCACAAGCTTGATTTGCCATCCCTGGTCTGTGGCTGGGTAGTCCCGCGCCAAGCGGTCGGCGAGGACGTTCATCTCCGCTTGAGCCTGGTCCGGCGTAACTTCCTTGCGTAAGCGGCCCAATACCTGATAATCGTGCGCGGCACGGTTTCCAAGCTGCGCAGCGTCCGGCGCAAAGGGGATAAGAACATCGGTCACGGGCGGATATTGCAGAGTCTGCGGCATAACTCCGACGATGGTGTAGGCATGCTGGTCCAGCTCTATATTCCGGCCCAGAATGCCGGGGTCGGCGTCGAAATGGTGCTTCCAGAAGTAGCCGCTCAGCATGGCCACGCTGTTGCGGCCCGGTTCGGTCTCGTTTTGGTTGAAGACCCGGCCCAGGATCGGGTTGGCCCGCACCACCGAGAAGAAATTGGGCGAAACCTGCCCCACCTGCATCTGCTCGGCATCGCCGGCCCCAGTCAGCGCCATGGCCGTGGAGCGGTACACGGCCAGCTCTTCAAACGACCGGTTCTGGCGCTGCCAGTCCTCATAATTGGCCAGCGCCACCGGCTTCAAATCGCCCCGATTCTGCTGCTCCTGGACCGTCATCACATGGTCCATGTCCGGGATATCGAGTGGGCGCAGAATCACGGCGTCCATGATGCTGAAGCTGGCCGTATTGGCGCCGATCCCGATAGCCAGCGACAGCACCGCGGTCAGGGTGAATCCCGGCGACCGGCGCAACTGCCGCACTGCGTAACGCAGGTCCTGAAGAACGGTATACATGGAATTCCCGCTTCCCTTCCAGTCTTCGGTTGAGAACTCGTCAATGGACAGTGCATGTGTCCGGCCAAACCACCGGAAGAACCAGGCGTTGATTGTGAATGACTTAAGGATGGAAAGCCGCACGCGGAACGCCTTCCGCCTGTTCAGAATCGAAACCAACCGTCCGCAAACGGACAGTTGCGCCCGCCTGAATACGGAAAAAAGCGCTCCCGCCTTGACACAACCGCCCGCTGCCTTGATGCTAAACAGTTCCGGCAATTCGGTTTTTCTGTGCACGGAAGGGGTTCAAGTCTTGCAGGTTCGCGTCTTCTATCACGACAAATGCTTCGATGGAGCCTGCTCTGCCTCGCTCTTTACGCGCTTCCACCGCGAGTGTATCGTCCCCGGCGCCAGCTACGAGTACCACGGCCTGGTGCATCGCGCCAGCGCGCTCTTTGACGAAAGCGAATTCACCGGCGACGAAAACGCCATCGTCGATTTCAAGTACTGCGCCTCACCGCGCATCACCTGGTGGTTCGACCATCACCTCTCGGCCTTTCTGACGCCCGAGGACCAGGAAAACTTCCTCGCCTGCAAGCAGAACCCCGCCTGCGGCAGCCGCAAGTTCTTCGACCCCAACTACACCTCCTGCACCAGCTTTCTGGCGCACATCGGCGCCACGCGCTTCGGCTTCAACACCGCGCCGCTCACCGAGCTGATTCACTGGGCCAACATCGTAGATGGCGCAAAGTATGAGAGCCCCGAATCGGCCGTCGAGATGGCCGCTCCGGCGATGAAGCTAACCCTCATCATCGAGTCCAGCCAGGATGATCTCTTCATTCCCAAGCTCATTCCGCTGCTCACAGAAATGCCGCTCGCTGAGGTGCTCGGCCAGCCCTTTGTCGCCGATCGGCTGCCGCCGCTGCTCGAACGCCATCAGCAAGCCATCGAGCTGATCCGCAGCCGCGCCGAGGAGCGCGACGGCACCATCTTTTTCGACATCACCGACCAGCCGCAAGAGGGTTACAACAAATTCATCCCCTACTATCTGCACCCTCAGGCGACCTACTCGATTGGCCTGTCGAGTTCCAGCTTCCGCACCAAGGTCTCGGTCGGCTCCAATCCCTGGACCAAAGCCGACCCGGCGAAGATGGTGAACCTGGCGGCCATCTGTGAGCGGTATGGCGGAGGAGGCCACGCCCGCGTCGGCGCCATCAGCTTCCCACCCGAGCGGGGCGATCAAGCCCGCGCAGCCGCGGCCGAGATTGTGGCGGAGTTAAGAGCGAAGAACCCGTTGGCCTGAGGTCAAAGCTGCCCTTCGCGCTTTGCGCTTGGCATTTGTTACCCTCTGCCCTTCCAGCTCGGCCACTCGGGTTTGCGATGCTGCAGGAACGCCTGCACGCCTTCCTTGAAATCCTCCGTCGAGCGCTGCAGAGCATTTACTTCGATGGCGTCCTCGATCTCCTCATCCAGCCGCCGCCGCGCATGCCTGGCGAGCAGCCGCTTGACCGACTGCATCGCCTGGGGACTGTTCTGCAACAGCGTCTGGGCCAGCGCGTGCGCGGTCTGCATCAGCTCCTCGGCGGCCACCACCTGCGTCACCAAGCCCATGCAGAGCGCCTCCTGCGCCTTCAGCAGCCGGCCCGTCAAGAGCAGTTCGCGGCTGCGTTTTTCGCCTACCTGGCGCAACAGGAACGAAGCCGCAATCGCCGGCACAAAGCCCACCCGCACCTCGTTGAAGCCGAACTTGGACTCCGGCGTAGCCAGCGTGAAGTCGGGAATGGTGGCCAGGATCATCCCTCCGGCGATGGCTGGCCCGTTGACCGCCGCGATCACCGGCTTGGGGAAGTTGTAAAGCGCGCGCAGCACACGGGCCATGTTCTCCGAGTCGCGGCGGTGCTCCTCGGGCGTGTGGGCGCGCAGGCTCTCCAGGTGCTCCATGTCCAGCCCCGCGCAGAAGGCCGAACCGGCCCCGGTCAGAATCACCACCCCGCAGGCGCAGCTCTCCGCCTCGTCGAAAGCCACGGTCAGCTCCTCAATCAGCTTCAGCGAGAGCGCATTGCGCTTCTCCGGCCGGTTCAGCGTAATGGTCTTGACCCCGTTGGCGGATTGGACGAGTATCTGATCGAAGCGGGCCATAAAGTTATTCCTCGCGCGCCGGACCGGGTTTCATATTAAGGGAGCCAAGATCCATGCGCGAACCAACTTATCGTAGCGCAGATTTGCCTTGCGTGTACGGTGATTCGGGTCACTGCCTCTCACAGGGAATTTTACTGCGGAAGGAGCGCGGCTGGTAGGTCAGGATTTCAACTACGATTGAATCCGCCCAGAACGGCGATGAAGATCCCGGTCAGCTCGGAGATCTCGCCGCGCATCACGAGCGGATGGGGTCAGGCGACGGCAGTATTTACTTGATGATCATGGGCAAAGATTACATCCGCTCTGGCTTTTACAGCCCCAACTCCCCAGCCCGCCGCTTCATAGCCTCCAGACAAAAGCCGATGTGCGCGTCCAGTTCGACGCCCAGTTCCGCCGCGCCCTGCACGATGTCCTCGCGGTTCACGCCGCGGGCGAAGGCCTTGTCCTTCATCTTCCTACGCACTCCGGCCACATCAACGTCGGCAATCGTCTTGGTCGGCTTTACCAGCGCGCAGGCGGTCAGAAAGCCGGCCAGCTCGTCGCAGGCAAACAGTGCCTTCGCCAAGTGTGTCTCGCGCGCCACGCCGCTGTATTGCGCGTGGCCCAGGATCGCGGTGCGCAGCTCCTGCGGCCAGCCCAGCCGCTCCAGCTCGCGCACGCCGACAAACGGATGCTCGGCGGCTGACGGATGGCACTCGTAGTCGAAGTCGTGCAGCAGGGCCGTCGTCGAATAGAGCTCGACCAGCGCGGCGCGCTCCGGCTCGCCCAACCCCAGCCGCTCGGCCTCGGCCTCGCCCATCGCCGTCACGCAGGCTTCAACCCCCAGCGCATGCTTGCGCAGATTCTCGCTCTGGGTCCACTCGGTCAGCAGTTGCCAGGCCTGCGCGCGTCCGTAGCTGGACTCGCCGCCCGTTGCATCATTCCTGGTGCAGTCGCTCATCTCTTCCCTCGCCCTCGTATTGCACAGCTTGGTTCGTGTTTTTCCTGGTTTCTTAGGTCCTCTTAGGGGTATGATAGGTGAAACTTGGAATTGTACCCAAGTTTTCACTTGACAATTATGGTTCATCTCGTTGATCGTAACAAATATCGTGGTGCTGAGAAGCATCCCGGAGTCCCTGCTCTGGCACTCCGCACACCACCCATGGCGACTACCCCTGAAAGCACGGAAGTGCGCGAAGTTGTGCGCTGCACTTTCTGCACGATGATCCAATTCAAAACCATCAATGGCCTGTGCAGAAAGTGCCGCCGGCCCCTGGAGATTCAGGAGCCCGTCCGCCCCGGACCCGTCCCGGTGGACTCCCAGCCTGCGGAGCCTTCGTCCGAAGCCGGCCTGAAGGTGGCCGGCCAGGTCAAGGAGATTCGCCGCGCGCGCCACCTCAGCCAGCGCCAACTGGCCGGGCGCATGCAGGTGCCCCGCACCTACATCTCGAAGATCGAAAATGGCAAGGCCATTCCCACCCTGGGTTCGCTGGAGCGGCTGGCCGCGGCGCTGGGCGTGGATGTGCGTCAACTGGTCAAGGACGCCCGCAGCCAGCGCGACGACGAAGTGGCGTCGATCCTGGCTGATCCCTTGCTGGCCGAAATTGCCGCCTTGTTGCCGCAACTGGACCCGCTGCATCGCTCGCTCGTCTACGGCGCGGCGCGCGACATGGCCACAGGCCACCGGCGCTCGGCTTAAGCCCGCTATCCAAGTGCGCGGAATCATTGCGGCGCATCGGCGCTTGTGCTACGGTCGATGGTGCAATGCTCTTGCATCCAGCGCCGGCAAGTTGCTGCGCCGGAGTTTATGAAGAGGCAATTTCTTTGATCGCATCCCCCACGCTGCGCATCGATGAGCTATCCGCCGAGGAGCGCGCTGTCTACGCGACGCTCAAGCCGGAGACTCTGCCCCGGCACGTGGCCATCATCATGGATGGTAACGGCCGCTGGGCCGGAAGCCGCTCGCTAAAGCGGTTCATCGGCCATCAGCAGGGGGCCAACAGCGTGCAACTGGTCATGGAAACCGCCTCGCGCATCGGCCTACCCTGGCTGACACTCTACGCCTTTTCTGTCGAAAACGAACTGCGACGCCCCCGCGCCGAGGTCAACTTCCTCATGCGCCTGCTCAAGACCTATCTCGATGCCAACGTGCAGCGCATGATGGACAACAACGTGCGCATGAAGTACATCGGGCGCACCCACGAGTTGCCCGCCGAGGTCCAGGAAAGGATGCTCTGGGCCGAGGAGACCACAGCGCACAACACAGGCACCACTCTCACTCTAGCTCTGAAGTATGGCGGCCGCTCAGAGCTGGTAGACGCCTTCCGCGCCCTAGCCGCCGAGATGAAGCACAAGCACATCTCCCCGGCCCACATCAGCGAAGAGGATATTCATCGCCATCTCTATACGGCGCACATGCCCGACCCCGACCTGCTAATCCGCACCTCGGGCGAGATGCGACTGTCCAATTATTTGTTGTGGCAGATCGCCTACACCGAAATCTACGTCACCCAGCGCCTCTGGCCCGATTTCCGCGGCATCCATCTGCTTGAAGCCATGGCCGACTACCAGCGCCGCGAGCGCCGCTACGGCGGCCTCAGCGACAACGTCGGCCAGGTGGAAGAGAATCCTGAGCGTATCCGAATCGCGACCAATTGATTACCTCCGATTGCCGTCATGAAGCTTTTTATAGACGAAGGCATGATCTCACTGATAGTTTCTGACGAAGTAGAGTTCGTGGAGGGATTTACATTGGAAAACTCTAAAATAGCGGTGGAAGAAGCGCCCAGGAAAGTAAACCCAGCAGCCCGCGCCAAGCGCACCGCCGAGCAGTTGCGCTTCCGGCTCAAGGAAGCCATGGCCCAGCGCGGAGCCCCGGAAGCCTTCCTGCATTGGCTGCGCTCTAACGGCGAAAAGCACGCCTGAGGCTCCGTCCCTGCGAACAAAATGCGCTTCCCTTGAACCGGAATCAGCGGGTTGCCGGCCGGTGCGCCGGTGCCAACCCACGCCCTGACGGTGTATTCTCAACCTTAAATGAAACGATTTATCACCGCCCTCATCCTCATTTCGCTGGTCCTGCCTCTGATCTTTCTCGGGCCCCGGTGGCTTCTCTGTTTGTGCGTTGCCGCCGTGGCTGCGCTGGCCGCATGGGAGTTCCTCGGCCTGGCCAGAAGCTCCGGAGCCAACCCGCCGCGCGTCGCCGTGCTGGTGGCCATTGCCGCGCTCTTTGCCGCCAACTTCGCCTGGGACCAGAGAGACCAGATCGCCGCCATTCTCGGCATTCTTAGCCTGGCCTTGCTGGTCTACTGCACCTTTTTCCGCCCCGTCGAACAGATGCTGGCCGACGCCTCCACCGCCATCTTCTGCCTCTTTTACGTCGGCATGACGCTGGTGACCGTGCCTGCCCTGCGCGAAGAGACCAATGGACCTTCTCTGGTCGCCTTCCTGCTCTGCGTGGTCTGGGCCGGAGACATTGCCGCCCTCTACGTGGGCCGCGCCTGGGGACGCCACAAGATGGCCCCCTCGCTCAGCCCCAACAAAACCTGGGAGGGCACGCTTGGTTCGCTGGCCGGCAGCCTGTTGATTACAGGAGCTTTGCTCGGCTTAGCCAGGCTCTTCGAGATGTGGGACAAGGCCTGGCTCTCGTACCCGGAAGACCTCTGGTACTGGCTGGGCCTTGCTGTCCTGGTCAACGTTGCCGCGCAGGTCGGCGATCTGGCCGAATCCGCTCTCAAGCGCTCGGCCGGCGTCAAGGACTCCGGCTGCCTGCTCCCCGGCCACGGCGGCGTGCTGGACCGCATCGACGCTCTGCTGCTGGCCGCTCCCGTGCTCTGGTACGCGCAACTGATTCATCAGTGGTTCTGAGCAGGGGCAAAGGCCGGTAAAGCGATGCGTTTCAAGTGATTGGTTTGTGCAAACTGTGAAGCTGGATGCAGCCGGTTTACCCCCCAAATGAACAGCTACAGGTTACCGGTTTCGAAGAAAGCGGTGATCTGCAACTGTCCGGTTTTATGTGAATTGGTGCAAGCCAGATCACCACTTTTGGGTGGAATGGTGTTGCTGACGTCATGCGCGAATTTGATATTGTCCCGTATGACGGGACACCGAGGGCGCGCGCATCGCCAAGACCACCATCAGCGCCGCTCCGGTGAATCACACCTCTCTGCGCGCCGCCGCTCAGCTCGGGGTATACACTGACTGCGAGGTATCTTGTGGACCTGGGCGGCGATCAAGTGACGGAGATTAACGGCGCGGGCCAGTGGCAGCACTCGAATGTCTTCTCCGGCGGGTGGCCCCGGTCTCGATAGTTCTCCCCAACCCCGCTGAGGGTGCCCCCGGTCCCTCGCTTTTGGGGACCGGGGAGGGTGCGGCACATCGATTCTTAATTGACTTGTAAGCGGAGTATTCTTACCGTATGAACGGCGCGCGCATCCGCTATCAGCAAACCGGAGAGTCTCACTTTCTCACCTTCAGCAGTTTCCGCCGTCGGCCCTATCTCTCGACGATTGCGGCCATGGAGCTTTTTGAAGATGCGTTGGAGCGTGTTCGGCTGCGCTATCTTTTTACAGTTGCTGGTTACGTGGTCATGCCGGAGCATGTGCATCTATTGGTCAACGAGCCTCAGCGCGGGCTTTTATCCAGAACCGTTCAGGCCCTCAAACTGTCGGTCTCGATGCGCAGCCGCGAAAGACCCTTTTGGCAGGCGCACTATTATGATTTCAATATTTCCACCCACGAGAAGTTCGTGGAGAAGTTGCGTTACATCCATCGGAACCCGGTTCGGCGAGGGCTGGTGGCAAAACCAGAGGACTGGCAATGGTCAAGCTATCGCCACTATCAAACGGGCATGCGCGGAACCGTAGAAATCGAATCGGAATGGACAGCCTGTGAGAGAGGCTGGAAACTGCCTGAGTGGATGCGCTATCGGCAATTCGATTCTCCCTCCCCGGTCCCCAACTGCGAGGGACCGGGGGCACCCTCGACTAGATACAATGCTGTGTGAGGCCAGGGCCACCCGCCGCCGTCACGGCCACCATCAGCGGCACGCCGGTCACCGTCAACTTCGGCGCATGCTCTACGCCTTCCACCATCGCCGCATCGCTGGCCTCGGCCATCAACGGCGAGGCGGCCCCAGTCTCGATGACGATGTTTACCCCCGCCGAGGGTGGCGGGTGACCCCGGTTCCGGTGAGATTTCTAAAAAACGATTAGGGTGGCCCCGGTCGCTCGCTTTTGGGGACCGGGGAGGGTACGGCACATCTATTCTCAATTGACTCGCAAGCGGAGTAGTTTTACCGCATGAAAGGCGCGCATATCCGCTATCGACAAACCGGAGAGTTTCACTTTCTCACCTTCAGTTGCTATCGTCGCCGGAGCTACATGTTGCCGGGCGCGGCCATGGATATCTTTGAAGACACTCTGGAGCGCGTCCGCCAGCGTTCTCTCTTCGCGGCTGCTCGACATCCCCGGTCCCCAACAGCGAGAGATACTTCGACTTCGCTCAGTACAGGCTCGGGGGCACCCTCGGCTTGACAGCAGCTATATGAGACCAGGGCCACCTGCCCGCAAGCAGCGCTCAACGCCGCGGTTTCGTTATACACTTTTCTTATTATGGAGACCACAGGTTGCGGTACTGCGATTGTTACGCCCTTCCGGGCGGATGGATCGATTGATGAGGCTGCGCTTCAGGCGCTGGTGAACTGGCAGATCGAGTCGGGGATCGACTTTCTGGTGGCCTGCGGGTCAACCGGCGAGGCGGCCACACTGGACGAGGACGAGTGGCTGATGGCGATCTGCGTGGTGGCCGAGGCGGCGGCCGGGCGGGTGCCGGTGTGGGCCGGCTGCACCCACAACTCGACGCGCACGCTGCTGCGCTACGCCAGCCGGCTGAAGCAGATCCGCGGCGTGGAAGCGGTGCTGTCGGCCAATCCCTACTACAACAAGCCCTCGCAGGAGGGCCAGTTCCAGCACTTCCTGGCTCTGGCCAGGACCGTTGCCCCGCTGCCGGTGGCGCTCTACAACATTCCGGGGCGCACCGGGGTGAACCTGGAGCCGGAGACGGTGGTGCGGCTGGCCGAGGCCGCGCCCAACATTCAGGCCGTCAAGGAGTCCAGCGGCAGGCTGCCGCAGATCGCCGATCTGGTTCGCTCGCTGCCCCGCGGCTTCAAGGTCTTCTGCGGCGACGACAACCTGGCTCTGGCCGCGATTGGCGTGGGCGCGCAGGGACTGATCAGCGTGGCCGCCAACGAGATTCCCGCCGAGATGGGGCGCATGATCCGCGCGGCGCTCAGCGGTAATTGGGCCGAGGCCCGTGAGCTGGAACGCCGCTTCTCGCGGCTGATCGACGCCAACTTCTGGGACTCCAATCCCTGCCCGGTGAAGACCGTGCTGGCGCTGATGGGCCGAACGACGGACCATGTCCGCCTGCCGCTGGTGCCTCCCTCGGCCGCCACGCGCATCCGGCTGGAGCGGCTGGCCGGCGAACTGGGCCTGCTCAAGCATCTGCCGCCGCCGGATGGCCCTTCGGAAGTGTTTTAAGACAGGGAATAGGAAAAAAAGAATAGTTGCCGGCGATCCATGGTCGCCGGCAACATAGTATAGACTAACGGAAGCAGCCGGGCTGTCGAGTCAAACCACGAAGAGTTCCCCGGCCTGCCAGTTGCTGAGAGATACACCTTTTCCCCAGAAGCGCACATCGCCATGCAGGGCACAGATCCCTCTTCTTCCGTCAGGGAGGGTCAGAGAGGCACTGCCGCTGAAACCAATGCTCGGTTCACTAGGTACCTAAGATTTTGGTTACCTATTACCAGAATGTAGCAATTTGCTCGCCAATCCTCAGATATTGCTCACAAAAAACTCAAGAAATATGTCAAAATCGTCGATAGAGGGGAATGAATGTGGACGCCACGACAGCGGTGAATCTAGACAGGAGAGCCGCAGTGGACAAATCGCGCGAAACCGGAATCCCTTATCTGCCTGATGATAATTCGTCAAAGGCGGAGGATTACGCAGAGCCGGGAACCCGATGCGCCTACAACCGGACCAGGGGATACATTCTCGGCGTCGAGGTCGATTGCGGCGATTATTCCTATGCGAGCCTCGCCGATCGTTTGCCGATGCTCACCCCCAAATCCGGCGCGGGGCTATGGATGATCCCGTTCAAGGGAATCCCTGCCACGGAAGTGCCGGTCCCGCTCGATCTAATTTATCTGGACGCGGAATGCCGGGTCATTGAGGCTGTCGAGTTCTTCCCCACCTTTCAAGTTTCCCCTTCGAGTCCGCCGGCGGCCAGCGTACTGGCTCTGCCCGTCCACTCGATTTATGCATCGCATACCCAGCCGGGCGATCAAGTGGCCTTCGGCCCTGTCGAGCAGGTTGAGAATGAACTGGCTCGGCTCTTCGGTCCAGACGCCTCTGCCAGCGTCGTGCAAGAAGCGCTTGGCGCGCAGGAGAAGCCGGTCGTAAAAGTCGCTCCCGCTCCACTGCCTGTATTGGATAGCCCCATCGTGGCGCCTGCCGCACCTCAGCCAGCTCAGGGGGTTAGCCAGGCTGAGCCGTGGAAGAAGAACCAAAGCAAACCGAAGAGCTGGCTGCAGCGGCTTTTGTCTCCGGAACCTCCAGAACCGAGAAAGACTCTGCGGGCAGCGGTGCCCGATCTGGCTGCCTACTTCTGGACCGGCAGCGCTCCGCAGCCGCACGCCATTCGGAATATCAGTTCTACGGGAATGTATATTGTGACCGAGGAACGCTGGTATCCCGGCACGCTGGTGCAGATGACGCTGAGGAAGGCAGACCCCGATGGAATGGGTCCGGAGGCTTCGATCTCGTTGCTGACCCGTGTCAATCGCTGGGGCAACGACGGCGTCGGCCTGTCGTTTGTGGTGCGAGATCCCCGCGCTCCGCGCACCGGAGAAGCTCGAATGTCCGAAGCCATCGACCGGGAAGTGCTGGATGAATTCCTGGCGCGAATTGGGCATGGCAACGGCTAACATCCGCGATAAATCAGCCTGAGAAGTTCTCCTATCCGGCCAGCGCCTTCTTCACGAATTCGCTGACCGTGCGGCCTTCTGCGCGGAGGCTGGCGGCCTGGAGTTTTGCCTGGACAGACTTCATCACCGCGCCCATCTCCTTGGGAGTGGGGGCATGGCCGATGGCTGCGGCAACTCCGGCGACGGCTTCGGCGACCAGGGCGGCGAGGGCGGCTTCGTCCAGGGCCTTGGGCAGGAACTCCTCAATGACGACGATCTCGGCGGCTTCGGCGGCGGCCAGTTCCGGACGGTTGCCCTTGGTGAACTGGTCGATGGAGTCGCGGCGCTGCTTGATCATCGTGGCCAGGGCCTGCTGCTCCTCGGCGGGAGTTAGCGCCTCGCGCTTCTCAATGAACTTGTTTTTGAGGGCGTTCTTGATCAGGCGCAGCGTGGTGGTGCGGACCGCATCATGGGCCTTCATCGCGAGAATGACCTGCTGGTTGACCTGGGCTTCGAGAGAGATTGCTTCGCTCATATCCTTCATTCTAATCCGAAGATTTCCCGGTCCCTGCGATCTTCGGAGGAGCCACAGCTCGCTGATCGCTCGCTGAGGGTTCGTGGTATCCCAGATCCCAATATCAAGATCTGGGGCACTTGGCTTTACAGCCATCCCAGCGCCCGCTCTCCGTTCACGGTATACTAGCCCACGAATCCATCTTCCCAATCGAGGGACTATGCACGCTTCATCTCACCTGCGCCGGATTCTCTCGAGCGACACCGCCGCTCTCTGGCTTCTCGGCCTCGCCTTCACCGTGCTCCATCTCATCGCAGGCGCGCGCTACGGATTCCACCGCGACGAGCTGCTCACCTACTCCAACGCGCGCGACCTCGAGTGGGGATACGTCGTATACCCGCCGGTGACCGCCTTGCTGGGCCGCATCGAGCTCGTGTTCTTCGGGACATCGCTCATAGGCTTTCGTCTCTTCGCCGCCATCGCCTGCGGACTCATGGCCGTGCTCACCGGGCTGATGGCGCGCGCCATGGGCGGCAGCCGCCAGGCCATGCTGGTGTCGGCATTTGCGGCCAGCATCGGAGGGGCCGTCTTCTTCACCGGCTCGTTCATGTCCTATATGTCCTTCGACCTGCTTTGGTGGGTCGCGGTGGCCTGGTGCGTGGTGCGGTTGCTGGAAAGCGGCAACGCGCGCTGGTGGCTTGGGATCGGCGCCTTCATCGGCCTCGGACTCATGACCAAGTACACCATGGCATTCTTTGCCGCCGCCCTTCTGGGCGCGATGTTGCTGACGCCGAACCGCCGCTACTTCCGCAGCCCCTGGTTCTGGTGCGGCGTGGCGCTGATTCTGTTCATCGTTGCGCCCAACCTCTGGTGGCAGTACCAGCACCACTTTGTCAGCCTTGCCTGGATGCGCAGCATCCACGCCCGCGACATCGGCCTGGGACGCACGGACTACTTCCTCCTGAGCCAGCTCTGGCAAGTCCTCAACCCTGTCACAGTGCCGCTCTGCCTGGCAGGCCTGTGGTTTGTCTTTCGCCGCCCCGAGGGCAAGCCGTGGCGCATGATCGGCTGGATGTACCTTCTCACCCTCGTTGCCTTCATGGCTGCTCGCGGGCGCGACTACTACCTTGCTCCCGCCTATCCCATGCTGCTGGCCGCCGGCGCCGCCTGGGGCGAAAAGTGGCTCAGGTCGCTTCCCGCGCCAAGGCAGTCGCGGATACTACGTGCGGCCTGGAGAACTCTCGGCATCGGCGGCCTGTGCCTCGCCTCCCTCATCCTCCCCTTTGCCCCCATCAATTCCGCGTGGTGGCACGTTCAGGACGCAGTCGTCCATCAATTCAACATGCAGATCGGTTGGCCGGAACTCGCCCGCACCGTCGCTCAGGTTCGCGATTCCCTCCCCGCCGCCGATCGCGCCGGTGTAGGCGTGATGGCTGCCGACGAAGGCGAAGCCGGGGCCGTAAACCTCTACGGCCGCGCCTACGGCCTGCCCCGCGCCATCAGCGGAATGAACTCCAACTGGCTCCGCGGCTATGGCGATCCTCCGCCCCAGACCGTGATTGCCGTTGGCTTCATGCCAGGCGAGCTCAAGCAGATCTTCGCCTCCTGCCAGGACGCCGCACATCTGTGGAATCCCTATGGAGTCGTCAACGACACTTTCCGCGACCGCGACCAGGTCTACGTCTGCCGCAACATCCGTGCCCCCTGGCCGGAGTTCTGGAAGCATTTCCAGTACTACGGGTAGGCTCGTTCCATGGGGTACCGGGCGCGGCCGGCTTGGCGATCCAGATCAACATAGGTATATCCGCAACGTGTAGCGCCGGTTTCCAGACAGGCTGTAATGGCGGCTTCCAAGCCGCCAGCGACTATGGGTGCAGGTCTGGAGACCTGCACGACAGCCGCTCTCGAGAGCGGCGCTACAAATCGCATTTTACGGGTAGGCTCTAACACCCCGACTTACCAGTCATGCCCTGATACAAAACCGGACTTACACTGAGGCTCTCTACGTTTGCGCGGTTTCCAGCGCGTCCGGCTCGGGCTCGGCCAGGGTTTCAAACTGTTCGATCTCGACCTCACCCTCGGGGAAGATGGCTTTGATCTGGAGCTGCCCGCCCATGGCCTCAATATAACTCCGCAGGGTTGAAAGATACATATCCCTGCGCTTCTCCACCCTCGACACGGCGCCTTGATTGATCTCCAGAACCTTGGCCAGATTGACCTGGGTCAGATTGCGGGCTTCGCGGAGTTGATAGAGTTTCATCACGACCGCTGCTTCCTCGACGCTCCGACGAATGCGTCCTGCGAATATCTTTCCATTTTTTGTAGCCATGATTTCGCTCACCCTATAAACAAAGCTGGTTGAGAGTTGGGAGTTCTCCCTCTTTTTGTCAATACTCACGAGGACTGGTTAACTATTTCGCAAGTTAGCACCCGCTTCGCGGGAGTTGGCAAGTTAGCGAGTTCGCAGGTTCATTGCCGGCTCAACCTGCAAACGCGAGTGAGGCTGCTCTTCATGAAATATATCTTCAAGGTGATATGCCGTCAAGGGTATAACTGCGTCTTTGAGGGTTTTTCGGTGTGAAAATGCGCCGATTTTGGACATTGGGGAGTTTTCCACAGAAATAGAATCCACAAAATCCACAAAGTTGTGTATTCTGTGATTGATGGATGGCCGTGGGGAAGTGGAGCCGCTCCGAGGTTGAGAAGAACCTGTCCGGCCTCGGATTGAATGTAAAGAGGCTTCGGCTTCCCCGGCAGGCCCCGTCAGAAATCGAGGAGAGAGCCATGATTCGCAAGACGCGATTGTTCACACCCGGTCCGACACCGCTGCTTCCCGCGGCACAATTTGCCATGGCGGCGGCCGACATTCACCACCGTACGCCGGAGTTTCGCGCGCTGTTCCTGAAGGTGCTGGGGCAGTTGAAGGTCTTTATCGGCACACAGAATGACGTGCTGCTGCTGTCGTGCTCCGGCACGGGCGCGATGGAGGCTTCGGTCTCGAACTTGACGTCTCCGGGCGACCGGGTGCTGGTGCTGACGGCGGGCAAGTTTGGCGAGCGCTGGGTGGATCTGGCCAAGGCCTTTGGCTGCGAGGTCGATGTGGTTCAGAAGCCCTACGGGGAGACCTTCGATCTGCCCGAGGTGAAGGCGGCGCTGAAGCCGGAGCACAAAGCCGTGTATATGCAGGCCTCGGAGACTTCGACCGGGGCGAGCCACGATGTGGAAGGGGTGGCCGCGCTGGTCAAGGGCACCGACACGCTGCTGATTGTGGACGGCATCACCGGCCTGGGCACGCAGACCTTCGACGTGGACGGCTGGGGCGTGGATATTCTGATTGGCGGCTCGCAGAAGGCGGTGATGATTCCGCCGGGGCTGGCGTACCTGAGCGTCAGCGAGAAGGCGTGGAAGGCGATGGACGCGGCCAGGAATCCGCGCTACTACTTTGACCTGCGCAAGGAGCGCAAGAACGCCGTCAAGGGCGAGAGCGCGTATACGCCCGCCGTGGCGCTGATTGCCGGCCTGGGCGCGGCGCTGGATTACATTGCCGGGCAGGCGGGGGGCGATCTGGAAAAGGGGCGCATCGCGCTGATCGACAATGCGCAGGTAAATGCGGCGGCGACACGGGCTGGCCTCGTGGCTCTCGGGTTCACGCTCTTTGCGCCGGCGTCTCCGTCGGCTGCGGCGACGGCTGTGGCCGTGCCGGAGGGGATGGATTCGGGCGTGGTGGTGAAGGCTCTGAAGGCCAAGTTCAGTCTGGTGACGGCCAACGGACAGGGCACGATGCAGGGCAAGATCTTCCGCGTGGCGCACCTGGGCTTCTTCGACTTCCTAGATACGATTGCGTTCATGGGCGCGATGGAACACATTGCCAAGGATGTGTTGGGTCTGCAGGTGGTCTTCGGGCAGGGCGTGGCGGCGGCGCAGGAGGTCTTTGCGAAGGCGGCGAAGAGCTAGTTTTTCAGCCATCAGCCGTCAGCTTTCAGCTATCAGCTTTTACTGACGGCAGAAAGCTGATAGCTGACAGCTACCAGCAAGGAGCACTATACATGGCTGAATTGACTTTTGGGGAGAAGCTGCTGATTGCGCGCAAGCAGCTTGACCTCTTTCAATACGAGATGGCGGAGCGGCTGGGGGTTCATGCCAATTCGCTCACCAAGTACGAGCGTGATGAGGGCAAGCCGCACGCGGCGGTGGTGCGGATCTTTGAGATGCTGTGCGAGAAGGAAGGCATCCGCTTTGACGAATACGAAGCAGGGCAAAAGGACAAAGGAGAGAGAATGAAGATCGTTCTGGCAGAGAAGGTTTCTCCGGCGACACTGGCCGTTTTTGCAGCCGAGCCGGGGTGGGAAGTTTTGACGCACGACCAACTGCCGGAGGGTTTGCCGGCTGCCCTGGCCGACGCCGATGCGCTGGTGGTGCGCTCGGCGGTGCAGGCCGACGATGCGCTGATGAGCTACGCGCCCAAGCTGCGGGTGATTGGCCGGGCAGGCGTGGGCGTGGACAACATCGACGCCGAGGCGGCCACGCGGCGCGGCATTGTGGTGATGAACACGCCGGGCGCGAATGCGGTCGCCGTGGCCGAGCTGACCATCTGCCTGATGCTGGCGCTGGCGCGCAAGCTGCCCATGGCCAACGCCACCATGCACGCCGGCAAGTGGGAGAAGAAGATACTGCAAGGCATGGAACTGCGCGGCAAGACGCTGGGGATTCTTGGCTTGGGACGGATTGGCCTGGAAGTTGCCCGGCGGGCCAGGGGCTTTGGCATGGAGATCATCGGCTGCGATCCCTTTGTCTCGCCCGCGGTGGCGCGCGAAAACGCCATCAAAGTCGTCTCCATGGAGGAGCTTCTCGCTGGCTCCGATTACCTCACGCTACACGCGGGCCTGACCCCGCAGATGGTCGGCATCATCAACGCCAAGGCGCTGGCCGCGATGAAGAAGGGCGCGCGCATTATCAACTGCGCGCGCGGGGAGCTGATCGACGACGCAGCACTGGTGGAGGCTCTCAAGAGCGGGCAGGTGGCCGGCGCGGCCCTGGATGTCTTTGCTCATGAACCGCTGAAGGACTCGCCCTATGCGGAACTGGACAATGTGATTCTGACGCCGCACATCGCCGGTTCGACCAACGAGGCGCAAGAGGCGGTGGGCATCCAGATTGCGCGCCAGGTGCGCGATTACCTCAAGCTGGGCGTGGTGCAGAATGCGGTGAATCTGCCGTCACTGAGCCACGAGGAGTACGTAGTGCTGGCGCCCTACGTCAATTTGGCCGGGCGGCTGGGCTCGTTCATGGCGCAGGCCGGACTGGGCGGCATCGAGTCGATCGCTCTGGTCTATGGCGGCACGCTGGCCGAGGGCAAGACCGACCTGGTACGCAATGCGGCCATCGCCGGGCTGCTGGAAGGCTCAGAGAACGTGAACCACATCAATGCGACGCGCGTGGCTGCCAGCCGCGGCATTCGCATTCACGAGGAAAAGCAGGCGGAGAATCATCGCGGCGGCGCGGCCAGCCTGCTGACCATTGAGCTGCACGCAGCCAAGGACTCCAGCCGCGCCACGGGCACGGTGATTCACGGCGAGCAGCCGAGGCTATTGGAGTTCGACGGCATCGACATTGAGACGCCGCTCGAAGGCAACCTGCTGGTCTGCCGCAACCTGGATGTGCCGGGCGTGATCGGCAAGATCGGCACCATCCTGGGCCAGCACGGCGTCAACATCGCCAACTTTGCGCTGGGCCGCGAGCGGACGGGCGAAAAGCCGGTCAAGGCGCTGGCTGTGGTTCAGGTGGACGCACCGGTTTCGCATGAAACGCTGGAGGCGCTGGATACCATCGAAGCCCTGCTGGAGGCCAGGCTGGTGATGCTGCCGGAAGGAGGGGTGTAACGGAGAGGGTTGTTTGGGTTCATCGATCCCAGGTTCTTAAAACGGGACCTGGGGCACCCGCAGATTTATGATATAAGAGAAAAACCACCACCAACCGGCGGTGGTTTTTCTCTTTCGGGGCAGATGGGGGCTTTACGATACGGTCATGGTCCAATTCACCCACGACCCAATCGTCAGGCGGCTGCGCTGGGTGATGCTCGCAGCCATGCTCTTCAGCATGATCAACACACTCGCCGGCCAGCCGGAGAGTTATTGGCATCATCCTGAGACCGCGATTCGCGGCGATGGCATGTCTATTGCCAACCCCACCAATCCCACCTTCGACTTCTTTCTTGGCCACGGCTGGCTGGCTTATCTTGCCGCCAGCGTGGCCTATCTGGCGGCGGCCTTCCTCATTGTGTCGATGCTTCCCCGGATGGCGGCGCTGGTGGCGGCGTTTGCCATTCTCTTTGGGCATTTCTTTGGCGCGGCCAATTGGCTGTGTGTTCGCTGGCATCTTGGCATGCCAGCCTTCGCCCTCTACGGCGCTCTGCTGGGCCTAGCCTTGGCCGGCGCGGCATTTCCAGAGGCCGGCGCGGCCGCTTATACCGTCAAGCGGCTTCGCTGGGTGATGCTTACGGCCATCTTCCTCGACTTCGCAGTGACGCTTCTCGGCCAGCCCGCCAGTTATTGGCTTCATCCCGAGACGGCGCAAGAGGCAGACCGGCTCTTCCTCATTTTCATGCTCTGGGGCTGGACAGCCTCCGTGCTCTACGAGCTGTTTTACCTGGCGTTCGCTTTTCTGCTGGTGTCGGTTCTTTCCTCGACGCCCGCCTTGATCGCTCTCTTCGCCTTTCTCTTCGGCCACTTCTATGGCGCGTCAACCTGGCTCTTTTTCCACTGGAAACTGGGGATGGAAGCCCCAGTCGCCTATGGAGTTCTGTTGAGTACGATCCTTGCGCTGGTGCTTACCCAGAGCGAAAAACGAAGAGCTGGCCTTCCATGACGGCTGTTGCCGCCGAACCCCTACGGAAGAACGATTCACCTCAGCCCAAAAGAAAACCACCGCCAACCGGCGGTGGTTTTTCGTGTTTTTCCGATAATTTGCGGAATTCCAGGATTACTCGATGGGCCGGGCCTTGCCTTCCTGCAAAGCCTTGTCGATGATCGCCTTTATTTTGCGGTCGGCCTCTTCCGCCAGTCTTCCCTGTTCCGCGCCAAGTAGGCCCTGCTGCCCTCCCAGCTCTCCCATCAAGCCGCCGAGCTTCCCCATTTCTCCGCCAAAAGCGCCCTGTTTGGCGCCGATTTCACCCTGAATCTCTCCCAATTTGCCTTGCAGGTTGCCCAGCTTGCTTTCGAAATCCGCCCACTCATCGGTGGTCATGGTCTTTCCCTGCTTGTCTCGCAGCTTCGCCATTTGCTTTTCCAGGTTGTCGATTTCCTTACTCATGTCGGGCGTGGGAAAGGTGGCCTCTTTCATCTTGCGGCTCAACTCTTCCATCTGCTTGCCCAGCACCTTCTGCTGGCGGCCCAGCTCTTCCTGCTGTTTGCCGAGCGCTTCCATCGGCTTGTCCATGGCCTCAATCTGTGCCACGACTGCTGGATCGTCGAGGAAATAGGGCTTGCCGTTCCGCTTGAACCAGAGAAATTTTTCGTGCGCCAGCTTGCGCGCCTGGTCGATTTCCTCCCGCGTATTGTCGTCCCAGTCCCCGGAAAAGGTAATACTGTCGCCTGGACCGGTGATCAGCGCGTACGAGTCTCCGTGGTCTGAGTTTGAGTATGAATATCCCGGACCATAACTCATGTGATGGCTGCCTTCAAACCCTGGCGGAGGAGGTGGCAGTGGTGGGGCAAATGCGGACGGCGGAGTCGCCGGCAGTGGAGGCAGTTGCGGGGCAGTGGCGGGCGATGGCGGCGTAGGAGGAAGCGGCGGCGCTATCTCCGGCGTGGACTGGCCAATTGTCTGGGCCTCTTGCAACGCGACGGCGGGTTGGCTAGCCGCTTCCACGCGGATCAGCGCCGTGAAGGCGAAGATTGCCGCGGGAACGAGCAAAACTGCCAGAAGCGCGCGACGGCGGCTGCCGGCGAAGGCCTGATGGAAGCGCGATTCGTCGAGGAAGCGCTCGATACGATCCGAAAGACTGCTGGTATGACTTGTCATGGCAACTCCTAATGGATAAGGGCGGAGGGCTGGGCGCGGCAGGGCCGCGAATTCAAGCAGGATCTGCGCATAGGAGGAGCGGCTGACGGCGGCTTCCAGGCCGGCGCGATCGCTGAGGGCCTCGCCCAGATCGGAGAGTTTGCGTTTGAGCCACCAGGAGAGCGGGCTGAACCAGAAGAGAGCCGCATGGAGGCCGGCGAGAATTTGCAGGTAGAAATCGCCCTGGCGAAGATGAGCACGCTCGTGGGCGAGTACGATGCGCAGCTTTTGCCGATCCCATTGCAGATATTCTGCGGGCAGAACCACGCCTGAGGCGATAGCGACCGGCGAGACGATTCTCCGGCTGGAACGCAGGCGCAACCCCGCCGCCAGATCAGAGTTCGCGGCGAGGAAGACCGGCTCGGCCGTTCTCCACAGCCGCACTGTTGCGATGAGTCCGTAGAGCAGGCGGATCAGCAACAGAAGGCCGACACCAAAATAGAAGAACCAAAGCAGAGTGGCGATCTGCATCGAGCGCGGCTTCGATTGCGCTGAAATGGCGGAAGCTGATCCGGCGGAGGACGCAGCGTCCGGAGTGACAGAATGGACTGCCGGAAGCGGCGCAGGATCGGAGTTCGCAAGAGCTGTTTGCGCCGGTGCGGAGATGAGAGCGCCGGCCGTTTCAACAGGTTGTGAATTCGCGCTTTGTCCCCAGGTTGGCGCCGGCAGATGAATCGGCGCGGAGACGGAGAGCCATTGCCAGCGCATCAGCAACGGCATCGCAATAGCCGCGGCCAGCACCAGGCACCATGCCTTCTTCTGCGCCAGCACATTCGAGACGCGCAGCAGGCGCAGACCAGCCCCCACCGTGAGCGCCACCAGCAGTGTGCGCAATGCGGCTTCAAGCAGCGAGGAAATTATCATTTTGCCTCCTTGCCTGCGCCATCCTTTGCGGCGGCGCTTTGCTGGGCGGCGGCGATGCGCTCGGCCAGCCGCTGCAACTCGGCGCGGTTGAGCACTTTGGAATCGACCATGCCGACCAGCAGCGCCTCAACGGAGCCCTCGCAGAACCAGTCCACGATGCGTTTGACGGCGCGGCCGGCGACTCGCTGGCGCGACTCCGCTGGACGATAAAGAAAGGTGCGGTTTTCGATGGAATGAGCCAGGTAGCCCTTCTCTTCCAGCCGACGCAGGACGGTACGGATTGTCGATTCCTTCAGCGGGCGGCCCAGCGCGTCGCGCACCTGCTCGGCGGTGATTTCAGCGTGTCGCCAGACGATGGAGAGGATGCTCCGCTCCAGTTCGCCCAACTCCACAGGATCGTGATCAGAGGTAGTGTTACTCGCCATAATGTTACCGACTGTAGCATATAGAAATCTACAACGCAAGACTTTTTTTCAAGATTTTTCCACAGAAATAAAATGGCCCCCGCCGGCGAGCGGAGGCCGTTTGTTTTGTGTGATATGTGGTTAGCCGAAGAGGCCGGAGTGGCCAAGCCAACTGCGCAGGTAGGCGATCTGGCCCAGGTGATAGGTTTCATGCCATGCCAGCACGCTGATGAAACCGCTGACCTTGCCGTCGGGGCTGGGCGGTCCGGGAGGGGCGGGAGCGGCCAGCGCCTCGGGAGTGAGAGCGCTCAGGGTAGCCTCCAGCGCGGCGGCGGAGTCACGCCAGAGGGCCAGCAGCGCTTCGGGAGCCGGGTAGCTGGCGCCCGCGTCGAGCTTGGCGGAGCGGGCGAAGGGCTCCAGTCCGGGGCAGGACCAACTGCCGCCCACGCGGTTGATGAGCGCATGGCGCGCCCAGATTACGTGGCCTACGATCCAGGCGATGTGGTTCGAGTGGTCGCCGGGACGGGCGAGCCATTGCTCGGGGGTGAGATCGGCGACAGCCTTTTGCAGGGAGCCAGTGTTGATGGCGAACTCGCCGGCGGCGCCGGCGATGATGGAAGGAACGGGCATGAGGGAACCTCCGAAGGGGATGGGGATGATTATACTTTCTGTTGCAGTTAGATGAAACTCAGCGAATGCGATAGACGAAGGCGTCTTCCAAATACTTGCCGCCGAAGATCTGACCCCCCAAGCGCATTCCGTAGGTGTCGGCAGCTGAGGCAAAGGTGCGGCGTAGATCCCGAATGAACGGATTATCCATCGATCGCATGGAGATTGTTGGCTGCCTGTGAATCGATATTCCAGCCTTTTTCATGGCCGCATTGATTTCGGTGTACCCAGAGCGAGAGGACGATTGGTCGAGACGATCCGAAGCGATTACCAGTCTCCAATCCTCATAATCCGGAATTTTGGCCCAGAGAGCGACGTTGGGAGGTTTGCCGTCCCGATCCAGCGCATCAATCACTTCTTTTCCATTTTCAATATCGAAGTTCACCAGGACTGCTTGATCCATCGCAACACCCCTCCTTTCTCGGATTCCACCGCATCAATCAACAATTCCGCCTCCACTAATCCGCCACGCAGGTCACCTATGAACAATTCATATCGGCTTTGCTCCGACCAATCTCGAACTGTCTCCCAGTCCAGTTTCAGTTCTACATTGCTGGCAACATCATTCTTCAACAGGTCTGATAATCCCGCTAGATCCAGCAACTTTCCTAAATCATGCGTATGGCTGTCATTGACCAGTTTCTTATTGGGAAAATCGTGTTGCTGCGTCCTCTTGGCAATGCAAGCCTTCAAGGCGCATTCAACCGCATACCCTGAAAGTTAGTATGCGCCTTCCGGAAATCCTGCGGCAAGCAGCGCCTTGGCTTCCTTTAGCCTTAACTCGGCGAGATGTTGAAAATCAATGCGGTTCATTGTCTTGTCTGGTACATCAGCTTACACCCAAATCGTTACGCTCGGCTGAGGTAGGCGCCCTCGCTGGTGTCGACGCGGATCTTTTCGCCTTCGTTGATGAAGGCGGGAACCTGGACGACGAGGCCAGTCTCGGTCTTGGCGGGCTTGGTGACGCTCGAAGCGGTGGCCGACTTGAGGCCCGGCTCGGTCTCGACGACCGTCAGCTCGACGGCGGCGGGCAGGTCGATGCCCACGGCCGTACCGTCGTGGTAGCTGACCTTGATTTGCAGGTTGGGCGTGAGGTATTCGATAGCGTCGCCTAGCGTGGAGCCTTTGAGGACGGTCTGCTCGTAGTCGACCGGGTTCATGAAGTAGTAGTCGTCGCCGTCGTTGTAGAGGAATTCCATCGAGACCTCGTCCACCACCACCTTTTCAATGGCGTCGGCGGAGCGGAAGCGCTCCTCGAACATGGCCCCGGTGCGGATGTTGCGCAGCTTGGCCTGAATGAAGGCGCGCAGGTTGCCGGGGGTGCGGTGCTCGACCTTGAAGACCAGGTGCAGCTGGTCTTTGTGCTTGATGATCATGCCGGGACGCATTTGTGTGGCGGGAATCGACATCTAGTTGATGCTCCTTGCTTTTGTTGCGCGGATTGCGCGAAAGATTCGGTCTTGGCCCAACTTCCATTGTAGCTGAGGGGAATTGACAGAATCCCTGGCGCGCCGTCCGGCGATCCGATGGACCCCGCTTCTTCAACTCCGCGTGGAGTTGCGTTCACGCGGAGGTGCTAAGGATCTCATGAAGCTCAACGGGGAGACCAGCCTAAGGACATGCCTGGCCACAAGCGAAGTTGCCGTCGGCGTCTTGTGTCATGGTGGGCTCGGCTGAGGGATGCGTGTCCGGCGCCGAAGTGCTCAGGTCCCAGGCGAGCAATTGCGATCCGTCCGCGCTGAGGAAGAGCGTGGTGTTGAGGTTGTCCTGGGGCGTGATGATCTGGTTTCCTACCAGGACGCCTCCCTCGGTCGCCTCAAAATAGATGTGTTTAAAGGTTCTGCCTTGCGAGTCGGGATTGGCATCGGGAGCGGCGGGGGTAGCGCCGATGACCCCACGCTTAATCGCTTCGTCAAGAGAGAGGCTGACGGTAAAACTCATGCCATCGATGGTGACAATGACGCCGTCGCGGTGCTTTCCGTCATCGCCGAAGGGCTGAGCGACTTTGAACCAATATCGTGCCCGTAGCGTGCCTGTCGTCTTCTTGATGCGGTTGGTGTTGGGAAATCTCTGATAGAAAGTCTTGTAGGCGCTGGGGGTTGCGGCTTTGAGGGTTGCCTCCCACGCGGCAAACTCGATGGTTTCCGACTGGGCCGCAGCATCGATGACTGGAGTGAGGAGTTCCGCTTCGGCGACTCGTGCGGGCGCGACGGGTGCGGGGGCGGCAGGCACGGGCGCGGCAGGCACGGGCGCGGCAGGTGCGGGCGCGGGTGCGGCAGGCGCGAGTGCTGTAGGCGCGGCAGTTGCGGGCGTGGCCGGTGCCGGCATGGCAGGAGCTGGCTCCGCAGTTGCGGGCGCGGCCGGTACAGGAGCGGCTGGGGCAGGAGCTGCGGGGGCGGCGCTCAGAACGCCCAGCGTAAAGACGACGTTGATCGTGGTTTGAACTTTCACCGGCTCGCCGTTAACCAGGTAGGGCCGGTAGCGCCAGGTTCTGACGGCACTGAGGGCAGCGTCCTGCAAGAGGGCCTGCCCAGTAACGACATGCAGGTCTTCGACGCTTCCGGATTTCGAGATGGCGGCTTGGAGAACCACTGTTCCTTGAATGCGAGCGGCCATGGCGATGGGCGGATAGACGGGATCGGTCTTCTGCAGCAACATACCTGCCATGACGCCCGCGGGAATCTCGACTTTACGATAGTTCAACTTGCTGGCCAGCCTGCCGAATCTCGATTCAGAGGGGGTTTGCGAGTCGGAGGAGGTTTGGGCGAGGGCGGGGGTGAGAAGCGCGCAGAGGCAAGAACAGAGCAAAACGCAGGTAAAATGCCGCATTCCGAATGGCCGGACGCGGCGGAGATTCAGTAGAGCCATAGGAACTCCTAAAAAAGGGGGACGACCGGAAGTGTATCAGAAAACGAGCGGGGTTGGCGAGCGGCATCGGCGCGGATGAGGCCCCGTTCTTTCTGGAAATGCCGTAAGATGGTGATTGGATTGCCTTCTATCTTTTGCCCGCCGGCAAGGGGCAATACGAAGCCATGACCCAGCCTATGACAAATCCCGCATCCAGTTCAGCGCGTTTTTTTCTGACCACACCGATCTACTACGTGAATGCGCGGCCTCACCTGGGGCACGCTTACTCGACCATCCTCTGCGACGCCATTGCGCGGCGCAAGCGGGCGCTGGGCATCGAGACCTGGTTTCTGACCGGCACGGACGAGCACGGGCAGAAGATCGAGCGCTCCGCCGCGCAGGCCGGGCGCACGCCCATGGAGTTCGCCACTGCTATTGCAGGTGAGTGGCGCGGCATGTGGGATCGGCTGGGCCTCACCTACGACGACTTCATCCGCACCACCGAGGAGCGCCACAAGCGCGGCGTGCAGCACCTGTTCGCCACACTGCGCGATCGCGGCTTCATCTACAAGGGCGCGTACACGGGCCAGTATTGCGTGAGCGACGAGCTGTACGTTGACGGCCCTGCCGGCACGGTCTGCCCGGATTGCGGACGCGCGACGGAGACCGTCAGCGAGGAGAACTACTTCTTCAAGCTCTCGGCCTTCGAGCGCAAACTGTTAGAGTTCTACGAAGCCAACCCCGACTTCATGGGGCCTGAGTCCACGCGCCGCGAGGTGATCTCGTTTGTGCGCGGGGGCCTGAGGGATTTATCGGTCAGCCGGACGAGTTTTTCATGGGGCATTCCCGTACCTGGCGACGAGAAGCACGTGATCTACGTCTGGCTGGACGCACTTGCCAACTACATTACGGCGCTGGGCTACGGGTCGGATGCGCCGGAGGAGCAGGCGCGCTTTGCAAAATTCTGGCCAGCAGACATGCACCTGATCGGCAAGGAAATTAGCCGCTTCCATTGCGTCTACTGGCCGGCGTTTCTGATGGCCGCGGGCATTCCGCTACCGCGCACGGTCCGGGCCAACGGCTGGCTGCTCTTCGACCAGGGCAAGATGTCCAAGTCGCGCGGCAATGTCGTGAGGGCCGAGACGGTTCTGGAGGTGCTCGGCGCGGACGCGCTGCGCTACTTCCTGCTGCGCGAGATTCCCTTTGGGCAGGATGGCGGCTTTTCCTTCGATGCCCTGGTCCAGCGCTACAACGCCGACCTGGCCAACGGCTACGGCAACCTGGTGAGCCGAGTGGTGAACATGGTGCACAAGTACTTCGGCGGAGTGGTGCCGGAGGCGGGCATTCCAACCGCCGCAGAAGACGCTCTGCGCGAAAGTGCGGTGCACGCCATTGCGGCCTTCGGGCGGGAGTTCGACGAGATGAACTTCTCCGAGGCGCTGAAGAGCCTGTGGGTTTTGGTGGCGGAGACGGATGGCTACCTGACGGCCAACGCGCCGTGGAAGCGGCCTACGGACCGCCCTGAGGCGGAGCATGTGGCGCTGCAAGCCCGCGTGCTGGCGACGGCTGGCGAGGCGATTCGGATTATTACCGCGCTGGTCTATCCGATTCTGCCGGAGTCGGCGGCGAAGGTGTGGCGGCAGCTTGGGCAGGGCGAGATTGCGGATGCCGCACGCAATGCATTTTTGACGGAGATTGCATGGGGCGGATTACGGGCCGGAACGAAGTTTGGCGAACCCGCGCCGCTCTTTCCTCGCGCCGAGAAGGATGCGGCGGAACGGATGCAGAAGATCGAAGAGCAGAATAGCCTGAGCGTAATTGAAGCCGCGGGCGGCAAGGCCGTTTCCCCAAATGAGCCAGCGGCCAGGATGGAGCCTTCTCCGCAAGCTGCTCCTCCCGCAAAAAAAACAGCTGCGGCTCCGGCTGCAAAGAGCAGGGAAAATGAGGCAATCGTGAGCGAAGAAACCGAAAAGCAAAAGTTCTGGGATAATGTCCCGGTTGATTCAGTTGGCGTACAGGCCGGGGATGAAGCCCTGGCCTACGAAACGGTGGCGCAGGCTGCCAAGGAGGCTGCCGCTCCTGCTGCACCGGTTGCGGCGGAGCCGCAGTTGGCCCCACCGCAGGTGGCCGAGCCGCAACACATCACCATCGACGACTTCATCAAAGTCGATCTGCGCGTTGCGCAAATTCTCGTCGCCGAGCGGGTTCCCAAGGCCGACAAGCTGCTACGCCTGGAGGTTGATCTGGGCTATGAGAAGCGCCAGATTCTCGCCGGGATCGCGCAGTACTACGAGCCGGAGAAGCTCATTGGCCGCAAGATCATCATCGTGGCCAATCTTGCCCCGCGCAAGATGCGCGGCTTGGAGTCGAATGGGATGCTGCTGGCGGCTTCGCTGGAAGATGGCGCGCCGGTGCTGGCCGGATTCCTGGAAGATGTGCCCCTCGGCGCGCGGCTGAAGTAGCCACCTGCGGTGGGGCCAGCGGCTCGCTACTCGCTCGCATAGGGTTCGTGGTTCCCCGGTCTCAAGTCGAGACCGGGGGCACCCGCGAGTATCATCTTTAGCGAGGACAGATTGATGCATGATAGCCTTCCCAACCGAGATCAGGATCCGGTCTTAACGCTCTATGCACATTATTTTCTCGCGGCCGAGTTGATGCGCTCTAATTACGTCAAGCTTAAATCTAAGTTCAAACAGCACGGTCGTTTAAGCCGGAAGGATACTGTCGATTATGGCATTTATTTCTGCACTTGGCTTGGCTTTCTTGGTGTGACATGCGAAGGCTTCAGAAAACTTAGTTTTCGACTTTTACTGCAGAATAATCGTCCAGAAGACTTCCGCGAACTTATCCCGAAATCCGATTGGATAGGAGGAATGATAAAACAGCATGCTGATACGTTGAGGGAATTCCGGAATAACGTCTTCCATCTCCGGGACGATATCGGGCCGATTGAGCGATTTCTCGCTAATGAGTCTGTACTTCTTAAATGGGCCGAAGATTTGCATACTGCTTTTCGCGACTTATTTTCTGGGTACCGAGTCCTATGTGAAGTGCATTACATTATGTACAATTGTAAAATTGAGATGTTTGGTATCGATCCCTAAGTTTTGGCAATCTTATCTATCCCCCAAGACTGGGTGGCCCCGGTCTCGATTTTGAGACCGGGGAGTCCATGAACCTCAACCAGCGTGTTTTTCTGATCTTTGACCCCTGAACCCTGATCCCAGTTGTTCCATACACATAAATCGTGCTAATCTTACACATCGGGAGGCGCGGTGATGCGGACCAACATCGAGATCGACGACGAGTTGATGCGTCAGGCGATGGCGGCCACCGGGACCACCACCAAGAAAGCGGCGGTCGAGGCCTGCCTGCGCAAGCTGGTCGCACTCAAGGTCCACGAAAAGAAGGTCGAGGAAGTCTTCCGCCTGCAAGAGATTGACCGGAAGAAAGCCGAGCGCGAGGGCCGTCTGGACGAGTGGCACGCGGCGCTGGTGAAAAAAGGGAATTGGCCGGAGATGACTGCCGATGAGAACGAATATTGAAATTGATGACAAGTTGATGGGCCGCGCCATGGCCTTGAGCGGCAAATCCACCAAGAAATCCGTGGTCGAGGAGGCATTGCGCCTCGCCGTGCAGCTCAAGCGCCAGGCGGGGATTCGCGAATTGTGGGGCAAGGTCAAATGGGAAGGAAACCTGGACGAGATGCGTCAGGGCCGATTCATGAACTGGCAGGAAAATGCGGAACGGGCCGAAATGCACGGCCCTTCGCTCTCCGCATGGATTTCTTCCATGAAAAAGGTCTCGTAAAGTGAAAGGCTGCACCCGTGGTCATTGTCGATACATCGGTTTGGATCGATTACCTGAATGACAAAGCCAATGCGCAGACCGTATGGCTGAATTTTGCTCTTGAAAACAAGGATATTGGTTTATCCAGCCTCATTCTCTGCGAGGTTTTGCAGGGTTTTCACACCAAGCGTGAAGCCGATAAAACCTGCAATTGGCTGTTGAACTTCCACGTCTTTGAAACAAGCGGCACGCGTCTGGCCATTCAATCATCTGAAAATTATCGTTTTTTGCGGCAAAAGGGCGTAACCATTCGCAGCACAATCGATTGCCTCATTGCAACATTCTGCATCCAGGAAGGCCATGAACTACTGCACAAAGACAGCGATTTCGATGGCTTTGAAGACCATCTTGGCCTGCAGGTGCTGCATCCTCCGGCGATCTCCTTTGAACTGAGCTAGACGGAGATAACTTTGCTGATCGATTCCCACGCCCACCTGGACAGTCCGCGCTATGACGGCGACCGCGAGGCGATGCTGCGGCGCGCGTGGGAGGCGGGTGTGGGCGCGGTGCTGGCGATTGGCATAGGCGAGCAGGCGGCGGGAATGGATGGGGCGCTGGGGGTCTGCCGCGAGTTCAATGGGCGGGACGGCATCCCAAAGCTCTACGCCAGCGCGGGCGTCTATCCGCACAACACGGCGGAGGTTGATGATGTGGTTCTGGGCAAGCTGGACCGGCTGCTCGCCGAGCCGGAGGTGATCGCCTGCGGGGAGATCGGGCTGGATTACTTCCACGAGGGCGCGCCGCGCGCGGTGCAGATGAGCGGGCTGGTCCGCCAGTTGGAGATTGCCGCCAGCCGGAAGCGGCCGATCCTGATTCATTGCCGGCCGAAGGATGGATCGACCGACGCCTGGGATCATCTCTTCGGGATACTGGAGACGCACTGGCGGCCGACCGGGCTGGGCGGCATCATGCACTGCTTCGGCGGCGGATGGGAACAGGCACGGCGCTCGCTGGAGCTGGGCTTCCTGGTCTCGTTTGCGGGCAATCTGACCTACCCCAAGGCGCAGGCGCTGCGCGACGTGGCCGCGCGGCTGCCGCTGGATGGGGTTCTGGTGGAGACCGACGCGCCCTGGCTGGCTCCGGCGGCCCAGCGCGGCAAGCGCAATGAGCCGGCGTGGGTGGTGCAGACGGCGTCGGTTTTGGCGGGGCTATTGGGAGTGGAAGAGGAAGAGATCGCCGCGGCGACGACGAAAAATTTTCATCGGCTGTTTGGCTTTGTGGGTCTCTGAGAAGTATTGTTGTAAGGCAGGCATTGCTGTTTGGGGCTGAAACAGGCTGAGATTGAGTTCATAGCACGATTCGTTCCACCCCTACGGGGCGATTCATTCCAAAATGGACGCGATCCCAGGGTTTCACCCTGGGCTATTCTCGTCCCCTCCCTACGGGAGGACGCGCCGGCAGTATGACTTTGGGGACGGAAGTGGGAAACTGATAGAGTTGCAGCGGCGGAGCCAACTGGCGAATGAGACCGGTGAATGCGCGCCTGGAAGAGGACTGGAAAGCCATGGCACAAGACAATTCGTTCGACATCGTGAGCAAGGTGGAGATTCAAGAGGTGCGCAACGCCATCGACCAGGCTCTGAAGGAGATTCGCCAGCGCTTCGACCTGAAGGACGCGCACTCCGAGGTCCGGCTTGCCGAGGGCGACAAGGAGATTCAGCTGGCCTCCGACGGCGAGTATCATCTGGAGGCGGTCAAGGAGATTTTGGGCCAGAAGCTGGTCAAGCGGGGCGTCTCTCTGAAGAACCTGACCTACGGCAAGATGGAGCCGGCGCTGGGCAAGACGGTGCGCCAGAAGATCAACTTGCAGCAGGGCCTTCCCATCGAAAAGGCCAAGGAGATTGTGAAGCTGGTCAAGGAAGGGAAGAAGAAGGCGCAGGCCAGCATCCAGGGCGACATGGTGAGAATATCCAGCAAGGACCGCGACGAGCTGCAGTCGATTATCGCGCTGCTGCGCGGCAAGGATTTCGGCGTGGAGTTGCAGTTCACCAACTACCGGACGAACTGAACCCCTGCGGTGGGCTGACTTTCGATTAATAACTGCGGGACGGTTGAAAGAATTTTGAACAAAGGCAGCAAGTTAGCCACCGCTGCGCGGTGATCGCAAGTTAGCGAGTTAGCAGGATCCTTGTTGCGCAACTGGGTGCGGGAGTCAAGATACCCCTGATAGTCAGCCGATTAGGATCAACAGCCGTATTGCAAGATCAAGTACGAGAAGCGGAGAGCTTTGAGCACACTGGCGATAGCGACGGCAAAAGAGGTCTTCGAGCTGCTGCGGGACGACCTCGTGGCGATTGAACAGGAGCTGGGGCGCGACTCGGCCTCCGGCGTCAGCACCATCACGGAGATTGCCGAATACCTGAGGGGCGGCGGCGGCAAGCGTATCCGGCCCACGCTGCTGCTGCTGTCCTCGCATGCGCTGGGCTACACCGGCCAGGCTGCCATCCGGCTGGGCGCGGTGGTCGAGATGGTCCACTCCGCGACACTGGTCCACGACGACATCATCGACAGCGCCAATGTGCGCCGCGGGCGGCCCTCGGCCAATACCACCTGGGGCAACGAGAAATGCGTGCTGGCCGGCGACTGGCTTTATATGCAGGCCTTCAATGTGGCTCTCAAAGAGAAGAACCTGCGCGTGCTCGACCTGCTGATCGGCTTGACCCAGCAGATGGTCGAGGGCGAGCTGCTGCAGATTCAGAAGCTGGGCCGCGCCGTCAGCGAAGCCGAGTACTACGACCTGATCTATCGCAAGACCGCCTGCCTGTTTTCGGTTTCGATGCGGCTGGGCGCGGTGCTGGCCGGCGCCACGGAGGCTGTGGAGGCGAGCCTGGGCGCGTATGGCCGGACGGTGGGCCTGGCCTTCCAGATTGTGGACGACGTGCTCGACCTGACGGCGACCGAAGAGATTCTGGGCAAGCCGGTGGCCAGCGACCTGCGCGAAGGCAAGGCGACGCTGGCGGTGATCCACTCGATTGACCACGGCACGGCCGCCGACCGCCGGACGATTCAGCGGGTGCTGGACGACCGCAGCTTTGAGAATGTGAGCCGGGAGAAGATTCGCGAGATTCTGCTGCGCAACGGCTCAGTGGAGTACGCGATGGGCGTGGCCGACCGCTACGCCGAACAGAGCCGCCAGGCGCTGGCCGCGATCGCCGACTCGGAGTACAAGCGCGCGCTGCTGTGGGTGCCGGATTTTGTGGTGGCTCGGGATAAGTGAAGCCGCCCGCCTCCTACTTGAACTCCCCGAAGTGCAGATCTTCAGCGGCGCCGGGCTCGTCCAGGAACTGAATCGTCGTCGCCGGCCCCAGCTTTGCAGGCTCAGTCCAGGAGGAAAGTTCCCATACCACCTGCTTGGCCGGATTCACCTCGATGGCCTGTGTTGATCCCACCATTTCCTTGGGGTCCATGTTCCACTCGTTCAGCCAGCTATTGATGACCGTATTACCGTTGGGCAGCCGCCATGCATTTTGCAGGGAACCCATTTTGTACTGCGGCGTATCGGACTTGCTCCAGCTCCATACCGTGTCGCCGCGCCGCGTTACTTCACGCGTGCCCTGGCTGTCGGTGATCAGCACATTTCCATTGGCCAGTGGCGTCACGCCCCAGATGCCGACGCCCGGAAAGGACCACAACTCTTTGCCGTTGGAGTCGTACTCGGCCACCTTGTTCAAATCCATGTGGCCCACCAGCAGCGTGCCTTGCCGGGTCAGCCGCGCGTGGCGGAATTGGCCATGAGCGCCTGGCTGCCCGCTTGGCAGCTTGATTTCCTTTTCCACCGCACCGGTGACGATGTTGACCACGCGCGCCACGGCCTGACCGCCGTTCTGGATGTAGAGCACGCGCTCCTTGCCGATGGGCACGGCGGTATGAACCTCAAAGCCCGCCGGAGCGTCGTAGTTCCATAGCACTTTTTTCTCCGGCGTAATCAGAGTCACTCCAAACTGGTGCGCGAAGAGTATATTGCCGTTCGACAGCATCACCGCGTCGCTGATCTCACCGCGGCCCGCGGGGTCCGAGTAGCTCCATACAACCTTGCCGCCGCGCACGATGAATATATTGCGCTGATGCGACTCGCCGGCATAGAGAAAGTCGTGGCGCGCCAAATCAGTGGATTGAGCCTTGACCTGCGCATGTGCGGTCAGCCCGATAAAAATCCCCAAAACAACCAGTATTACTGACGATTTCCGCATGATTCGATCCTCTCTCTTGCCATTCTGCCAATTTACCGCCAACTCGCGGAAGGATTTTCCCTCGCTGTCAAGAATACACTTCGCACCCTGCCGGCGATTTTCAACGATAATTTGCCGTGTTCAACCGACTGAGATTTTTCGGAGCATAGAGTGCTATAGTTCTTCGCATGTACGCCCGCACCTTAATGTTCATTGTATTTTTGTTCTTCGGAGTATGCTTGCAGGCACAGCAGCCCGAATCTGCGCAGAAGCCAGCTTCCGCGCAAGGAACACCCGCCTCCAAACAACCCGCCTCAGCGCAGCCGCCAGAATCGACTCAATTGTTGGATATGGAGGAATGGTTGAATTCAGGAAAAGAACAGGAGAAAGTAGAACGACTCGTTAGCATTGGCGTAGAACAGAACGTTGCAACTGAATATACTCACGAGGTGTACGCAAAGTGGCTTCCACTCCGCACCGGACAGGGGCAGAAGAATGCGATTCTGTTTCTGCCCTGTGTTCGCGACAACGCATACGTCTATCTGATGAAACAGGATAATACAATCTGGCGTGTCGCGGATCTTGAAAAGCCGGATTGCCACTACGATATGTCTGTTTCAGTTGAGATCGCACCAATCCGAAATCCTGTCATCGACGAGATTATGGTGCACCACATCGGTGAGGGCCATGGAGGAGGTTATTCTCAACAGGACTTTGAGATCTACAATATCGCTCATAGAAAGCTTAAACAAGTACTTGATGCAGAAGAAGTTATCGTGGCGGCCCAATATGTCGCCCCCAATACTCCTATAAAAGGGATTAATCAAAAAAGTTCCTTTGTATTGATTCCTATCGAGAATTCCCGCTCCCGCGTCATTGAAGAAACTCAGAGCTACCAGTTCAATAAAAAACTGACCGTGAAGCGAAGGCTATTTCGATGGAATGCAACCAAAGGCCGCTATTTGCCTACAAAGTTCGTTCCAGTCGTAGCCGCGCCTGATTAGGCTAGTTCTCGCTCTCTGTGAGCTGGTTCAGCAAATTCGGACAGGGGTTTAAGTGGAGGTTCTGCTCGCCCGCAGCCTTAAGATGGCTGTGAAGAGGAGAATCGATGAGCAGACGTCCCCGCAGGAACCATACAGCGGC
>Ga0181529_10000467_pt1 | contig 58688 bp, 50 predicted proteins | sample PEATcosm2014_Bin_36_FD_119763 | JGI IMG/M metagenome (GOLD analysis project Ga0181529, IMG submission 119763) | Peatland microbial communities from MTU Mesocosm Facility, Houghton, MI, USA - PEATcosm2014_Bin10_30_metaG | ecosystem: Environmental > Terrestrial > Soil > Wetlands > Peat | place...
GCGGCTTACTACTTGCGCCTGGCACTGGCGGCAGCGCAGCGCGAGCCCTCTGGGACCAGCCGGCAGGCGAATGCTGCGCCGCAGGTGGGAGTGGCAGTTGGAGCGGCATTGCTGCTTGCCGTTGCGGCTACGCTGGTTCTTGGGATTGTGCCCGGTGAGGTTCTGCGCGCGGCACAGTCTGGAGCGCACACGCTGCAGGCGCCGCCTCTTGAAGGGTACGGGCTTCAGCCCGTACGTTCAAGCCAGCAATAGAGACACGGGCTTTAGCCCCTGAGGGAACGCCCACCCCTCTATACCATTCCTGAAACTGTTCTTGCAAGAACAGCATCTTCCTCCTTCCGGTACAATTTCATCTGATGAAGCTAGGCGAATTGGCAAGTCGGCTGGGCGCGGAACTACGCGGCGATGCGGAGTTAGAGGTAACCGGCGTAAAAGGGATCGAGGAGGCCGGACCTACCGAAATCACCTTTGTGGCAAATCCTCGCTACACAGCCCTGGCGCGCACTACGCACGCCGCGGCGGTGCTGGTGGATCCCGGCTTTCAGGAGATTTCAGCCGCTACACTGCGCATCGAGAACCCTTACCTGGCCTTCTCGCGCGCATTGAGCCTGTTCTATCAACCGCCGGTTTACGCTGCGGGGATCCATGCAACCGCCGTCATCGATCCCTCGGCAGAGATCGGCGAAGGAGCGCATATCGGCGCCTATGTGGTGGTTGGCCCTCACGTGCGCCTGGGGCCGAGCGCAACGCTGCTGCCCCATGTGGTTCTTTACCCAGGAGTGCAAACGGGAAGCCACTTCTTTGCGCATGCCCACGCTGTTGTGCGCGAGAATTGCGTTCTAGGCGACCACGTCACGCTGGAGAACGGCGCCATTATTGGTGCGGACGGATTCGGCTTCGCAAAGAATGAGGCCGGCCACTGGGAAAAGATTCCGCAATCGGGGCCGGTGCGCATGGGAAGCCGGGTGGACGTGCAGGCGAACGCGTGCATCGATAGGGCCACGGTGGGCGCTACGGAAATCGGCGACGGAACCAAGGTGGACAATCTTGTTCAGATCGGTCACGGCTCGCGGGTGGGCGAAAACACGCTGCTCTGCGGACAGGTGGGCCTGGCCGGCTCGTCCGTGATTGGCAGCAACGTCATCCTGGCGGGACAATCCGCGGTTGCCGGCCACTGCACCATTGGCGATGGAGCGATTCTGACGGCGCAGTCCGCAGTCTCGCACGATGTTCCACCCGGCAAGATGGTTTCCGGCTCGCCGGGATTCGACAACCGTCTGTGGCTGCGCGCAGTCGCCATCTTTCAGCGGCTGCCGGAGCTGCTAAAGCGTCTGGATCGTGTCGAGAAGGCCGTCGCGGCCCAGTCTCCACAGGAAACATCGCAACTGAAAGACGGGAGCCAGTGATGCGGGGATGCCTGAGGGTGCGCGGGGGGCTACCGGCAGCGATTCTTCTGCCTGTGCTGTTGGCCGTTTGCGGCTGCCATTCCTATCACGTTGAAACCACAGTCGAGAACCGGACTGGCGCAGCAATCCAACTGCTTGAGGTTGACTATCCAAGCGCGAGTTTTGGCGCCGACAGCCTAGCCGCGGGTGCTGACTTTCACTATCGCATCCAGATTGAAGGAACGGGACTGCTGAAGGTGCAATACACAGCGGCCGGCGGACACCAGGAGCAGATCAGCGGTCCCACGCTATCCGAACGCCAGCAAGGCCGCCTTGCGATCGTGCTTCTGCCCGGCGGCAAGGCGGAGTTTCAGCCGGAGTTGAGCCCGCAAGACTAACCTGTCTCTTCGCCGCGCTTTCATTGCGTTCTTACAAAGCAAACGCGTCACTTCAGCAAAAGGCAGTCAAGCTATTGATGAGCAGCCAGTTCTGCCGATCGCGAGATGGCTGCTTGTTCCGCGATCCAGCGGTAGGTCTTTTCCAGCCCCTCTGTAAGCGAGCGCGATGGCTTCCAACCCAGCTTTTCCGCGATCAGGCGATTATCCGAATTTCGGCCGCGCACGCCAAGCGGTCCGGAAATGTGTTTGATCGCGAGCTTCTTGCCGGCAATCCGCATAACCATTTCCGCGAGCTTATTGATGCTGACCATCTCTTCCGAGCCGATGTTCACGGGGCCTGTGAACTCAGATTCCATCAGCCTGCGGACGCCCTCAAGACATTCGTCTATGTACAGGAAAGACCGAGTCTGTTTCCCGTCGCCCCATAGCTCGATCTCACCGCCGTCGGGGGCCTCGGCGACTTTACGGCAAACAGCAGCCGGGGCCTTCTCTTTACCGCCGGTCCATGTACCCTCGGGACCGAAGATATTGTGGAAGCGCGCGATGCGAACCAACACGCCGTAGTTGCGCATATAAGAAAGGTATAACCGCTCGCTGAAGAGCTTCTCCCAGCCGTATTCGCTGTCGGGCGCGGCGGGGTAGGCCGATTCCTCAGAACACTTGGGGTTGTCGGCATCCATCTGGTTGTATTCCGGATAAATGCAGGCCGAAGACGAATAGAAAAACTTTCGCACTCCGGCCTTGACGCCGTAATGCAGGGTGTTGAGGTTGACGGTTGCCGAGTTGTGCATGACATCGGCATCGTGCAAGCCGGTGAAGATGTAGCCTGCGCCGCCCATGTCGGCTGCGAGCTGGTAGACTTCCTCGATACCATCGACAACGTCAGCTACCAGGACTGGATCGCGAAGGTCACCGACTATGAACTCGTCGGCCGGAGGAGTGGTATATTCGTGAAGCTTGAGGTCCACGGCGCGGACCCAGTTCCCTTCGGCCTTTAGCCGCTTGACCAAGTGTCCGCCGATAAAACCGCCGGCGCCGTTGACGAGGATCCTCTTCATTCGCATTTCCTTTCGCAAGGAGCGCATAGGCCAATAGTATAGGCGTTTGACCGAAGGTTAACGAGCATGACGCCAAGTTAAGGCCGCGAGGGGGATGCGAGCGCCGAGAGTGGCCGCAGAAACGATCTTTCTGGTCCGTTCATTTGACGAAAAGGCCGGTGAGCGGTCTCTCATCGAGATTGCCCACCGGCCTATGGCCCGGTTTGGAAAGCAGTTTATTTCAGCGCACCATGCTTTGAAAGAGCGGGGATTGCAGCAGGCTGACGAACTGGCCATCGGTGGTCGCGAAGTGAATGGTGAGCCGCCCTGAATCCGAGGCGATCGAGGTCGCGCTCAGCGCCTGCTTCTCGGTATCCGATCCACTCATCTTCCGGAGCATCACGGCCGCGGTCATTAGCGAAGAAACAGTAGCCGCGGTGAACGAGTCGCCGGTAGAGATGGTCAGGTCGAACTTGACGCCATGCTGAAAGTTCATTGAATACCACGAGGACTCCAGGCGCTTCTGCACGGTCTCGAAATCGGTAACGGAGCCCGCCTCTCCCAGCAACTGTTTCATCATCGTCTGGGTACCCTTGGCGTCAAGGATGCTCCACAGGGGCTCGGAGTCCACGCTGCGCATCGCATCCATCATGGCTCCGTTGGAGAGCAGGCTTTGGATCACTCCATCGCGCGCATCGAGAGCCTTGGTGACGGCATCCTTCTGGCCAAAAACCATGGTCGACGGGTCCACAAAGCAGAGCACCATTCCCGACTTGGTCATGGGATAAATGCCGTTGGTGCGGACCATTGCCGGCTTGATTTTCTGCTTGCGGAAGTTGGCCAAAACATCATCCACCGAGAACTGGCCCTGGGCGATGCCCACCGTGTAAAGCGAGTCGCTCCCCGCGGACGGCCGGAAAAGCGCAAAGGCGAGCTCGTCCACGTCGTGGTTCTCGTTCAACCCAGATTTGGCCAACGCTTCGTCCAGTTGCTTGAGTTCAGGCGGCATGACCCGGTCGCGCAAATCCATCGCAGTTTGCGAATTCTGCATGGCACGATAGTCGATCACCACGAGTTGCTGCACTTCCCGGGGAATGACTCCGCGGGCATCGGTGGTCAACTGGGATGCCGGAGACAAGGTAGCTGCCGCCAAAAGCGCGGCTGCAATCGAACACTTGATTATCGCTTTCAACAATTTATTCCTCCAAAAAACCGGCGCACACTGAATTGTCATAGGAATTTGACTTTCAACGGGGCTCTTCGACGCCGGGAAGACCCCTGAAATGCGGCAATTCGATATTCCTATTGTAACTATCTTCGAGTTTCCGGAGCCTTCCGGCCCGAGCCGGTCACCTATACCGATTCCGGCCAAGGTAATGGAGTCCCTAAACGGCGCTCCAGAATCTTGGTTTGTGGATCGAACTCAGTTAATTGACGCATCCACTCGCTTTCGCGCTCACAGGCAGCCTCGGGAATGAGGCCGATCACTTCCCCCTCGGCGATGGCGGTCTTGTAGCGAATGGCCAGGCGCGAAACGGTCTGGTGCACCAGCGAAAGCGGGGTGGCCCGAAAGTCGGTGATATTCATGGAGAGCTGCGCTCGCCCGTGGGCAAGAACCCCCATGGCTTTTACGCCATTCAGGCCTCCCGATGCGGCGCGAATCTCACGGGCGACGGCGCGCACGGTTGCCACATCCGTAGAATCAAAATAGATGTTGTAGGCCACCAGGAACTTTCGCGCGCCTACCGCACAGGCCCCGGCGGTGGGATGCAGGCCCGGACCCCCGAGGTCGGGACGCCGAGCCGCATCCTTGCGGGCGGCTTCCTTCAGGCCTTCGAACTGGCCCCTGCGCACGTCTTCCAGATTCGCCCGGTCTGGCCGCGCCGCTGCCGCCTCATAGAAGAACACCGGCACACCGAACCGCCGCCAGATCTCCAGACCCGCTTGGCGAGCCAGCAGCGCGCAATGCTCCAGCTTGATTCCGGAAATCGGCACGAAGGGGATTACGTCCGCAGCGCCGATGCGGGGATGAACACCCTCCTGCCGGGTAAGGTCGATCAGTTCGACAGCCTTGCCCACGCCGCGCACCGCGGCCTCCACGATAGCGGAAGGCTCACCGGCCAGAGTCACCACGGAGCGGTTGTGATCGGCATCCATCGACCAGTCGAGCAGGCGCACTCCCTCCACGCGCATCGCGGCCACAATGGCCTCGACCCGCCGGGCATCCGTGCCCTCTGAGAAGTTGGGAACGCACTCGACTACCTGCCCATCCATGCCTGCTCCAGCACCTGCTACACCCCGGCGCGACGAAGTTCCTATCGGCACCAGGGGTTACTTCCAATAGGTGTAACCCACCTGAATTTGAATGCTCGCGTTGACTCCCGGGTTCTTGTCGCCCAGGGACGCGGAGGAGATGTGCACCGCGTTCAGGCCCAGGTCAATCGACCGTTTGGGGCGAACAAAGTAATGAGCGCCAATGCCGCCCTGCGGCGAAAAATTCCACACTGAGGTCCCTCCCGGGGTGCCTCTCGGCACCAACTGATCGGGTGGAAACTTGTGCGTGGTGTAGATAACTCCGCCGGCGCCCTGAAACCAGGGTTGAAAGCGACGAGAGCTGGTAAGGAAGTTCCAGCGGAAGATGACAGGGGTGAGGCTTACACCGCGAAAGGTGCCTCCGCCCTCAGGCGCCACGAAGCTGCATCCGCTTGTAGGGCAGCCTGGGCCCGGATAGTTGAAGATTTGCTCGTGCGGAGGCGGGGTATATGCCTGCCAAAGCGGCATGACGTTGCCGCTTAACTCAAACTGGCCGCTCAAAATGCCCGCATGGATCACTGGAGTCAGCGGCTTGCCCATCTGAAAGCCGCCCCAGAAAAACTTGTAGTCCGACCGGTCGCCAACTCCGGTTCCATAGTTGAGAAACGGGCCAAGCTCCCAGCTACGCGCTTCGCGGACGTGGGCCACGGGATTAGCCGCATCGGCGTCGGCGGGTTTTGACGTCTGGGCTGAAATAAGAGCTGCTCCCGCCATCGAGACAGATAAGAGAATCGTTCCAGTTCGAGTCAATGTCCTTCCCTTCCCATCGTGAATCATTCCAAGTCCCCAAAAAAAGACCGCCACAACCGGGCGGCCTCTTCCTTCCCTGACTGATGCCGGCTCAGCCTGCGGCGTGTTCCATTTGCTCTGCGTTCATATCGAAGTTCGAGTACACATTCTGTGTATCGTCACAGTCCTCAAGCGCTTCAAGCAGGCGAATCATCTGGTTGGCAGCGTTGCCTTCGAGTTTGGTATAGGTCGAGGCCACCATGGTGACTTCGCTCATCACCGTGGGGATCTGGGCTGCTTTGATAGCCCCGTTCACTGTTTCGAAGGAGGCTGGATCGGTGATGATCTCCCAGGTGTCGCCCTCGTCGTTCAGATCTTCTCCGCCATGCTCAAGCACGATATCCATCAACTGCTCTTCGCTGGCCGCTGACTTTTCGACCGCGATAATGCCCTTCTTGGCGAACATGAACCGCACCGAACCAGACTCGCCGAGGTTGCCGCCGTTTTTCGAAAATGCGTGGCGGATTTCGCTCACAGCGCGGTTGCGATTGTCGGTAGTCACGTCGACAATAATCGCGACGCCGCCGGGGCCGTAGCCCTCGAACGAGATCTCCTCGTAGTTGACGCCTTCCAGTTCGCCGGTGCCTCGCTGGATGGCGCGTTTGATGTTTTCCTGCGGCATGTTCTCCGCCTTGGCCGCGAGAATCGCGGTTCGCAGCCGGGGGTTGCCGTCAGGGTCCCCACCACCCTTTGCGGCGATGGTGATTTCCTTAATGACGCGAGTAAAAGTCTTGCCGCGCTTGGCATCCAGCGCGCCCTTCTTGTGCTTGATTGTGGCCCATTTGGAATGGCCGGACATGAGAACCTCAAGGGTAGTAAAAATGGCGGCGCAGGCACGCGCCCGACATGTAATTGTACCATCGGCTGCGGCCTGGAAAGGCCCCTTTTGCGGGGCGAAAACGGCGGCTGTTTGCACTGTGCCGGCGGCTCCAGGACAGTGTCCAGCAGCCTATGGCCGCCAGCGTCCGCGAACCCTGCTCAAGGGAACACTTCGGCATCGCGCAACATGGCGCCAAGACGGTCTTTGGCTGAAACAATCGCGTCCTCGGGTGCGATGGGCCACGGAATCGCAAGTTCAGGATCGTTCCACAGGATGGTCCGTTCGGCGGAGGAGGAGTAGTAGCTGTTGACCTTGTAGGCAAACCCGGCAACCTCGCTAAGGACCAGAAACCCGTGCCCAAAACCTTCCGGAATCCACAACATCTCGGCATTTTCGCCTGTCAACTCCATGGCCATGTGGCGTCCGAATGCCGGTGAGCCGCGGCGCAGGTCTACTGCCACATCCAACACCGCGCCGTGGGTGACCCGCACCAGTTTCCCCTGGGGCTGCGAGATCTGATAGTGGATGCCGCGCAGCACATTCTTCTTCGACAGCGAGAAGTTGTCCTGCGCCCATTGCCGAGGCAGGCCCACATCCCCCATCTCGCGCTCGTTGTAGGTCTCAAAGAATGCGCCGCGATCGTCCCGGTAGATCGTCGGGGTTATGACCAGGACTCCCGGCAGAGAAGTTTCTCGAATCTTCATGGCTGGTTGGCCTTGGAAGCAAAATATGGTTCGCGCAACAGGGCCAACAGGTATTGTCCGTATCCGCTCTTGCTGATCGGCTTGGCCAACTTCTCCAATTGCTCCGCCGTAATGAAGCCCTGACGGTAGGCTATCTCTTCAGGACATGCGATGTTCAAGCCCTGACGCCGTTCGATCGTGGAAACAAAAAGCGCCGCTTCAAGGAGCGAATCGTGCGTGCCGGTGTCCAGCCAGGCCATTCCGCGGCTCATCATCTCCACGTTAAGGCTTCCAGCTTCAAGATAGCGCCGGTTCAGATCGGTGATCTCGAGCTCTCCTCGCGCCGAGGGCTTCAGCGAAGCAGCAATGCTGACTGCCTGGTTATCGTAGAAATAGAGACCTGTGACCGCGTAGCGCGACTTGGGCTTTTTCGGCTTTTCTTCAAGGCTGATCGCGCGCCCCGTTTTGTCGAACTCCACCACCCCGTAGCGCTGCGGGTCCTCGACCGGATAGGCAAATACGGTGGCCCCTCGCTCCAGCTTTGCCGCCGACTGAAGCTGGAGCGAGAACCCCTGGCCGTAAAAAATGTTGTCGCCGAGAATGAGTGCGCTTGGCTGGTTGCCGATAAAATCCCGGCCGATGAGGAAAGCCTGGGCAAGGCCGTCCGGCCTGGGCTGCACGGCGTAAACGATATCGATTCCCCACTGGCTTCCGTCGCCGAGCAGGTAGGCAAAACGGGCGGTGTCCTGGGGAGTGGAGATCAACAGGATTTCGCGCAAGCCGGCCAGCATGAGCGTGCTGAGCGGGTAGTAGATCATCGGCTTGTTATAGACCGGCAGAAGCTGCTTCGACACCACGTGGGTGATGGGATAAAGCCGGGTACCCGATCCTCCGGCAAGAACAATGCCTTTCATAGTTCGCTTCGCTCCGCGTAATTCCGCGCGATCCAATCGCGATACGCTCCGGTTCGAACGCTGTCTACCCAGGCCGCATTATTAAGATACCAGCGAACGGTCTTGCGCAGTCCGCTTTCGAACTGTTCAGTGGGCTTCCAGCCCAGTTCCCGATAGAGCTTTGTAGCATCAATGGCGTAGCGACGGTCGTGTCCGGGCCGATCTTCGACAAAAGAGATCAAACTTCTCCGCGGGGCCGAGCCGGCTTGAGGGCGCATCTCGTCCACGAGGTCGCAGATTGACTTAACTACTTCGATGTTTGCCCGCTCGCTGTTGCCGCCTATATTGTAAGTCTCCCCGACGCGTCCATTTTCCAGGACGGCGCGGATCGCCGCGCAGTGATCTTCCACGAAAAGCCAGTCGCGCACGTTCATTCCATCGCCGTAGACGGGCAGTTGCTTGCCCTCCAGTGCATTCAAAATCACCAGCGGTATCAGCTTTTCCGGGAACTGAAACGGTCCATAGTTATTGGAACAGTTGGTGGTGAGCACGGGCAGGCCCCAGGTGTGGCGATATGCCCTTGCCAAATGATCCGATGCCGCCTTCGATGCCGCGTAGGGGCTGTTGGGAGCATAAGCCGTCGTCTCGGAAAATGCCGGATCGTCCTTGCCAAGCGAACCGTAAACCTCGTCGGTGGAAACATGCAGGAAGCGAAAGGCGGCGCGGTGCGCATTGTCGAGGCCCGACCAATAGGCCTTTGCCTGCTCCAGGAGGACAAAGGTTCCCTGGACATTGGTCCGGATGAATGCCTCCGGGGAAACAATGGAGCGGTCTACATGGCTCTCTGCTGCAAAATGAACAATGGCCCGCGGCCGGTGTTTTGCGAGGATTGAGCCGACCAAATCCGCATCGCAGATGTCTCCGCGCACAAACAGATAGCGCGGCTCAGCCGCCAGCGAGGCCAGGTTGGCGGGATTCCCGGCATAGGTCAGCAGGTCAAGATTCACGACGGATGCGCCAGAGTCCTTGAGCCAGCACAAAATGAAATTTGAGCCGATAAACCCAGCTCCGCCTGTGACAAGTATCGTATCCTGCGTCGAATTCCGGGCGCTGATTCTCACGGCCTTCAGTATATGGTACAAAACAAGCGGCATTCGAGCCTTGGGGTTGTTCGTGTGTCTCTTTTGGCACGGTTTCGCGCCAGGAAGTTTAGCAGTTCCGTCAAAATTTCGTTATATTAAAGTCAGTGCAGCGCCGGACGCGGCGGCGCCTGCTGAAGCAACCCTCTCGATAAAGGACTTAGGCGATTTCGCTCAACTGGAATCGCGCGGCGGTTGTGTCTTTCAGAACAAATCGAGCAATTTGCAAGCAAAAGGTCACCGGGAAAGGCTGCCCATGGATACTTCTAATTGTCAACGCATTCCTCAGCCACAAGGGCTCTATCATCCACGGAATGAGCACGATGCCTGCGGCATGGGACTGATCGCGAACATTCGCGGCGAAAAGAGCCATGAGATTATCCGCAAGGGCCTTGAGGTCTTGATCAACCTCACCCACCGCGGCGCGGCCGGTTGCGACCCGGAGACCGGCGACGGCGCCGGCATCCTGATTCAGATTCCCCACGCATTTTTTACCCGCGAGTGCGGCCAGCTCGGCATGAAACTGCCTGAGCCAGGCGCCTACGGCGTGGCCATGTGTTTCCTGCCTGTCGAAAGGCACAGCCGCTTGCAGTGCGAAGGCGTCTTCGAGCGCATTGCCCAGGAAGAAGGCCTGACTTTGCTCGGCTGGCGCGATACGCCGGTCAACGGCGACGCCGTAGGCCGTGAAGCACGCGCATCCCAACCCTACATTGAGCAGCTTTTCGTCAGCAGGCCTGCCGGGCTGGAGGAGGATGCCTTCGAGCGCCTGCTTTACAAGATTCGCCGCCGGACTGAAAACGAGATTGCCGCTTCGGAGATTGAGGACAAGGAGACGTTTTATGTCCCCTCGTTCTCCTGCCGGACCATCGTTTACAAGGGCCTGATGCTGGCTCCGCAGATTGAGAAGTTTTATTTCGAGCTGGCTAATCCGCTGGTCACCAGCGCACTGTGCCTGGTTCACCAGCGGTTCTCCACTAATACGTTTCCGAGTTGGAAGCTCGCTCACCCTTATCGGTATGTCGCGCACAACGGAGAGATCAATACGATTCGCGGAAACGTGAGCTGGATGACCGCGCGCCAATCGGTGCTGCAGAGCCCGCTGCACGGCGCGGATATCGACAAGCTTTTTCCGGTTGTGATGCCGGAGGGCAGCGACTCCGCTTCGCTCGATAACGCCGTCGAGTTCCTGTTTCAGTCCGGCCGTTCCCTGCCCCACGTGATGGCGATGATTATGCCTGAGGCCTGGTCCGGCAACCCTGACATGGACGAGGAGAAACGCGCCTTCTACGAGTACCACGCATCCCTGATGGAGCCGTGGGACGGCCCAGCCGCGATGGCCTTTACCGACGGCCGCGTGATCGGCGCGACCCTGGACCGCAACGGGCTCCGCCCTGGGCGGTACATCGTAACCAAGGATGACCTGGTGGTGCTGGCCTCCGAAGCCGGCGTAATTGAAGTTCCCCCAGAGGACATTCGCAAGAAGGGGCGGCTGCGGCCGGGCCGCATGTTCCTGGTCGATACGGTCCAGCAGCGCATTATTTCCGACGCGGAAATCAAGAAGCAGTTGGCAGGCCGCCAGCCCTACGCAGAATGGCTCAAGCAGCAACAGGTGACCATTGACATGTTGCCCGAGCCTCCGCGGGTTATCGCCTCCAATCCTGAGACTCTTCTTCGGCGCCAGCGCGCCTCAGGCTATAGCGAAGAAGATTTGCGCATATTGCTTGCCCCCATGGCCGCAACGGGCGCGGAGCCGATTGGCTCGATGGGCACAGACGTTCCTCTGGCTTGCCTCTCGGACCGTCCGCAGTCGTTGTTTAACTACTTCAAGCAGTTGTTCGCGCAGGTTACGAATCCGCCCATCGACCCCATCCGCGAAGAGATGGTGATGTCGCTGATCAGTTACATCGGAACCGAACGCAACATCCTGAACGAAGCGCCGGAGAACTGTCACACCCTCAAGTTGCCCCATCCGATCCTGACCAACCGGGATTTGGAAAAGCTGCGCCGCGTTTCTTCCGGCGATCTGCTGGCAACGACGTTGCCCGCTTTGTTTCGCGCCGCCGATGGCGAAACCGGCCTGCGGCACTCGCTTGAAGATCTGAGCGCCCGCGCCGCGCATGCCGTGCACTCGGGCTACACGCTGCTGATTCTTTCCGACCGCGGCGTCGATCCGACTTACGCGCCGATTCCCAGCCTGCTGGCCATGGCCGCGGTGCACAATCGCCTGGTCCGCGAAAAGACCCGCACGCAGGTTGCGATCATCATTGAAAGCGGCGAGCCGCGCGAGGTGATGCACTTCGCCCTGCTCATCGGGTACGGCGCCAGCGCCATCAATCCGTATCTTGCCATCGAGACTCTCCACGACCTGAAGCGCCGCGGCCTGCTGCCCGACGACGTCAGCGCCGAGTATGCCGAGAAGAACTTCATCAAGGCCATCAACAAGGGCCTGCTGAAGACTTTCTCCAAGATGGGCATCAGCACCCTGCAGAGCTATCGCGGCGCGCAGGTATTTGAGGCTGTCGGTCTCAACCAGCTTCTGGTCGACGCATACTTCTCAGGCACCGCATCGCGCATTGAGGGAGTGGGACTCGACGTACTGGCTCGCGAGGCCCAGATGAAGCACGCTTACGCCTTCCAGCCTCTCACTGAGTCCGAGACTGACCTCGTCGTCGGCGGCCAGTATCAGTATCGCGAGGGTGGTGAATATCATCTGCTGAACCCGCTGACGATCAGCAAGGTTCAACATGCCGTGCGCCAGAACAATCCGGCAACTTTCCAGGAATATACAGACCTGCTCGACGCACAGAATCGCGAGCTGTGTACCTTGCGCGGCCTGTTCAAGCTCAGGTACCTCGACCGGCCCATCCCCATTGAAGAAGTAGAGCCGGCCAAGGAGATCGTCAAACGTTTCACAACGGGCGCGATGAGCTTCGGTTCGATCAGCAAGGAAGCTCACGAGACTCTGGCAATTGCCATGAATCGCATCGGAGGCATGTCAAATACCGGTGAAGGCGGCGAGGATGAGGACCGCTTCAAGCGCGACCCTAACGGCGATCTGCGCCGCAGCGCGGTGAAGCAGGTTGCCAGCGGCCGTTTCGGTGTAACCACCAATTATCTGGTCAACGCCGACGAACTGCAGATCAAGATGGCGCAAGGCGCCAAGCCCGGCGAGGGTGGACAACTACCCGGTTACAAGGTGGACGAGGTGATCGCCAAGACGCGCCACTCGATTCCCGGTGTTGGGCTGATCTCGCCGCCGCCGCATCACGATATTTATTCCATCGAGGATCTGGCGCAGCTTATCTACGATCTGAAGAATGTGAACCCGCAGGCCCGCATCGCGGTCAAGCTGGTTTCCGAGGTCGGCGTTGGCACTGTGGCCGCAGGCGTCTCCAAGGCCCATGCAGATGTGGTGCTCATCTCCGGCGACAGCGGCGGTACTGGCGCTTCGCCGCTGAGTTCCATCAAACATGCCGGCCTGCCGTGGGAACTCGGCCTGGCCGAGACGCAGCAGGTCTTGTTGCTCAACGATCTGCGCAGCCGCATCCGGGTGCAGACCGATGGCAAACTCCAGACCGGCCGCGATGTGGTGATTGCTGCCTTGCTGGGCGCCGAAGAGTACGGCTTTGCCACCATGCCGCTTATCAGCATGGGCTGCATCATGATGCGCAAGTGCCACCTGAATACCTGCGCGGTGGGCATAGCCACGCAAGATCCGGTGCTGCGCGCGCGCTTCACCGGGCAGCCGGAGCATGTTGTCAACTTCTTCTTCTTCATTGCCGAGCAGATGCGCGAGCACATGGCGAAACTTGGGTTCCGCACCGTGGATGAAATGGTGGGGCGGGTCGACAAGATCGATGCAGTGGTCGCCAACGCGCATTGGAAGGCCAAGGGCATCGACCTTTCTTCAATTCTCTACACGCCTACGCTGCCCCTTCGTGTCGCCCGGCGGCGCGTGCAGGCGCAGGATCACGGCCTCAACCAGGCGCTCGACCATATCCTGATCGAGAAGGCCGCGCCTGCCCTCGAATCGCAAACCAAGGTTACCGGCAGCTTTGCGATCCGCAACGTTCATCGCACAGTCGGCGCGATGCTGGGCGGCGAGATTGCGCGCAAGTACGGCTCGGCTGGATTGCCGGAGGAAACCATCCATTTCCGTTTCCACGGCTCCGCCGGTCAGAGCTTCGGCGCATTCGTGCCCTCCGGCGTCACTCTAGAACTCGAAGGCGATGCCAACGATTATCTCGGCAAGGGACTCTCGGGCGGCCGCATCATCGCCTATCCGCCCAAGACCTCGAGCTTTCTGCCGGAGGAAAGCATTCTGGTCGGCAACGTCGTGCTCTACGGCGCCACCTCCGGCGAGGCCTTCCTCAATGGCATTGGCGGTGAGCGTTTCGCCGTTCGAAACTCGGGCGCAATCGCCGTTGTTGAAGGAGTTGGCGACCACGGCTGCGAGTACATGACCAACGGAACAGTCGTCGTTCTTGGCAAGACAGGCCGCAACTTTGCTGCCGGCATGAGCGGAGGTATCGCCTACGTTTACGACGTTCGGGGCGATTTCGCCAACAGGCGTTGCAACCAGGCGAGCGTCGATTTGGAGCCCCTGGTTGCCGAGGCCGATGTCGAGCGGGTCCGCGCACTGCTCGAGCGCCACCGGGATTTGACCGGCAGTCCTCGCGCGGCCTGGGTTCTGGAACACTGGGCCGATGCACAGCCCAGGTTCATCAAGATATTTCCGCACGAGTACAAACGCGTATTGGGCGCTCCTCGCGCGGAATCGGTCTACGCTCCTCCATTTATTCCGTCGCCCCTGGTGACGTCCCCGACAGAGGTGTTGCATGGGTAAGGTCACTGGGTTTCTAGAGATTCAGCGCGAACAGCCTACGCGCCGCAAGGCCGATGAACGCATCAAGGACTGGTTCGAAATCTACGAGCCGTTTCCCGAAGAGAAGCAGCGCCAGCAAGGCGCCCGCTGCATGGATTGCGGCGTGCCCTTCTGCCATACCGGATGCCCGGTCAACAACCTGATCCCCGACTGGAACGACCTGGTCTATAACAGCCGCTGGGAGGCAGCAATCCGTCGGCTCCACTCCACCAATAACTTCCCGGAGTTTACAGGCCGCATTTGCCCGGCCCCGTGCGAGGCCGCCTGCGTGCTCGGGATCAATCAGCCGCCCGTTTCCATCAAGCTGATTGAGCGCTCGATCGTCGAGCGCGGTTGGGATGAGGGCTGGATCCATCCCGAGCCCCCGGAGAACAGCACCGGCAAGCGCGTTGCGGTCGTCGGCAGCGGACCGGCTGGACTAGCCGCGGCTCAGCAGTTGCGCCGGGCCGGGCACTCCGTCACCGTCTACGAGAAGAACGACCGCATCGGCGGCCTGCTGCGCTACGGCATTCCGAACTTCAAACTCGAGAAGCGCGTCATCGACCGGCGCATCGATCAAATGCGCGCCGAGGGAGTCAACTTCATCGTCAACGCCCACGTTGGCGTTAACGTCCCTGTCGAAGCACTCACCGCCCAGTACGAAGCGATCCTGCTCTCTGGGGGCTCCGAGCATCCTCGCGACCTCAATATCCCCGGCCGTGAACTGAAGGGCATCCACTACGCGATGGAGTTTCTGCCCCAGCAAAATCGCCGCAACGAGGGCGATACCGTTGACCCATCCATCGCCATTCTTGCCACCGGCAAGCGCGTACTGATCATTGGCGGCGGCGACACGGGCGCCGACTGCCTGGGCACCAGCCATCGCCAGGGCGCAAGAAGCGTCCATCAGTTCGAGATCATGCCTAAGCCGCCCGATCAGCGGGCAGCCTCGACCCCTTGGCCGCTGTGGCCGATGCAGTTGCGCACGGAAAGCTCGCACGAAGAGGGCGGCATTCGCGACTGGAGCATCAACAGCGTGAAGTTCACGGGCGATGAAAACGGCAACGTCAAGCAGTTGCGTGCCGTCCGTGTCGGTCCCCCGCCGAAGTTCGAGCCCATTGCCGGCTCTGAATTCACTCTCGACGTGGATCTTGTTCTGCTGGCGATGGGATTTCTCGGGCCTGTCCGCTCCGGAATGATCGAGCAGTTGGGGCTGGCTCTGGATAGCCGCGGTAACGTCGCAACGACAAATTATATGAGTTCGGTCGAAGGCATCTTTGCCGCGGGGGACATGCGCCGGGGACAATCGCTCGTCGTTTGGGCGATTGCCGAAGGCCGCAAAGCCGCGGCAGCCGTAGACGCGTACCTCAGTACCCTCGCTGAGGCTGTCCCGCTGCTCCGTCGCGCTTCGGCATAGGTTGTTCGAGATGTTCGAAGAATCTGTCCAGGAACTTGGATTCCGGTGAAGGGTACGGGCTTCAGTGAAGGGTACGGGCTTCAGCCCGTACATACCCCTCCGCAAAACGAGTTGGGCTTCAGCCTCTGAGGGATGCTCTCTCATCTGATCTCCGACATAGAATGCCGCCGGCGCATCGCTCGCATTCCAGATCAATAGCCACAGGCAGGAAGTGCATTCAGCCGTGGCTCAGCTATCGGATTTTTTAAAACGAATAGCTCGTCGATTCCAATCTCCAGCGAAAAGCACTGCCGGACTGCAGAGAGCGTGACGATGACCCTGCATTGCTTACGCAATTCTGACACATAGCCCTCGACACCGGCGAAGACACCGCCGCATACGCGGACTCGTGTTCCCACGGCGATTCCGGGATGCGGCCGCAAGGGCATTCCGGTTTCCAGTCCGCTACGGATCTTGACGAGATCTTCATCGCGCACCATATCCGACTCTTGATCGCCCAGCAGACGAAGAACGCCAGGCGTGGAGATAACGGAGATCCTGTTCTGGGGTGCGAAACGGACGAATACATATCCCGTGAACAGTGGCCGCGATGCGACTACCGTTCTATCGGTCCACCTCACGCGCTGGGTGTAGAGGGGAAGGTAATGTTCCAGGGAACGCACTTCAAGATGTTGAGCAACTCGCTTCTCATGGTTGGAGAGAACGTGGAGAACTTGCCACGAACCGCTTTGCATTTGCCGCTCCTTGGAGAAAGAATGTGCCGGGGCAAAAAAGAAAAGCGAATCAATTGCTAACTGCGGAAATTGACCTTGTCTTGGTGAGTGCTCGCGTGTGATTACGCAAGCTTCTTCGTTGGGACGTTTGAAGGCCCGCCCAATAGACATCCGCGCTGAACCCGATCGTGCAGGGTGGGGGGAAAACAGCCTATCGCTTCGGAGAATTCTCTCTCTCCCTACAGGCGACCTTGTGACTTACAAACATCATACATTGTTTCCATTCGCTCGTAGTTCAAAATTCGAAACCGGATGCTCCTAAAGAAGCCCGTGGAAAAAACGGTCGAAATCTGCTCATTCCAAAGAGTTTGGCGTAGGAAAAGACTTGCGATCTCAATAGAGATGAGCCTGTCTTTGACGGAAGCTTCCGGAGGCCCCAGGATTGTTTTGCCGGGAACTGTCGTATGGTATCTATATACAGCGGAGAAAGCCCATGCACGCTACCACAGCCGGAGGTCCTGAGACCGCGCCCATCTCGCTCGGTCAAAAGGGAATCCTGTGGTCGCTTTTCTTCCTGATCTGCATGGGACTTGGTTATCCCACCCTCAACCGATACGATCCGCGGTCGATAACCGGGCTCTACGATTCCCGCGCCTACTATTCGCTTGTTACTGGCACGCCTCTCAAGGAAGACCAAAGCGATTTGGCACACCGAGTCCTGGTTCCATTCGTGGCCAAGCCAATCTACTGGCTTGTTAACGGCCACCTGCGCACCTGGGAACCGGTCTTCTTTGCACTCCTGGCTGCCAACTCTTTTTTCATCGCCACAACCGCCTGCCTGCTAGTCGCCGTCAGTCATCGGGTGGTTGGAGATTATGCGGTGGCACTGTTGAGCGGGTTCATCTACCTCGCCAATTTCGCTGTTGCGAATTTCAATCTTTCCGGCTATGTAGACTCGGCCGTGAACTGCATGATGATGGCAATCGTGTGGACACTGCTCGCCGAATGTTGGTGGCTGTTGCCGCTTTGGGGCATTTTGGGGGCACTGGCCAAGGAAACTTTTGTTCCTCTTTCAGTCGTGTTTGCGTTCGCATGGTGGCTGACGGCCTGGCGGCGCGGCAGCCTCAGAATCTCGCGGCTGGCGTGGATTGGAGCCATGGCCGTGGTTGGTCTCGCTACAGTTACTCTACTGATGTCGCGGGGCGCGCACCCCTACACACCATGGAGCTTTGCCGGCTCGCGGGCGGCTATGCGCTTTGGAGGGCTTTTCTTTTTATCGGGCCTCGTCAGATGCCTCGCTGCCCGGGAATTTCTTTTTGTGTTCGCATGGCTGCTGCCATTAGGGCTATTGCGGCTAGGGCGTCTGCCCAGAGCGTGGATTGCAGGCTCGGCATGGGCGACGTTTGCAGCCTTGGCCATGGGAGCCTACGACGATGCTCTAGGAAACGCCACCCGAGCACTCTTCAGTGCCTGTGGCCCGGTGCTAAGCTTGTCCGTCGCACTTCTTCTGGTCGATGCTGCGCGTGGAGCGCACAACCCGAAAACCCAGTTGAACTGAAGCTTGCCAATTTTGAAAATGAATATTGCTAATTGTACTGTTTCGTCACTCTTCTCCCGGTGGCACTAAACCGGGGCAGCCGGACGATTCCCAGCTTGTGCGCAACGAAGCCGGCGGTGGTGGCCAGCACTCCCAATCCATACTTCACGCTGCGCTTGAAGTTTATTGAAGATGCTCCTTCAAAGTATTTTGTGGGGCAAGAGATTTCGCCGATTTTGAAGCCGAACATCGCGGCCTGCGCAATCATCTGGTTGTCGAAGACAAAATCGTCGGAGTTTTCGAGCAACGGAAGCGTCTGCAGCAGCTCTCGCGAGAAGGCCCGGAACCCGGTATGGTATTCCGAGAGTTTGATGCCCAGAAACAGATTCTGAAACGCCGTCAGAAACCTATTCGCGACATACTTATAGAGCGGCATTCCGCCCTTAAGCGCGCCTGCTCCGAGAATGCGAGACGCGAGGACCATGTCGTACACTCCACTGGCGACCATGCCTGCCATCGCCGGAACAAGCAGCGGGGTGTACTGGTAGTCGGGATGGACCATCACCACGATGTCGGCGCCCGCGGCGAGAGCCTCGCGGTAGCAGGTTTGCTGGTTGCGCCCATACCCATAGTTGGCGTCGTGAATAAAAGTCTGCACTCCCAGTTTCCGGGAGAGGTTAGCGGTTTGGTCTTTGCTGGAATCGTCAACAAGAATTTTGATGTCTACAACGTCGGTCAGTTCGCTCACCGTCATCTCCAGCGTCTTTTCGGCGTTGTACGCCGGCATCACAACCGCAATTCGCTTTCCATTGATCATGATTCCGGCTCCTGAGAATCTAATGATACTAACAACCGCTGTCAGAGACAGGCTGAGTCATCCGATCTTCTGTGCTTCCAGGAATTCCTCATCAAAATGCGAAAGCCGCGAGGGCCGCGGCTTCACAGTTCGATTTTTGTCGACGGCTCTAAATACCACTTGGACTACTCATTGTGAACCAACCTTCCGGTAATGTAACTCAGTGCCCTTCTCAGGCGTGTCCGCACGGCAAGCCTGTTGCGCAAGGCGCGAAACTTCTTTATCTTTCCGCGGCGAACGCAAAGAGCGAATTCAAGGAATGAAGCAGTTGGACCTATATGGACTCGCCGTAGATGATGCGGATCGCTCCGAAGATAGTTCATGCCTTCGTCCACACCAAACGCGAGGTCGAATTCACGTTGAACCAATTCACGAATCGCGTCGTTGTACGCTCCGTAGGGATAGGCAAAGGAGATTACAGGGGAACCAATCAATGCAGAAAGGTCGTTCTTGCTCCCCACCACCTCCGCCGAAACATCCAATGCGGACAGTTGCGTCAGGTCTGGATGTGTCCGGGTATGCGCACCGAACTCGATTCCCTGCCCTGCCCAGTATTGAATCTGCTCGGCGGTCATCAGCCGCAGGTTTCTACAATATTGAGCTTCGTCCCAATTATTGCTCCCTCCCAATTGTCCAGTTACAACGTAAACGACAGCGCCAAATCCATACTGCCGGAGGATTGGCAGTGCAAATTCTGCGATATCCGCATAAGCGTCATCGAAGGTTATGATGATAGGCTTCTCCGGCAACCCGGTGCCCTCTCTACGCCAGCAGAGCCAAGCGGAAAGCGTGATTCCGGTGTATCCCCGGCGCGCAAGCCATCGCATCTGCTGTTCGAAACGCTCGGGTGAAACTGTAATTGCCTGGGGATCACCGGACGGCGACGGTCCAACATGGTGATACAAAAGCCCCGGCAACTTTCTGTCGAACTCGCTTCTTAGTGCCTCCCAAGAACCGGCGACGCTTAGGGCACCGCGCAAGCGAGCGACAGTCTCGGCAAAACGCAGTAAATGCCCTCCCAACTGACGCATCGGTGAAAAGCTATAAAACCACTTTTCAAAGCGTAGAGGAAGACCCAGCATGGGAACTGGCGACACCGGCAACCGCACCAACGCGCTCCGTAACCACCTTCTTGGGAGACTGGTTTCCGCAAAACCAGCCAACCTCGAGTGTGATCTGTATTCCGGATGTTTGCGGCTTGCGATAAGATCGCCCGCCCCCAATGCCGGCGCCTGATTTTGTAAGTAGTTCCCTGAGGACTTCACGTGGAATTCGTAGACAATCGCGGCGGGCTGAAAACGGAACCGCACTCCCATCTTCCACAGTCTCACGCCGAGTTCCAGATCCTCAGCCGCCCGAATCCTCTCATCGAAGGCGCCAGAAGCCAAAAGCGTGTCTCGGGGTATCGAGCTATTTCCCATAGACGCTATCACTTCAAGGAAAGAGTCGCCTTGTTCTGGATAGCGCAATTCCATTTCAGGATTCAGGCGATGATATAAACCTTCATAGCAGGTCTCAGAAATATACCGAAACATGGTCTTAGAGCCGCTTGGCGCAACACGGACAGGTCCGTGCACAAGACTGGGCTCAGAACCAGAATGGGATTCACAATGCTTACGAAAGAGAGCAGGAACAGCGATATGGTCGTCGTCAAGAAGGAGCACGATGTCGCCCACTGCGGCATGAATACCTGCATTTCTAGCCGCCGACGGGCCACGGTTCTCTGATTCCAAAATACGAAAGGCACACTTCGGCTTCCAGACGCGCAGCAGTTCTACTGAACCGTCAGTCGACCCATCCACCACCACAATCACTTCGTACTCTTCCGGAGGGAGATCCTGCGCCGAAAGTGCCGGGAGCGTGCGTTCAAGAACATGCCGACGGTTGTATGTGGGAATAACGACGGAAAGCCTTTTCATCATTCCTCTCAATCAACCTGAGGCTTTTGAAATACGTAATGAATATACGGAGAGAAGTATATGTCGAGGCGTTCAAACCCGATTTTGGAGAACCCTTTTTTCTCTAACAACTTTAGTCCAACCTCCTCAGTCTTCCGCACCACAAAGGCAGGAGACGCGTAGTAAGTGTGGACGCCGTTTTCGATTACGTAGTCCCAGTCCTTGATTGCCCGAATCGAATTGCGCAGCTTCCAACCTAGCCTACCCCTGTCGTAGGGCGAAAACCAATGGAGAGATTTCAGATTATGCGAGGAAAAGATAAGAGTGCCTCCGGGCTTGAGAACCCGAGCGCATTCTCGAAGGGCCGCAATTCTCTGCGAATCCGGAAATGCGTAATCGATCCCGTTGAACGAGATCAGAACATGAGAATACGAGGCGTCCGGTTCCTCGATATGATCATAGCTTCCCAGCTGCAGATCCAAGTATGGTAAGCGCCGTTTTGCGATCTGGATGAAAACGTCCGAACGGTCAATGCCGCGTACCGTCATCCCCATCTCATAAAGAAGCAAAGTCGTTCTGCCCAGGCCGCAGGCTAGATCAAGAACACTGTCTCCAGCCTTGTAATACTTACGGAATAGATAGTCTTCTTGCGGGAACAGGCTATAAAAGGAGTACTCTGCAACAGCTTTACTACTCCGGTAAGCCGCTAAGTTCTCTTTTAACTCCGATGGGACTTCCTCGGTCAAAGAAGCACTCCTGTCTATACGTAACTGCTGTACATGTCCGCCCTACCTCGCTGCGGAGGCGCAGATAGATATTCTAGACTTCGGATGACACTTTCCTCCGGTTCAGAAAGCGTACACTCGAAAGGCTCTTGATGGCGGTCTTAACGTCATAATAAACGAACTTGCGCAATCGCGAAATTCGATGTTTATTCCAAACCATCAGTCGAAACCGGCGATGGCATCCTGTGCTCCAGACCAACTTATACGGTTCTTCGCCGCGCAAAAAGTCGTATTCGTCATAACCATGCGCAAAACCATAGTCCAACATTGCTGGAAGCAACAGGGTTCCAGGAGCAAAACGGGAGAATGACTTGTCATAGGCCGTGGTGTAATCCCATAATTTAATTCCGCAACGAAAGCCTAACTGAAATGCGATTGGTTGGTCTCTTAGCTCTAGCAGTGCCACGTATAGCCAGCCGCGAGGTCCCAAGGTGTCAAATAAGGATTGAAATACCTCCGGATAGGCCCCTATAAATGCCGCCCAGGATCTGTGAAGGTGTTTTCCCCGCTCCAGTTCGACAAGTGTCTTTAGCAGTAACGGCTCGTCCTGGGGATTCTCAATAATTCGTATCTTCAATCCTTCGACAGATGCCAGCTCAACTTGCCTCCGCAGGTGTTTGCGCCTGCGCCCGGAAAGCCTCTTCATCAAGCTAGCTGCATCTCCGTTAATCGATATGTGTGGGCATCCTTCTTGCTCTGGTGAAATAAAATAGGGCAGATTCACGCGCGCTAAAGCGCTCTTGAGCAATGCAATTTCATCTCCTGTATCTCGCAAATCTCTGAGATCGAGAACATCCCAACCCTCGGAAGTATGCGCCAAGTAGTCCACAATCGCATTTGTCTGACCGGCTGGATCGTCCCCCAATACCAGATCGTTGTAGTCGGCAAAAACTGCGGAAAATTCGAGTTTTCGGACGCCGAATCCAAAGCGAGAAGCCAGCCGGTATGTCAATGGACAAAGTCCTGCCACATCCTCGCCTTGTTTCAGGACAAACACGTGCGGGCAGAATCGACTTGAACGCTCATCGCGTAACATGCGCTCGCTCCAGGCTTGGAACCAACCAAAAGTCGCGAATACATTGGGCTCCCTGGCGGTCTCGCTCAGCCGATTCCAATCAATCTCCAGACTAGAGAGAGCGGCATGGTTCGAAATAACTTCTATCCTGTAGTCGGCACCTGCCACGAACTAGACCTCGTCCTGAACTCTCCGGCCACATAAGTGTTTCCATCCTAGCCACACCGATCGCAACGGGGGGTACAACATCGGAAAGTGAGCCAAGAGTCTTAGCCTCATGTCATGGGGAAAGTCCTGCTGTGCCTCTCTGGCAGTCTTCCTTGCGCCGCGCCAGTCACCTTTCAAACTCTGCTTCAACGCAACAGTTGCCCATCGGCGCGCGTACATCTCGGCAACCTGCGACTGATGCGCGGGAGACAGGTGACGATAAACATGTCCGAAGGTGCGCTGAAAAAGTAACTTCTGAGTTATTTCATTGAGGCCAGAGTAGAGACCTCCTGCGTGAATCCTATAGACACCAAGCGAATCATCGAGATAGCCGGCTGAGCCGTTCTGCAGGCAAAGTACCCATACAACAAAATCACCAAAGGGACACAGAAAGTACCAATCCGGAAGCGGAGGCAACATGCTGTGGCGCAAAAGAGCTGAGCTGGTTCCAATCGTGCGCCCCTTTAGAATATCTTCTAATGACCAGGTTGACTTCAGGCCGTGCGGTGGTTGATCTTGCATCCGCTTGTCTTCAGCATCCACATATTCCTGATAGTGCCAGCATCCGGAGTATTCAGGATGCTCATCCATAAGCGCCACTTGCTTCTGCAATTTATAGGGCGAAGTCCAGTAGTCATCGCCATCTAAGAAAGCAATGTACTCTCCTCGTGCATCCTTTAGACCCCGATCCGCAATCCGTCCATCGCCAAGACGCACAGGCGACAGCAGCAGGCGAATGTTTTCAGCATGGGCAGCCGCATATTCTTGAACTACCTCGCGGGTCCCATCAGTCGAGCAATCATCATTGATCAATATCTCGAACTCAAAATCTGTTTTCTGCGCAAGCGCACTGTCCAGTGCCGGCCGGATGAAGTGGATCTGATTGTAGGCAAACACTAACACGGTAACTTTCACTTGGCGCTCCCGGAAGCGGCGACAGAATGGAACGGTCTTTTCCAACGGGTTTGTATTTCAGTACCATTCTCTACAACAAAACGCAAGAAGGCACAGATGGTGCGTATCTGGTCAAGCCCTATCGCCATACCCGTAGGCAGGCACAGCATGCTTGCGCAAGCGTGTTCTGTTCGCGGGAGGCGATGTTCAGTGCCCGGATACAAGGAGCGATATGGCTCCATCCGATGGCATCCTGGGTAGAAGTACCGGCGCACAAGAATCCCTTCTGTTTGTAACAGAGTGTGAAGCATTTCTCGGCCTACTCGAGCGTCCTCTCCGATTTCGATGACTACATATTGATAATTATTCCGGTTGTTCTCTTCGTATTCTATTAAGGTCACCCCTGGAATGCCGTCCAATCCTCTTCGGTATTCGAGATAGTTATTCCTGTTCGTCGCTATGATTTCCTCTATATGATCGAGCGACACGAGCCCCATAACCGCTTCAATTTCATTCATTTTTCCGTTAATGCCCAGGGCGGACACTTCATCTTCACCGCTGAACCCGAAGTTGCGCATGGCCCGACAAGAATCCGCAAACTCGCTGTCATCGGTGACAACGGCTCCGCCTTCAAAAGTGTTCACGAATTTTGTGGCGTGAAAGCTAAAGACTTCCGCTCGACCGAAACCACCCACCATGGCACCATCACGACTACAGCCGAAGGCGTGCGCGGCGTCGAATAGCAGAGCCAGATGATGGCGACTACATATGGCGGTCAGCGCCTCCACATTGCATGTATGTCCCCAAAGATGAACTCCAATGATGCCTGTCGTTCTCGGCGTTATCAATTCTTCAACCCGCTCTGGAGCTAGACAAAAGTTCTCGTCAATATCGCAGAACATCGGCCTGATGCCCATCCATTGCAGCACATGCGCCGTGGCCACAAACGTAAACGACGGAACAATAACTTCGCCGGTCAACTTGGCAGCACGGACCGCGATTTCCAGTGCGGTGGTCCCATTGCACATGGCAACGCAGTGCCTGACGCCTGAGATTTTGGCAATTCGCCGCTCAAATTCTTGCACTCTGGGTCCATTATTGGTTAGCCAGCGAGTCTCGAGCACATCGCGTATACCCGCCATCAGCTCTGCCTGATTACACACGTTTGGCCGACCGACATGAAGATACTCGCGAAAAAGAGGCGTACCTCCAAAAATAGCGAGTTCGTCCAAAGAAAGCTTCTGAGGGAGACTACCGGTAGCTGATGAATGATCGTTCACTTACGACTTCCGATCTGATTTGAGATTAGACAACATTAACAAGGTGATCTTTCTGATGCCAGCGGGATTCTAAGGTCTATCGTGGCGGCGGATTGTGCCTCTGAATTTTGGCCAATTGATTGATTTCGAATACTAAAGACATCGAAACGCTAAACTCTGACGTCAAATCGAGTGCCCTATCAATGACCGAAGTTCGGCGAATCGTCTGGACAGAATCTGAAGGACTCCGTTGAAGAGAGCCCGCAATTTTGCATCGCCAGCCAACTTGGGCGACGGAAGAGGACTGCATATTGTGTTATAAGTCGGACTGGAGTACCCTACCCAAATGAGGCCCCTCGTAATATTTGGAACTGGCGGATTCGCCGAAATTGCGAAATACTATTTTGAACGCGACAGCACCTACTCTGTGGTCGGCTTCACAGTGGACGCAACTTATGTTGTGGAGGCAACTTTCCAAGGATTGCCGGTAGTGGCGTTCGAGGAGTTGAAGGCAAGTTTTCCTCCGGACCAAGCAGAAATGTTTGTTGCCATGGGGATCCAGAAAGTGAACCAGATACGTGCTGCCAAGGTGGCTGAGGCGGAAGCACGAGGCTACCGGCTGGCCAGCTATCTGAGTTCAAGAGCCAGAGTGCCCGACGATTTGGTTCTTCAATCTAACACTTTCATCATGGAGGAGGTAGGCTTGCAGGCCAACGTGACGGTGGGCCGAAACTCCGTTCTGTGGCCGAGGACCGGCGTCGGTTTTCGAAGCCGCATTGGCGATCATTGCTGGCTGGTTACGGCAACTCTTGGCGAGTCAGTCACCGTTGGAGACTATAGCTTTATCGGTCTTAACGCGACCATTTCCTCGCACGTGGCAATCGCCCCAAGCAACGTAATCGGAGCCGGCGCCTTGATTTTAGAGGACACAAAGGAGTCCTCTGTATACAAGGGACATGCCAGCGAGCGGTCGAGGGTACCTAGCCGCCGGCTTTTCCGGATCTGACCATCACCGAGACGCCAGCAGAGACTTACGGTCAGAGGCGCAGCCAAAGAAATGGCGTGCTGCGCAGGTAGAGTATTCAACAGATATGTAAGACGTCCTTCTGCTCCAGCACCGATTCCATCCATTCATCACTACGGCAGTCGTGTTCTGACTCAGAGTTTCGGTCTTGATCAACCGCCCAAGGCAACAGGCTTAGTGAGATGTTCCTGTAGCACCGTCGTGGTCCATCGGATACCGGGGCGGACGGCTCCAGGCCATTCGCCATAGTAGCCGCCGCGAAGGATGAGCGAGTCGGCTACCTCAAATGCCAGCAGGTCAGGACATACCAATGGAATTTCCGACTCGCTTAACATCACGAAGAACTCGATGCGGTGCATACCTTTATTGAGCAGGTCTCCTGGAATCTCGCCAGCTAGTCTTATTAGTCCCGCCGGGTGAGAGTCAAAATCCACAGTGCCAGTGCTGAAAACATGAACTCCATACTCGTTATAGAGGTTGAAGCCGCAGTTGAAGCGCATTCCAGCCTTGAAGTTCCAGACCTCAAACTCGATGAGTAACGGAGTTCGAACTGTGATGCAGCCGCTTTCATCTCCTGAGAGCGGCTGCACTGCTCCGCGCCGCAGACGTATAACTTCATTACCGGGAGCCTCAGCAGGATCTTCATAAACGATCTCGGTGGTAGTCATGCGCACATTCTGCAAGTATTTTGAAATGACCGCAGCAGGACGGCCCTCCGCAACCACGCTCCCCTGATCGAGCCACAGCGCACGCTGGCATAGCGCCTGGATTGCCAGGAGATTGTGGCTGACAAACAGCACCGTGCGCCCTCCGCTGGCAGCATGCTTCATTCTGCCGAGACACTTCTCCTGGAAGGCGACATCTCCAACCGACAACACTTCGTCCACAAAAAGGATCTCTGTTTCAAGATGTGCGGCCACGGCAAAGCCAAGGCGCACGTACATGCCGCTTGAGTAATGCTTGACCGGTGTGTCAAGGAACTTCTCCACCTCCGCGAAGGCTACAATCTCGTCGAAATTGCGGTCGATCTCGACTTTGCGCATCCCCAGAAGCGCGCCATTCAGGTAGATGTTTTCGCGGCCCGTCAACTCGGGATGGAAACCTACGCCCACTTCCAGCAGGCTTCCAAGCCTCCCATGAACTTCCGCATAACCTTCTGTCGGCTCGGTAACCTGCGCAAGAACCTTAAGAAGAGTGGACTTCCCTGCTCCGTTGCGGCCGATGATGCCGACGGCTTCGCCTTGCCTGATCTCAAAGTCGACGTTTCTCAATGCCCAAAGAAGATCTGTCTCGGGGTCACGGCCGTGTGGTCTGTCTCCGCGCATCCAGCCGGCGGCCGCGCGCAAAGGAACGCGGACCGCGTTCATAATCGAGTCCCGCAGAGCTTTGTATCTGACTTGGGTCCCGATGCGGTATCGCTTTCCCAATCCAACTGCGCGTATGGCAAGATCGCTCATGAGTAACCCAAGGTGAAGATGTAGCTGATCGCTAAATTACGTCGGCAAAGGTGCTTTCAAGGCGGCGAAAATAAGTCAATCCGCCCCACAGGAGAACCAGGACCATGCCCAGCGATGCAAACAGCGGAGCTAACGAAGTCGGGGCAGTTCCCAACAACGACCACCTGAAACCTTCCACTACACCGGCCATGGGATTCAGTCCGTAGAGGAACCGCCATTTAATTGGAACCAGGCTGCTGGAGTAAGCAATCGGGGTGGCGAACATCCAAAATTGCGTCAAGAATGGAATCGTGTAGCGAACGTCGCGATACTCGGCCGTCAGCGCCGCCAGCCAAACGCCGACCGATAATGCCGCCAATACAGCGAGCCCAATGAAGAGCGGCAATAGAAGGATAGTGGCCCTCGGAACAATTCCATAAAAAATCATCATGCCCAGCATCATTACAAATGCCACGGAAAAGTCGACTAGAGCAATAAATACCGGGACCATGGGTATGATCAGCCTGGGGAAATAAATTTTCGTAATCAGATACTGGTTGCTCACCAGGCTGTTGCCGGATTCTGTAAGCACAAAGGCAAACATCTGCCATGGCAGCAGCGCGCAATAGGCAAAGATCGGATAGGGCACCCCGTCGGATGGCATTTTTGCGAGTCGCCCAAAGAAAATGCTCATCACCAGCATGGTCGCAAGCGGCTGCAAGATCGCCCAGGTGACCCCCAAGGCCGTCTGCTTGTAGCGAACCTTCAGATCGCGCCAGACCAGAAAGAATAGCAGTTCCCGATATTCCCATAATCGAAGAAACTGCAATGTAATCCGGCCGTCGCTTGGACGGATCACTTTCAGATGTTTTTCGGTTTGCTCAGGCATTGGATGTCACCTAGACTCCTCAAACAGCGCAATCGCGCGGTGGGACTGCCAGAAACCTCCTCAGGCGTGGACGGGCGCACCTCTTACGATGCCGTCCCGGAATAGCGCCGGCGCGAATTGCCGGCCAAGTTCCCATCTTCACTTTTCATAACAACCCGTCGTACAGTTGTGCGGTTTGTTGCATCATCCGCGCGGCGGAGAAAAGACTGTGCACACGCTCCCATCCCTCGTCTCCCATATGCGCCAACCGCGGACGATCACCCGCCAGTTCCGCTATGCAGCGAACCAGCGCCTCGGTATCTCCAGGAGGCACCAGCCTTCCGGTGACTCCATCCACGACCAATTCCGAGAGGCCGCCGACGCGACTTGCAACGACGGGCCTGGCCGCTGCCATGGCCTCCAGCGCCGATAGCGGAAAAGCCTCTTCCAGAGACGGGATCACAAGAACGTCCCAGGATGGAATGAGTCTGTCGATGTCCATGCGCCAACCCAGGAAACGCACCCTGTCCTCCACGCCAAGACTCGCAACAAGATGCTGGAGCGACGATTCCGATGGACCCGAACCGGCAATCTCTACCTGAACGTCAATACCCGTCTCGGCGAGCCTTGCAGCAGCGTTGATCAAACCCGCGACGTTCTTCAACGGAATCAACCGGGCAAGAACGCCTAGTTTGAGCGGTCCCGAGGAGAGCGCGTGCTCAGGTGGGTTGGCCCCGGTTTCGACTCCCGCATAAATGACCGCGGCACGGCATTGAGGCAGGCAATCGGCAACTGCGCGCGCGCAGGCGATTACGGCATCTGCCGCACGGAAATTAATTTCCGAAGCGGCGCTTCCGTTGGATTCAACGATTCGGCCGTGAACATGCTGCACAACCACGCGCACACCCGCCAGGCGGCACAACGCCCGAACCGCGAATCCCCCGTGGTGTACATGGGCGATCTCCGCAGGGTGTTTCCGCAACCAGCGCCACATCCGCCAGGCTCCACGCAGGTCGCTGCGACGAGCCGACCAAGAGATAGCGCCGGCCGAAACGCCCATCTCCTTCATCATGCCCAGCAGAGGTCCCTCTCCGAGGAAGAGGACTGAAATTTCGTATCCGGAGGAATGCGCATGTTTTGCCATGCCGGCAACGATCCTGCAAATCCCCGTGCACTCCGGTTGGGCGTTTTTCAGGATGTGAACGCAATTCGCCAACAAATTCCCTTCTTCAAATGGACACTGGCATTTTGGATACGGACTGGAGGAGCAGCGTGAATATGCGCTTCGAAGGCTAGCCAGCTATTTCTTTATCGGCTTCCTGTTCCTCAGGAAGAGCATGGCCGCGCCAAAAAACGCAGTCAGCAGTACCCGCCACCCGCTGGTAATGATCTCACCGGGGTCCGGAGACTCTCGCGGCCAGGTAAGCGGCTTGTGCCGGAGGCGGCGATAAAGAAATCGCATCAGATCCATGCGATGGCCAGGAAACCTGGAAAACAGCAACATGGAAAACGCAATTGAATTGCGGGCTTCCTGCTTTATATTGGGAGGATTTGCGGACGGATGGAAGACGATTGCGTCGGGAAGGTACACAGCCGTGTAGCCTTTCGATAGGAGGAATGCGAAAGCGTAGTTCTCTTCCGCGATCTCAAATGGCGCACCTCTTCCCAACCGCTCATCGAAGATCTGTTCGCCAACACAAGCTTCTCTGCGAAATGCCATGTTGCTGCCCAGGCCTAAGCCACCAAAGGTTGCAATTCCAAACCATTCGGGGTCCTTGTTGCTTAGGAAGCGCGTTACCTGCGCAGCACTCTTTGCAACCCTGGGTTCCGGGGTGATAATCCTGCCTGTCACCGTCGTGACTTTAGGATCTTTGAACGGCTCAAGCATCATTCCAAGCCATTGCACGTCGGGCGTCGCGTCATCGTCCAAGTATGCGACGATCTCGGAGTGGCTTTCGGCCAGTCCGCGGTTGCGCGCGCGGCTCAGGCCCAAGTTTGGTTCAATGGTGTAGACGGCGCCAAACCCCTGGGCCGTCGCTTTTGTCGCCGGGTCTCCCGAGGTATTATCGACCACTATCACTTCGTCGGGTGCGCGCTCCAGCCCTGCAATGCCTTCCAGACATCTCCGCAGGCTGGCGGGGCGATTACGGGTGCACACGACGATTGTGGCGCTCAGAAGCGATTCGCCGAAAGCCGCGCGTGGGGGATCGAGCCCTATCGAATGACGTGCCAGTAGCCTCAACCCAAAAACCTCTCGTTAATGAATGGCGCGCCAATCAAGAGTTTCATAAAATGACCCAATTCCGGTCAAAAGAGGCCAGACAAGACAGCCGCTCTTCTATTTAAGCGTGATGAAATTCTATCAGGCGTCCGAGCAATTCATCCCTGTTTGATGTTTATCGTCAAGAAATTTCCATTGATGAGTCAAACCGTTGATGCCGAACGCAGTTTCGGCCGTTGAAAGATTGGCGCACGACAAAGAATCGCAACGATCTTTGTTGGACCGGGAGATGAAATGCTGGCCGGGGCCTTTTAGTTTGCCGAATGGGATGAACGCCTGGTGGCGATACTGCCTTGGTCACGTACATGCGGCGCCAACCTGTTTCTGAAGAACTGCCGCGCAAGTACATCAAAGAACTCATAACACTAAAGTTAGAAGCTGACCTTTCGGCCCGGGAACCATGTGAGTTGGATGGTCGTGGCGGTCACGGTTTGCTGTCCGGGAAGATAGACTGGAGCCTTCCAGCGTTCATACGTGAAATTGCCGTTGATCTCGAGATCCTTGCGAATGCGCTTGACTACTTGCACGTTGAGATCGTTGAGAGTGGTCCCGCCGGGGACAAAGTCCTTGGCAACCTTTTGATTGCGAAGCCCAACCTGAATCCACTCGTTAGCGCTCAGGTGATAGGCAATCCAACCCTGGCCTCCTTTGCCTTCGCGGCCGATCCAATCGCCGAACATCTGACCGTTGTTGGTGTAGCCTTGCCGTTGCATTACTTCCCAATACATAAAGCCACCGCCGTCGCTGTTTGTGATGGGCGGGTCGGTGGACACTGCCTCTGCGCGCAGATCCAGTTTCGCAATGCCGGGCACATGAGAGAGATACAAGCCGGGCCGCCAGGATGCGCGCGATGGTGCGTCAATCGGTGAGACATCGTCATGGACCAGCGAATCTGAATAGAGAGTCAGCCAATTGCGAAGGAAAGGAAGCCGGTAAGAAAAATCAAATGTGCCAAAGCGGGCGCCGGGGTCCTGAGGACTGTTTTTGCCAGCAGGCTGGGGTGCGGTGAGGCTGAAGAAGCTCCTCAGAAACGTCTTGATCGTGATGGGCACGTGGCCCTTGCCTCCCCAAATCACGGTGCGCTCGAAGCCGAATTCGAGGTTCTCGGTAGGCCTGAAGCTGACCTTCTCCGCATGTACCCAGGGATCGATGGGATAAGTGTGCCCCTTGAGAGGCCCAACCAGAAACTCATAGCGAAAGGGTCCCGTGACCTTGGAAAGCAGCGGAATATCCAGCGGTTCGATTCGGTTGATGTGAAAGGCATAAATACTCTCGGCATTGTTGGAATAAGCCATGGAGCCACCCACAGCAGGGCTTAGCCATTCGTCCTGTTTGCCGAAGGAGAACACATTGTTGAGATACTGAGCCGACACATAGGCCTCTAGAATGCGCCCATTCGTCGTTGTAGAAATGGGCCCAACTGGAATGGTGGCCTGCAGGTTGGGAGGCAAAATGACACAGGAAGTTGAGGATGGATTTGCCCAGCAGGTAGGGTTGTAATAGTACTGTGTGAGGTCAATGACAGCAAGTTGGTCAGCGAGTGTCTGGAAGTATCCGGCGGACGAGGGAGCGCCGCGAAACTCGCCACGGACATACAGCAGGTATCGTCCAGCCGATGCATAACCGCTTGCGCCCGAGTAGTTATTGAAGCCGTTGGCAAAGGGCCGGCCGTAGTCGTTGATGATCGTGGATCCGAGATGATAGCTATCGCGCAAAGGCGTGCCGCTAATGCCGCGCATGACGCTGTAAACCGACTCCACGTAGGCGGTTCCCTTCTGCGCCTTGCAAGGAGCGGAACCTTCGTCACCCGCCTCGCGGGAAAGGGTGTCGTACAGCTCTTGCGCTTCGGTTGTGAGGGGTCCACTGTCCGCATCCTCGAGGCGATCGGCAACGCCATCGAGCATATGGCCCAGGCTCGCACGAGTCCACGGCCGCATGTTCAAGTAAAATGTGTCGACATAGCCCAGTCCGTAAAGCCGCCACACGGCCGGATATATCCAACTGTCAACGGGGATGTAAGGCGAACCGATCGTAGCAGGGATACAATCGAAATCATCGCTCTGGGCGCTTGCCGGCTGCGCCGCTCCACCCGGTTTCCCCCGCTGTCCGGCCGCAGACGTACCATGCACCAATAGAAGTAACCCCGCCCACAATATCGAACGCCGGATTAGGGCCATCATTGTCACTTCCATTTTCAAGTTTTTACCCCTGGAATCAGGATTCAAGAGTTTCGATTGCCGCCAATATTTGGCTCGCACAATCTGCGAGATGACTGTGTCCAAACATTCTCACCGCGATCCCTGGGATTGCAGAGAATCGAGATACCAATCGATCGTCTTGTGCAGGCCTTTCTCAAAGGGCGTCGCAGCCCGAAAACCGAACTCCCGCTCTGCCCTGGACACGTCCAAACACCGTCGCGGCTGGCCGTTCGGTTTAGTCGCATCCCAGACGATCTTCCCTGTAAACCCGGTTATCTCGGCGATCGTCGTTGCCAGATTGTGGATGGAGATTTCCATTCCGCTCCCCAGATTCACCGGATCGGATTTGTCGTATTGCGCCGTAGCCAACAGAATGCCCTCAGCCGCATCTTCCACGTAGAGAAACTCGCGCGTAGGCGATCCATCGCCCCACAGAACGATCTCCTCGCGCCCTGACTCCACAGCCTCAACGCATTTGCGGATCAGAGCCGGAATCACATGAGAGGACTCCAGATCAAAATTGTCGCCCGGCCCGTACAGATTTACAGGCAGGAGAAAGATTGCGTTCATGTCATACTGCTCGCGATAGGACTGGCACTGCACGAGCAGCATCTTCTTCGCCAGCCCATACGGGGCATTCGTTTCCTCCGGGTACCCATCCCATAAAGCCTCCTCATGAAAAGGAACCGGTGTGAATTTCGGATAAGCACAAATCGTGCCCAGAACGACTGTCTTCTCAACTCCGAAACGCCGTGCCGCTTCGATCAGTTGAATCCCCATGATCGCGTTGTCGTAGAAGAACCGGCCGGGGTTCGCCCGGTTCGCCCCGATGCCGCCAACAACCGCCGCCATATGGATCAGCACGTCCGGGCGATGCTCGTCGAACAAGCGATCGATCGCATCGATGCGCGTTAGATCGTAATCATTCTGGATAGGAACGAAGACGTTCAGGCAACCCGCTCTCTCGATCCGGCGAATCAGATGCCTTCCGAGGAATCCAGCCCCCCCGGTAACCACGATACTCTTGCTAAACAAGTCGATCATGCGTGCATGCCTTCCGCGGTAGCCGCGAGCCGGAGCGCCTCGGTGCCGCCCTTTCTGCGGGCTTCCAGTTCCAGAAGGTCCGCCTCGACCATAATGCGAACTAACTCTTTGAATGTCACCGTAGGCTCCCATCCCAGAATCCTGCGCGCCTTAGAAGTGTCGGCCAGAAGATAGTCAACCTCGGCCGGCCGGAAGTAGCGTGGATCGACCTCCACATACTCGCGCCAGTCTAGACCGGCAGTTGCAAAGGCAAGCTCCACGAATTCCCGCACAGTATGTGCCTCTGCTGTACCGATCACATAGTCATCTGGCGTCTCCTGTTGCAGCATCAACCACATGGCACGTACGTAATCGGGAGCGAAACCCCAATCCCGCCTTGCGTCGAGATTGCCGAGGAACAGCTTTTGTTGAACTCCGTGCTTGATGCGCGCCACAGCCCGAGTGATCTTGCGAGTAACAAAGGTCTCGCCGCGCCGTGGGGATTCGTGGTTGAATAGAATCCCGCTCGATGCATGAATTCCATAACTCTCGCGATAGTTCACCGTGATGTTATGGCCAAACACCTTGGCGCACGCGTAAGGGCTGCGCGGATGAAAGACCGTTTCCTCCCCCTGAGGAGGCGGCGCGCTCCCGAACATTTCACTCGATGAGGCCTGGTAGAAGCGGCACTTGACACCTGTTAACCTCACGGCCTCAAGCAGGCGCAGCGTTCCCAGAGCCACTACATCCGCCGTAAACTCCGGCACTTCGAAACTCACTTTCACATGGCTCTGTGCGCCCAGATTGTAGATTTCATCCGGCTCAAGCTCATGCAGGATCGAGGAAAGCGAGCTGCCGTCCGTAAGATCGGCATAGTGAAGGAAAAACCTATTATCGGATTCGTGGAAGTCCTGAAAAATGTGATCTACACGATCGGTATTGAAACTCGAAGCACGACGCTTGAGGCCATGAACTTCGTAGCCTTTTGCAAGAAGGAACTCGGAAAGGTAAGAACCGTCCTGGCCTGTGCAGCCGGTGATTAGTGCCTTTTTCATTTGCGAAGTATAATCCCCCATTCTCAGATACGCCGATTTATAGCAATGCCGGAGCAGCCCCTGCAACACGGCTCTCGCGCACAGCTTCTTTCGTTCCCTTTTTTGTCCGGTGAGGAGGTCTTGCCTGCAATGCACATAATATTGATCCTGATGCAATCGGTACTGGGCAATGCGAATCTATAGATATGAGCTAAGAAATCGTTTCTTGCAATACGATCTCGGCCTATTTCGTTGACTCCCACTTCATCTCGTGCGCCTTCAATCGTGGATCGGAAACAATTAGATGCCAAACCACGGCCTGGAAACTTTCGGCGTGAGGAGTCACAGTGTCGTCTGAAATTGTCGGAATCACCACAGCCGCATCCGCAACTTTCGCTGTGTAGCCTCCGTCACGCCCAACGATACCGGTAATCTTAGCCCCAACTTTCTGCGCAAGCTCAACAGCCCTGACAATGTTGGCGCTGACATTCTTCTCGAGGTTGCCGCCGCCAACGGAAAAGACCAGCAGCGCATCGCCTTCGCGTAAGTGACTCCCTTGCAACCATCGTGAAAAGCTCGTTTCCCAGCCGTCGTCGTTTACGCGGGCTGTCAGTTCACTGACATTGTCTGTCGGCGCATAGCTTTCGATTTCAGCAATCTTGCGAAAGTCGTTGACTGCATGGGTCGCGTTGCCCGCCCCCCCACCGACACCAAGAATGAAAAGCCGCCCATTGTGCTTTCTGGTCTCGACGAGCACGTCGATAATGCCCTGCACCTGCCGCTGATCGATTTGTTCTGCTATCTGACCAACTTCCCGCAGATAGCGGGAGATGTAAGTTTCCATCGTCTTTCCCTCACGGTACTAAATCTGTCCCGGCTCACGCCATTTCCGGCTAAGTTTTGATCGAGAAACTGCTGGCTACCGCGTCGTTGTAGAACATTTTCACGGTATCGAGTGAAAACGCTTCGAGATCGTATCCTACGCCGGCAAGCTTCTTCAAGAGGTCGTGCGTGACGGTGATAATGTGCGTTCCAATTTGATTTGCTTGGAAAATATTAAGCAATTCGCGTGGGCTGGCCCAGAGCAATTCAGCCTTGGGAAGTGACTTCAAAGTATGAAGTGCTTCGGTCATCAACGGCACAGGGTCGACTCCGGTATCGGCTACTCGACCCGCAAAAACCGAAACAATCGCCGCAGTTTTCGAATCCAGAGCTTCTGCCACACGCATAACCTGGTTCAGGCTCAAGATGGCTGTGACATTCAGGACTATGCCATCGCTGGAAAGGCGCCGAATCAGCTCACCGCTAAACTCACCCTTGGTATTCGTCACCGGAATCTTCACGTTCACGTTGCTACCCCAACCGGCAATCACACGGGCTTGCTTCTCCATGTTCGCGAAATCGTCAGCAAAGACTTCCAGGGAGATCGGGCGATCGGGAATTGCATTTAGAATCTTTCTTCCAAACGCCGCGTAGTCTGTGATGCCGGCCTTTCGCATCAGAGTGGGGTTGGTTGTGAACCCCTTGATGTAAGGCTCTGCGTAGAGCGCCATCATGCTCTCAAAATCGGCACCGTCGGCAAAAATTTTGATCTTCAAATCAGAAGTCTTGGGCATTAAATTTCCCGATTCAAGGTTCAAGAAGCAGTTTGTTGCTTCGTTTGAGTTGACCTAAATAGGCGGATGCTCACCAGTCGTATTTCATTGCGCAAGCAATAGGTGAAACCCGTGGTCAAGTTAGACAAATCCGATTATCAGCCTAGCAGTTTTCGACGCTCTTGCAATCCCCGGCAAAGCCGTTTCCGCGCACGTGCTCTTCAACTTCTTTCCATTTCTCAAGGGTGTCGATGCCTTTGGAATAGTCACTACAGACGTATCCCCAAAAAGGCTCGCCCTTGGCTACCACAGCGGGTAAAAGGTGATTACCTATTTCAAAGTACTCTCCGACTGGCACATCGTTGAGTATCTCGCGCCGGAGAATGAAAATGCCGCGCATGCGGTAGGCGTTTGTATACACTGACGTGTGCGGCTTCGGATGAACTGCAGTAACGCGTCCCTCCCCGTCCAACTCGGCGACATCGGCATCTGCGTAATTCGTCGCCAGCTTCATGGTTTGCATGCCTAGTGCGCCAGGTTTCTGACGCCAGGCCCTCTCCATGGCGCCGTAATCGACGTTGCTGAAGATATCGCCGTACATGAGGAAGAATTCCTCGTCGAGCTGATCTTCGAAGCTCTTGATACCCCCGGCCGTGCCCAGCAATTCCGGCTCGAAATGATAATGAATGCGTACGCCCAAGCGGCTGCCGTCTCCCAGGTAGTTATTCAGTACTTCAGGAAGATAGTGCAAATTGATAAAGTAGTCCATTACCCCAAACTGGCGAAAGCGCCTGATATTCCACTCAATCATCGGCACGCCCAAGAGCGGAAGCATTGGTTTTGGAGCCTTATCGGTGAACGGCCGCAATCTTGTGCCCAGCCCCGCGCAAAGGATTCCGGCTTGCCGGATCATAGATTATTCGCTTCCAACCAAAGGCGTGCAGCCTCCAGCAGGTTTCTGGCTGTCCAATCTGGCGCACATTCGTATTGCCACGGATCGCGCCCACCGTGTCCGGTCCGCACAAGAATGGTGCGGGTCCCAGCGCGCGTACCCGCCATGATGTCTTGCGTCGTATCACCAATCATTACGCTACGGCTAAGATTGACACATCGTTCACGAGCTGCGCGAAGAAACATGCCCGTCCCAGGTTTACGGCATGAACATTTCACGCGGTACTTTTCAAGAGTTGCGTTCGGGTGATGTGGACAATAATAAATTCCGTCGATATGAGCACCTTTGTTCAGCAGGCGCCGCTTCAATTCATCGTGAATAAGTTCAACTTCATCCTCGGTGCAGGTGCCTCTGGCAACTACCGGTTGATTCGTGACGATCAATACCGGTATCTCTTTTTCATTGAATAGACGAATGGCATTAGCGGCGCCTGGTAGAAGCCTCAATTGTCTGACCTGGCACATCAGTTCAACCTGTTGAATGATTGTGCCGTCGCGATCGAGGAAAACCGCGCCTCTGCTGCCATATGAACTCATAGCGGCCACAATCCTCACTCCGGGCAATATTCGTAGAGCGCGTGTTTCAAAAGTCGGTAAGCACCTTTGTGCCCTCGAAGTCGAAGCGATAGCGCATTTCGCGCAGTCCACACTCTCGCATTGCCTCACGAAATTGCCTGTGGTTTGCCGGCACATAAAATGTGAAGAACCCTCCTCCTCCGGCACCTGAAATCTTTCCCCCGAGTGCTCCGCTGTTCTGGGCGGCATCGTAAATACGATCGAAATGCGGGCTCGACATCTTGGAAGAGATCTTCTTTTTGTATTGCCAATGTTCGTGGAATTTCCTGCCTACGTCATCGATATTGCCGCTTTCAACCGCATCGAGAATCCGGTAGCCCAGTTCCTTGATGTAATGCATGCTATCCACAACATTGACCCTGCCCTCTCTAGCTCCCGCCTCCTGCTCGCGCAGAATCTCATCGGCGCTGCGGGTTTTGCCAGTGTAGAAGACTAAAATGTTCTTGTTCAACTCATCTGCAACTTCATACGAGACGTTAGCCTTGCGGACCTTCACATCCCCGTTTTTTGCGATATCCAAAACTGTCAACCCGCCAAAGGCCGCCATATATGGGTCTTGTTTGCCGATCGGCCGCTTTAGAATGTTGGCTTCGATGTGAAAGTCCTCCTCGGCCAGTTGCGCAAGAGGAACATAGTCGCGATTCATTGTGTGAATAGCGTGCAGTAACCCGACAGCGTAGCAGCTCGAAGATCCCAAACCCGTACCCGCCGAAATGTCGGCGAGTGAACTGATCTCAATGTTCTTCTCGACTCCTGTGTAGCGAAAAATCTCACGCGCGATCTCGTGCTGGAGTTCATCGACATGCTCGACAGTCTCAGACTTCGTGTATTTGACGCGAATCAAGTCGTCAACGACGGGCCGGTTTGAATCGATAAACATATACTTATCGAGTCCCGCCGAAAAAATGAACCCACCGTGGTTCTCGTAGTAAGAAGGAAGATCCGTACCACCACCTCCGAGTGTGATACGAAAAGGCGTTCTCGTGATAATCATTTACTCTTTCCTTGACCCTCTCAGCCTCGAATTTCCTATGTGAAGACCCGGAAACGGACTGCTCTGATAACTTATGCAGTGACAGTGACACTACGGATATCTAACTGCTTAGCACGCCAGTAAAGGCGTTTCCGTTATGGCATTCATTTCAATTCCAGCCAAATCGCTGCAGTCTATTGCCCAGGATTAGCCGTGAACAGATAGGTTCGATCATCCGCATAGACAGGATCTCTCTCGCCTGGAAGCGGCTCAACCGGCGATGCTTGAGGAAGATATCCAATCGAAGCGACCAAATCGAGCAGCCTCTGTCGCGAAACTCCCTTGTGTAGCTCGATCAGCAATTTAGGCCGATAACTCCTCGCGAGGGTTGCCATCCCTTCAAGTACTTGCAATTCCATTCCCTGCACATCGATTTTGACGCCGTGAATTCGCAAATCGGACCCAGAAATTCTCGGCCAAAGCCAGTCCAGCCGGGAAGCCACAAACGTTTCCTTGAATCCCGTCGAACCCTGCAAAGTACTATCGATCATTCCCCGCACTGATTGCAGGGTGTCAATAGTCATGTCCTGGCAATCCCCTAAGGCCATGGGAATTACTGTAAGTTGCGGAATATTATTTAGGAATCTTGCACGGGAAATGCAACCCGACGTAGTAAGCATTGGCTCGAATGCGAAAACGCGACCAGAGGGTCCGACCAGTTTGCTTAGTGCGATAGCGGTGTAGCCGTAATGCGCTCCTATGTCCAGCCAAGTCTCCCCGTTGCCCACTTGGTTCTTAAAGTAATCGAGCAAAGCATCTTCTGTTCGGCCGAGAATCGCGGCTGGATAGTCATGCCACGAGGTTACAATTTCACTTCCACGCAAAGGGCCGCCCAAGATTGTGTGCTCGCTCAGAGTGCGCGGGAGAAACCGTCTGAGTACTCCCTTTAAACTTTCGTTCATTCTTTTTCCCCGAGAATTTGCTTCTCTGTATTACGAATGAGCATCGGAACTACATTCTGCTGTGATTGATTGCTCGCCTAAATTAAAAATCGGCTATCGCCTGAAGTCAATAACCATTCTTAGGAACCAAATCCTCGGGAAAGGGCCTACGATGCAGAATGCTCTCCACTGTTTTCGCAACCTTCCTACCTGTCTCCTTAGGAGAGTATTGACGAACGAGATTCCGGCCGCGAGCGCCCATTTCGGCGCGGAGGTCTGGCTGGTCGATTAGTTTTTGGATTGAGTCAGAGAAAGCCTCCGGCGTTCGAGGCACAACAAAGCCAGCGCCACTGCGGGCAAAATCGGGCGCAAAGTTGAGTGTGTCGCTCACAACAACAGGAATGCCGCATGCCATCGCCTCAAATACAGTAAATCCAAAATTCTCAGCGTGCGACGGCAACACATAGACGTCAGAGTCGGCAAAGGCCTGCAGTCGCATTTCCTTATCGGCCATGCCAGTCAGCACTGTCTGAGCCTCGATATTATTGTCTTTGACCCATCGAAGAACATCCTTGTTGAACGATACGGGGTCCGGAGGTCCGACGATCGCAAGCCGAACAGCCGGTCTCTCGGCGATCACGGATCGCATGGCCTCAATCAGGAGTTCAAGCCCCTTTTTTGCGTTCAATCTTGCGAGAAAAAGAACCAGAGGGCCTTTGTGGCCGCCAAAGAACTGTTCCCGAAATCGCCCCCTCGTAGGAAGAATCGCAAACCCGCTCGGATCAAAACCGTCAGGCACGAGGACAGAAGGCGGTCGGAGCTTCAATACAGCAGTCTCTTTACGCTCTCCCTCGGCGCTATAAAAGATCACTGAGGCATCCTGAAGAATTCGATTGGCAAATACTTTGTTATATATCCACTTCTTGCGAGCACTAACCACGCGCTGAAACGGCGCGAGCACTCCGTGAGGGGATATCCCGTATGGCTTCCGATGAAAACGTGCCAACAGGTACCCGGCTAATACAGGGAATGAGTATAAGGAATGTAGAGTGACGAAATCAGCATCACGAACGAGCCTGCTGAAGCGCCAGAGAATGGAAGGGCACAAAAACCAAATAGTCCGCGACTTGATGCTGATGATCCCGAAGGTTCCATTTCCTTCCTCTCGCGCCAAGGCAGATTCAGCATCGGGAACGACAAATCTACCGCTGCCAAGACTGGGCGACCCGCCCATGAGCAAAATGATACTGTGCCCCTGCGCTGCCGTGCTCTTGAGTATCATGGGCACGCCGACAATCCCTGGCGAATCCCCTCGTGCGCCTTCAACAAATCCAACGATCCTCACCCGATTCAACGCTCCAGTTGTTCAAAAAGTATACAGAACTTGCAATGTGTGCGGACCCGCACACTATAGACCTAAAGGGCGCTTGCACGGCTTCGATGGCACATACAGTAGGGCTGCGAACAGAAAAAGGATGAAGTCACTTCACAAATCCCGTCGTGCGAGTGAAATACTTGCAATCCGGAGATAGTTGCTTGATAGGTCGAGCGGGGCAGCCGGCATACAGATAATATGGTTCGTTGTAATGCTTGTTTAGCAATGAATTTGCACCTAGAACCGAATAGTCCGGCAATGCGGCTCCAGGTAGTAAAACGGTCAACGCGCCTACGAAGCAATATTCACCGACTGAAACGGGCTCAGCAGTCTGCCGACAAGAATCAAGATCGATGCTGTGACTCAGGATTGTCGAGCGAAGCCCAGCAAACGTGCTAAATCGACCAATAGACACAGTCGCCGTGCAATCGACAAAATGCCGATTTGTAATCGCAGCTTGATCATGGACGATCAGCTCTGGACGACGTGCCTCCAGGTCCTGGAAATGAAGAGACGTCCCTAGCGGCTCGCCAGTGATCCAATTCAGATTACCGATCGCCGCGCCCTTTCCCATGCGGAGAAGGTCGACTCCTGTCTTGCAGAAAGTCAAATGTCCAATGTAGGCACCCGGTTCCATCTCAAGGTGGACTGGACAAATCAAGGAGTATCCGAGCCGTGCTGTCTTATGAATGGAATATCCCAGCAGGTAAACGAGTACGAGACGACGCAAAGGCCAAGGCAAGAACAGCGCCACAATCGAGACTAGTAAACGCGATTTCATCTACCCTCACTGGAAGTACCGGTGAGCAGGCTCGCCCCGGGTCACCAGGGCGAATGCGGCGTTAAGCAGAATTGAGGAAGTCAGCTATCCAGCGGGCGTCCGAAGACAGACCCGCGACGGACCCGTTCCCAAGTATCCATGGGATTCAAAATGTGACGGAGAATGCGATAGCCAAAGGCGAGCAGCCTATCGCATCTCTGAGGTTGTCTGCCCATTACCCGAGTAAAAATTGCGTCGCGAGTCTGCTGTATCCGCATTGAATTGCTCTTGGATCCAGTCATGCTCTCTGCGTGAATGCGATAGGAACTCCAGAATTCATCCACGATGGCAAATTTGCCTCCGGCCCGCGCCAATTCAAGAAAAAGCTCTCCATCCCAGCATGCCCGGCTTTCCGCGTGAAACCCCCCTGCTCGATCAAATATCTTGCGACGGAAAAATGTGGATGGCTGCAAAAGGATGACTCCGCCGTAGATGCATCGCCGCAGAGACATCCGATCAGAATACAAGCGCCTTAAGAATCGATCGTCCGGAGCAATTAAATTGCTGTGACCACTTACGACGTCTACATCTTCATGTTGATCAAGGAAACTCACTGCCGCAGTCACCGCTCCCGGCAGGAGCATATCGTCGGAGTTCAGAAACCCAAGAATCTCTCCTGTCGCCTCGGCAAATCCGCCGTTCAATCCATCCGCGGCTCCGCGATCGGGGCGCAAAATGATTTGCGCAAAGCGCGAGCTATATCGCTCAATGATCTCGCGACTGCCATCTGTTGATCCTGGATCAACCACGATATATTCAATATCTGGATAATCCTGCCCCAGAACCGACAAAATTGTACGTTCTAAGAACTCCGCCTGATTGAACGAAATGGTGACGATGCTGACTCGTACCATGGATCTCGGCGCCTTTGCTCCGCTTTGTTGTCGTTGAACGCGATTCTCGTTTAGACGGTCGCCTGCGCTGGCCGTTGCTTCGCGCCGCCAATCATGACCATCGCGGCTTTGCTGGGCATCATATCTGAACAGGTCATTAACATAACGATGTAGAAAGGAAAGATAATTCGCACTTCTGCACCATAAGGTGAAAACACAACATCCCACAACAGCTCAAACCCAATATAAGACATTACCGGCAGTAACACCGTCGTTGGCGGATAGACTCGCATGAGCGTCTTCGCGTCCAGAACAAAGACCCATGCCCAAAAAATGGCACCAAGAACACCGGCATCAACCCATGCACCAAAGAGATATGAATGCGTCGGAATCAATCCTTCCTCAAAATCCTCGGGTGAAACTTCATCCGCGGTCGAGTATCCCATTAGTGCCAAGGCCTGGTGCTCGGCGATCAAATAAGTTGGATCCTTTGCCCAGGATCCATGTCCAAAAATCGGCGAATCGTAAATAGCGGGAAGGTACCCGAGCATCTCAACCCGCCCTCCAAGAAGTATTCCGTATCGCCCACTGGATTGATTCTCGTACTTCACTCTCGCATCCTCGCCGAGTACCCCTGCGCTTGCAGCAAATTGATAGGCCCACAACACACCAGCAAAGCCAATAATGATTAACGCAGCAAAGGCCAGCATCCATTTGGCTTTCAATTTCGGACTCTCTGCGGTTTTTCTGGCCATTGTGCGACTGACAAAAAGGTACAATGCTGTTACTAGGCAGACTCCACCCACACTGCGATCCCCCAAGCCTATGTTGATTACCCCGATAGTCAGACTAAGAGCAATCTGCAAGCTGCTCCGGCATGTCGAGCGGGAAACAAAAAGAAAAGTTGCCAATGTCACAGGGAACCCGATTCCAAACTTCCAGGGGTCGCTGGCGGCATAAATATCAGGACTGATCAAAAAACTGAGGAGGCCCCCAACAACTAATCCCCACCCGTAGAATATTAGCCTGCGCGGCCGTCCATACAATAACGTATAGAGCACAGCAAAATTGCCGAGAGTCATTCCGATATTGCTCCACCCACGAGCATAATCTCTAAATGCCGAATGTCGAAGGATATCGGTGACACATTGAGCTACAAGCCAGAGCGAGCAAAGAATCATGAAGGTCTTGCCTGATCGCGTGTTAATCCGAATCCTCATGCGGAAGGCAAGAAATATCAAAATGACCAATAGCAAAAGCTCTGGACCGAAGAGCACTCCGATCGCCTTTATCTGGAAGAATTCCAGGCACGGGACAAGGAAGACCAGTAAATCAATCAAATCAGAGCCGCCGGGACGTTTCTGAGTTGCGGTCGCTCCTTGACTCTCTGCTGGTATCACTTCTGAATTCACCTTAGCGGATTGTTTCCATAATGTTATGCCTTGTTTTCCGACGTCGCAGTTGATTGCTTGCCTAAGACGAGTTAAAGAGGCGTCGCCAAGTCCTCAGGCAGCATGCAATACCGTGCATACTTTGTAAGGTACTTCAGTCTGATGTATTGAAGCCTTCCAATGCCGGTCGCGGACGCTTCTACTATGAGGACGGACGGAGACCCAGCCGAGCAGAGAATATATATTCGGACATTGCATTCAAGACTTGCCGGAAGGCTGAACTAGTTGAGTATTTCGGGACACGCAGGTCCTACCACCATCGAGCACGGAAAGCACAGTTTCCTGATACCGTCTCAAAAATCCGCCGATACTGGCCCGGTCATTTACTCTCACGTTCCACAAGTCAGTCGTAGAGACCCTCCGGTCAAACCTGATTACCTTCCGGTTCAGAAATAGAAGATCCGCAGTTCGCGGATATACGGTTTCATCTCCGTGACTTCCCCCGAAATCCAGAAATATATGGCTCTTGAAGAGCATCCCGGCCTGATACGCGTTGATGTTGGTGTCTGGAAAAATATTGAGAAAAAGGTCATCCCCTTTGTGTGTTGCCAGCGTCCTTAATGCGATAAACCGGAGCAAGGCCCTGATTACAATCTGGTTTGCCCAATGACCTTTCTTCCGATGTAGCGCTCTTGTCCATTGCGCAACCAATTCCAACTCACAAAAGCTATCTGCAATGCCATTCGGCATGCAACTGCTCCCTACGCCGTAATCTGCAGAATATCTCTGCAACGTGGTTAGGCCAGAATGACCGCAAAATACATATTTTGTTCGCAGGTACTCGTGAACTTTTTTTTCATGAAACAGTTGGAAAAGCACCTTGAAGCTTATGAGGTTAGAACGACACCTGAGAGCAGTTTTTGCCAGCGGACGGGAAAAGGATACTTTGCCGATTCCGGCGGAAAAGATCGTCTCACGATTATAGATTTCAGGCTGTTGCACAAAGAGAGGCCGACAGCGAAATACTGAATCGATATCTGTAGCCGCCGGTTCCCCAACGATCCGCAGTTCAACCCTTCTGGCGAGTCGCGCCACCCGAGTCAGGATATCTTCTCTTTCCCGATAGGACTGATACCCGTCCCAGAGAATCACAATTACAAGAGCCTTGTCTTTCAAAAGATGAATGGTCTCGGGCAAAAGGCCACCATCGACAATGACTACGCGCGATTCTGCGCTGAATCTGGAAACAAAGTCGAGATGCTCAATTTCACTCGATAGATCCGCGGCGAGCGCGAGAAAGGTCCACCATTCAAACGCTCGGGGAACGAGGATCTCGGCTGTTTTCTCTTCGAGTGGCTTTAGAGTGTCCATTTACTTGACAGGTTTTCAAGGACTTGGAGGTATATGAGGGGCGACGATGAGGAATGCGAGGGTTCTGCGCCTTCTATCTCTGAGAGGCCTCCTTGGGAGGTCACGAGCTGCCCCGCCGGAAGAACGCAAAAACACGAGACGGGTTTCGCAGCATGCGGCAGACGCGATGGTACCAAGATGGAATGATGTGGCGTCTGTATATCGCCTTGAATCTGGCTATCCTCCGTGTATCGTTTTTCCCGCCGCCCGCTTTCACTCCTATGAAGTAGAGGTCCCAGGCGCTCCAGTTATAGGCAAATCCCCACGCTGCGAGTGGAGTCAGGTCCACACCCTTCACAATATCCTTCTTGGTAAGGTTCCGGTAGTAGTCCCAACCCTTTGCCACTGTCAAGGGAGAATCTCCTGGTTCAGAGCGAACAGTGCCATGCTCTGCGCGTCCAGTTGTAGCGCACGATATCACCATCAGCCCCCCCCCCCTGAGCACACGAATCATGTTCTCCAATGTTTCCACCCAATAGGGATTGTGTTCCATGACCTCGCAGGATAGCACGACATCGAATGACGCATCGGGGGCATCGTAATTCTGCCCTTCGCAAACGATATCGACGCCAGGACCGGCTGCGACGTCCAGACCCGTGTAATCGCAGCCGCTAAACAAGCGTCGCACCGAGCCATTGACATCAAGGCTCCCCACCTCAAGGACCTTTTGCCCGACGAACGCCTCGGGAAAAAGCGACTTGGCAATCTCAACGAATTCAATCTGACCACGATGAGCCATTCTGTTCTCCGGATTCGACCTGGCCTGAGTAGACCAGCTACTTGTGCACCTAGAGGGCTCGCGAAAACCTGCAGTCAAAGCTAACAACTCAACTCGCTCGACGCGTCACCAGGTCATTCCAAGAGCGCGCGAGATGCGCGCTCCCGCTCCAAGGCTCTCATCCGCCAGGCCTCTCGCAATTCGCTTCAGATCGTTTCGATCCTGGTCGGCGAGATACATCAAATATGCAAGCGGAAAATATGTAACGACAAACGAGAGACACTCCGCGATCAGCCCGCCAAAGTGGTGCGTGCGAATCGTAACGAACCTATGAACAGCCAGCCCCGCCGCGGAAGCCGCCAATAGCGGAACCACGGATCGCAGCGCACAACGGATTAGCGTGCTTGCTACATCGACGTCAAGGTAATGGGCAATCTTGTACAGCAAGATCACTACTTGGGGAAGTACAGATACGACCACAGCTAACCCAATGCCGCCCAAGCCCATCCTGCGGCTCAGATACAAACCCAGACCGAAGCAGGCAAGCCCCTGCAGGACGGAGGTTGTCGCAAGCAATCGCATCCAGCCTAATACGTAGGAATAGCGGAGGGCGATTCCCTGAATGCCATTGATTACGCAGTAAATGCTGAGGAAGACCGTCAGCAGGGCACCAGCGTACTGCCCGGGGCCAACCCATGCTGTGACAAGATCACGATTAAAGATCAGTACAGCAACGCCGAGCGGCAACCCAAACAAAAGCTGCACTCGAGTAATTCGTACAAACGCCTGTTGTACGCGGTCAACTTCGCCGCGACCAAACAACTCGTTCAATGCAGGTGTTGCACTTTCGTTTAGGCGGCCAAGCATGCTGTACGCCATCATTGTTGGCATTTGTGTAGTGTAGAAGCAACTGGCGGCCACAGCCCCCCCGGTCAGACCGGCCACAGAATTTCCCGAACTGAAACAGAGAAGATTGCCCACATTGAGGATAGCGGCGTGTACGCCGAAACCTAGCATTTCCCGAAGCAGTCCTCTATCCGGCATGCCCCACCCAGGCATGAGCCCAGGATTCATTTTACGAAAACGCATGCGGTAGAGCACAAGAGAGACAGCCTCCGCTGAGGTTCCGGCGAGCATCAGCCCGAAAAGGCCACCTCCTGCAAGCACATATCCAAGAGAAGCCAGCGTTCTTAGCGCGCTGCCGAGTGCCGAGATCATATTTGCGGCGGCAATATCCTGTGTGGCAATCATCGCTGTCCCATATGCCATGAGCGGAACGCGAACCATCGACCACACAGCGATAACGTAGAGTGCGTGCCTGGCCTCGGAAGCAAGCGCGGGCGACAAATGAAACATGGCTCCAATGAACACACTAAAGATCAACGTTGCAGTAGCAAAAAAGCCATTGATGATCCAATAGAGAGAACGAGCCGTCGTGAACAGAATCCTGAATCGCGCGCCTCCGTCATTCAGTCCGGTTGCTTGTGCCAGAAAACGTTCCAGCGACCAGTCTCCGGCGACATCGAACAAATACAACAACCCGAGCGTCTGCATGATCGCGGCGTATGCGCCGAGGGTATCCCGGCCCGCGACCCGTAGCACAATTGGCGCCAATAGCACCTGTACTAGCGCTTGGGTGCAGAACTGGACGATGGAGGCTGCAAATCCTTTGCCAGCTCTTTCGCTGCGGCTCACAAGTCTCCGGGGCTCAATTAAGAAAATGCAGGGTTAGGATTCGTGTGATGTTGTAGCGCCACGAGGCGAATGTGCTATATCGGCGCGCGATTCAGAGACGGGTTCTACCGCGAGTACACGGAATCGATATCTCGATATCATTCCGCTACAAAACCGTCCTTTATTTGCGCGGAGGTACAGAACCGTGGAATCAGAGCCCGGCAGACTTGCCAAATATGTGTGGTCGCAAAGGCGTTCAACGCTTTTTTGTCCTCTCAGTGTCTGCAACAATCGACTCACTAGCCCGGATCTCCTAGTCGAATGAATTGTGTCTCGAGCGTGCGAGAATCGTGAAAGAGTTTGCCATAACTCTCTAGCGGAGGTCGCCTTCTTTGGGGCAAATTGACCTCGGGTGTGGCCATCAAGCGGTTACAAACGGTTCCGATTTCATCTCGAACATTTCGTCGTACCTGGCGATGTTCTCTCTGTACCATGAAAGCAGTTCCGGAATCTTATCTTCAAGGCGTCGGCGTTGTTTCCAACCTAACGACTTCATCTTTTCGCAGTTGACTGCGTAGCGGAAGTCGTTGAACGGGCGGTCCGCGATGAAATCAATGTTGGTCGGCCCAGAGCATCCAAGGTTGGTGGCGACCAAATCAGCTATCTGCAAATTGGTATACTCGCATTCTGAACCGACATTGTATATCTCCCCTACCTTGCCGTGCTGCAGCAAGAGTACCAGCGCATCTGCGAAATCCTCCGCAGCAAGATAACGCCGCCTGTTCATCCCATTACCATGCACCGTAAACCTCTGACCTAGCAGGCCAAGCATGCAGAAACGCGGGATGATCTTCTCAGGATATTGACGAATCCCAAACATGTTGTTCGATCGGACCATAATTACCGGAAGATTAAACGAATAGATATAGCCGTTGACGATCATGTCCGCTCCAGCCTTGGATGCTGAATAGGGATTCGTCGGATTTAACCTGTCGGTCTCTAGATGCTCGCCATCGCGAGTCTCGCCGTACACCTCGTCGGTAGAAACGTGGATGATACGTTTAACCTTGTTCAGCCTGCAAGCCTCCAGCAACGTATGGGTTCCCAAAGTGTTAGATAGAGTAAAGTTGAGTGAATTACCAAAGGAGTTGTCCACGTGGCTTTCCGCCGCAACGTGGACAACGTAATCCACATTTCGGGTGAGGCGAACGCATAACGGAAAATCACATAGGTCGCCGACATGAAGATGGCGCTGGCCACGCTTAAGGCTCGGTGCCAAATTCGCTAGATCAGCGGCATAAGTCATCTTGTCGAGAACATCGATGCGATCATTCGGAAATTCTTCGACAAGGCGTTCGACTACATGTGAACCAATAAACCCGGCACCACCCGTCACCAATATCCTAGGCATTCTTCAGTCTCCTTCCAATTTCTACACAGCGGGCCCGCATATCCTCATTGTGAATGTCATCATAGCCGATGATTTCATTCAATTTTGTGGTGTCGAGCAGAAAGCTGTCACGCTCAGCGGTCGCGTTAACAACCAATTCACCGCCTCCAAATCCTTCTATTAACCACAGTGCAATTTGACCAATCGGGTAAGCCTTACCCGATCCCATATTGAAGGTATCCGGCGGTGACACCTCGACAGTTCTTCCAAGCATCTCTGCGAACCCTTCCACGGAAAGAAAGTCTCTTCGTGTAAAAGGGCTTACGTCTAGAACAATTCGTCTCTCCCGTATTAGGTTGGAAAGTGCGATGCCGAAGAATGTGTGGCGGCCCAACTCGAAACCAAATACATTCGCGATGCGCAGGACTGTACACTTAGGCCCCAGCAAGGTTCGCACTGCCTGTTCAGTAACAGCCTTATTGTTGCCATATTGATCAGTTGGTGCAACCGGCGCACCCTCGGACGTTGGAAAGGGCGCACCTGTGCCGTAGACCTTCCGCGAACTCATCATGAAAAAATGCGGGCCCTTGCCTGCAACTTTCCTTGCAACTTGGAGGTCAAAGTCCAGCTTCGCAGAGTACGGTTCTCGAAAATAGCCCGGATCGTACGCCATATTGAGAATGCATGAGAACTCCTCCAGGGCCTGAGAGCCGATTTCTTCATCATGAGAAATCGCTGTACATTCAAATCTGCCGCGATTGTGGGAAATGAACGCTTTCGCCATGAAGCTGTTCTTTCCAATAACGAGAACCTTCTTCATTTGAGCCCATCCTCAACTCGCTGGCAAAGCTCGACGCCACCTGGTCGTTCTTGCTCACCAGATATTTGCAACCGCTAGATCGCAGCATGTCAAAAGGAACGGTGCACCGTCTGCAATCATGTCACGCCCCCAGCACACTTCGATAGAGATTTGCAAGTTGATTGCCATAGTCGCGCTGTGTAAACTTTTCTCTAACGAGTTGCGCATTGTTCCGACCAATCACTGAAATAGCGTCGCGGCTTCGAAAAGCATTCTCCACTGCGCGCGCCAAAGAAGAACTATCCCCTGCCGAAACAACGCTGCCGTGCACCCCTTCTTCGACAATGGATCCACTGTTCGGGGTTGTAATAACAAAACAGCCGCATGCGAGCGCTTCGAATATCACTCTGGCTGATCCCTCGGCAAGCGAAGGGAAGATAAAGACGTCTGCCCTCGACATTGCCTTGGCAAGATCCGGCCGAGAAAGCAGGCCAAGGCAGGTAACGCGTGCATCCACAAAGAATTCGCGATGCCGGTCTACCACCCCGGTGTCCAGCGGGCCAGCAATTTCTAGCTGCCAGGGTATGTTATTGAGGCACCCGAGGGCACTAATGAGCGTCTCCGCTCCTTTGCGTTTCTCGAAAGATCCCGCAAATAGCATACGAAATGCATCTGTCGCACTCTCCCGCTGTGGCACCTGAGCAAAAAAGGCGTCATCGACGCCCAAATACATTACGTGAACCGGTGAGTGGTCGAAACCAATGTGCCTGAAGGTGTCTTCGACGAAATGCGAGTTCACCAGGATAGCATCGGCCTGTTCAATATCGTGCAGGATATACGTCCAGAATGGATCGACGTTGGCCATCTCTTCCTGAGTGGGCAATCTCCCCATATTGCTTACTAATGCCTCGACAGTCGCTGGATGCGCTATCGAATGGTCGCACAGGATAAACATACCAAGTCTCCGTGCGACTTCAACGGACTCGCCTCCAAATCCTGCCCGAAAGTGATAGATTCGAGCTCCCTTTGCGGCTGCCCTCTTAATATGATGAATTGCTGACCAGCCGTAGAGCCGCAAAGAATCTACCATGATCGCGCTGCTTTGACGCAACCTTCCGAATTCGTATAGCGATTCAGAAGTGAAGAGTGCATGAACCAGGCTGTCCGCGATTGGCTCGCGGCGTGCAGCTAAACGCCGAGCCTTTGGTCTTGACCGCAAATATGGAAGTGAAAGTATCTGTCTAACCAGCGGGGTTGGATAAGCTCCCGTGAGAAGGCATGTCAATAAGTGTCTTTGATCGGCCTCGACTGCGGCTACTGAAAGATAAAATTTTGAGAATCCGTTGGAAATAATTACCATAATCTGACCGAAGCTTCCATTTTCCCTTTCGATCTTCTGGACAAGCACCTCGCTTTGTTCTCACGCTCGATACTCTCATCCTGTGTATTTGAACCCCAAAGCGCAAATCTGGCTTCTGATGCCGTAGATGCGAGGCTAATCCGAGCCTCCTGGATTGCCTGCCCCCAACGAGGGGGCGCGTACCAAGGCGAAGGCGAACTCAGCTAGGTTGTCGTGCAGAAGCGCAAGTGAATGGCCGAGCACATAGCCAATCATGCATAGATCCACCATTAGTAGGCTGATTGCTGCGCCTTTTAATCCAAGCCACGGTATCAGAATGTAGGCAAGCGGCAGAGAGAGGGCCGTCGCCAAGAGATAGACCATCGCCTGCCGCTCATGACGATTGCAGGCCATGGACACAACAGAAGACGTAAACCAGAACGCGTTGGCAAGAACCTCCAACAACAATAAATGAAACAGGTTAATATCCATCAGTATTTGATGATGGGTCCAATAACCATAAATCCTGACACCAAACAGCGATAAGAACAGGATTGCAGTGAAGGATAGGCCAAGAGAGGCTTGGCATGCACATCGGTGTATATTACGTGCGAGCTGCCTGTTGCCCACTCCAAATGCAACCGCCAGCTCCGTCCAGACGCTATTGGTGATCATATCCACCATTTGGTACGCAAACCGCGTTAGAGTTCTAACGGTTGAAAACATCACCACCGCTATCGGACCAAGCGTCGCACCAACGACAATCGTCATCCCCTGCAAACTGAAAGCGTTGCCTGCAGGGAAAGCCATATAGGCCAGGGCTGGTCTGAAAAGCTTTCGAATTACCTTAAGACTAGAGTATCGATATCCGTAGCTTAACCAAGGGCTCTTACGCCTTAGCACTAACTGGCAGGTCCAGTTGCTGGCCAAGCGGACCACAACAAGGGTCACTGCAACAAGAAGAGGGGAAGCATGACAGGCGACCGCAACGATACTTGAAGCATTTGTGGCGAATCTTCCAATATTCCCGAGATGTGTTCCTAAGGAGTAGTTCCCGTCAGAGCGAAAGCCTGCCACAATCACTGTCCACTGCAAATCCAGCAGGACATAAACGCAAAGCACACACAGAATTGCGATCAACTGCTCTCGTGACAAGAGTGCGACATGGACCCACCTTTCAATTGGGAGCGCCCAAAGCCCAAGCGCAACGCATAGACCGATCGATAAAGATACACCGGTAGTCAGGAGCCAGGTACTTTGAAAAACTTCCAGTGCGGCCGTCCGCTCCCCCCCGCGCTACCTGCATCGTCATCTCGGTCGCAGCCACGCTCCCAAATCCGAAATCGGTTAGGCCTAAATAGATCGGGATGGCGCTTAGAACCAGCCATTCTCCATAGAGCTTCGGGCCCCAGAAATGCAGAAAGACCGGTACGCTGACAAGTTGAATGGCGGCTGTCAATACAGGTCCGACACTTGTTGCGCCGATTGCGTGAAGCAACCGATGTTTCAGATTGTTCTTCATAGCTGTAAGACTGAGTCAACTTGACTCCGGCTCCCCCCAGTGCGACTGCCAAACGGAGGGCACTTGACATTCAAACAAGCCGTCTGCCCAGGATCAAATTCATCCGTCTCTTTCAACGCCGGAGATAGAATCGATATTCACTGAACCCTCTACGAATTCCCCTCATTCCAGGCAAGGACCAGTACCAGTGACGACGATCCAAAACCGCACCGGCAATCTCCGCAATAAGCCTCTTGGGCTCCTCTTGAGGATCCATCCTCTCCCAAACAGTCTGTGCTACAACTGCGATGCAACCAGCGAGGAGCGAGAGCACTGCACCGATCATCACAATAAACCGACGAAGGGGTCCGGATTTTTCCTCAGGAACATCGGCCACATCCAAAACGCGCGCCGCAGGAGTCTGCGCTGCCTCCTCCACCTTAGCCGTTTCATATTGCTTGGTGAGAGCCTCCCAAACAGCTTCCTGGACCTTTACACTTCGCTCCAGGTCATAAAAGGTTAACCCCAAAGCGGGCAATTTGCTGACTGAGGGGTAAGCGCCCGCTTGCTCGTCGTGACCAGAGCCAGATTGCTGACCGAACCCTCCCATCTCATCCATTTGCCGCTGCAACTCCGCGTTTCGCGCTTCTGCTGCGCGAACCCTCGGGTTATCCTCCGAATAAGACTGGCGAAGACCCGCGAGTTGCCCCCGGCCGCTTACTAGCTCTGTCTGCAATCTGAGCTCCGCATCTACCATGGATTTCGCCTGCGAAGGCACATCGATTGCCCCACTCTTGGTGGAAAACTGGCTAAGGGCCTGCGACGACTCGTCAAGCTGCTGCTTGACCTCCTTCACGCGCCCCTCGAGAAAAATTCGTTCGCGCCGCGCGGCAGAAGAACTGTTCTCAGTCAAAACGCGGTTGAGTTCCTCAAGATATGCCCGGGCAATGTTCGCAGCAAGCTCGGGATTCTTAACCGTAACACTGACCGTAATCAACCCGCTTTTTCGGTCTTGCGCGACCTTAGTATCCTTTGCCAGCGATTTACGCGCGTCCGCCTTTTTTTTCGCATGATAATAATGGGCTAAATCGAAGCGCCTGACGAGGCTGTCCAAGACATTGCGGCTTTGCAGAATACTGACGAATAGCTCGCCCGGAGCACTAATACCCAGTATCTGACTTCCAAGGCTAGCCGCGGAGCTGTTTGAAGTCATCATGCTCATTAAGTTGGAAGTGGACGAAGTGCTATCCGGGGGCAAGAAAGTGGTAGTCGATGTATATCTGTTCGGCTCAAGGAAAGCAATCACCGACGAAATCAGAATGCCAACAACGAGAAAGCCAAAGAACACCTTCCGTCTGTGCCAACATAAGCGAAGAAAACGAGCAACTTTCAAACTCAAGGCTTCGCCCGGCTCGTCGGCGCTGGCGGAGTCAAAATCATTCCCATGGGCCAAGAGTTCCGAACCCGGTGTTGTATTTTCAGAATCGGTCATTTCTTAGTCACTCTCTGTTAAGCGAGGCAGTATTGATTTTGTCGACCGTCATCCAGTTCAACTTTTGCACATTCAATTCTACCCGGCGAGGTTATGTCGATTCTGTGCCTGGTTGTTACGTTCCTGGCAAACCTGCTCGCAGTTGAGTGGGCCATCGACCATTCCTGAAATACCCTTGCGTGGCTAGAAAACTCCAGTAAGGGCGAGGGGAATCATGAGCGCAGTCAGAGTCTCAGCAGTCGCTGATAGTTTCTGCCAGGCCTGCGAACCACCGACGACTTTTTCGGGCACGAAGATGGTGTCGCCTGGCCGCATTCGCAGATTCATGAAGTCACTCCCTATCCAGCCGCTTTCGCGTGGCACGACCGAACCATCGGCGCGGAGCACGTAAATATCTCTCTTGTTGCCGGAACGCGTTGCGCCCCCTGCTTTCCGGAGATACCATTCAAGCTTCTTTCCAGGCTCGTAGGTTATTGCAACCGGGTTGTACACCTGTCCACTGGCCATTACAAATTCCGGCCGCCTGGGAATAACTAGCGTGTCACCCGCTCGCATTTCGATATCTGCACTCGTGTTTGCCCACTTGTCTATGTCTGGGGAAATGCTGATGACCAGTCGGCCGTTGACGCGTCGGCTTCGAAGGTTCGTCAGAATCTGTTGGCGTTGCGCTTCAAGCGTCCTTCGTACATCTTCCGCGGATTCCCCTGTGGTCGCCGCGCCCGGACCAACTTCAACTGGCGTTTCTATTACGCGGTCTATCAACTCTCTGCGGGCCTGTTCGTTCAGCTCGCGGACCTGTACTCGTTCCATTACCGCGGCATACGGATAAGCATCGGCCCGGAAACCTCCCGCTCTCTTCAGCACTGCACTGAGACGTTCCCCCTCCTGGATCCCGTAGCTGCCTGCGTGCTCGACCTCGCCGCGAATTGTCACTGTCGCGCCAATATCCTGCCAGCCATCCAACCGTCTAACGCTAACGACGTCGCCTGGCTTCAACGCGACATCCGCATTCTTGTCGCCGTCGAGCGCTTTCTGGATAGCGACATCCGTATGGTTAATTTGCACTCTCTGGCCATCCTGAACACTATAGCTCGAGAGGTCCGCTTCATTTGTAAAGGCGCTGCGTCTGAATCCGCCGGCCATTCGCACCAGATCCGCCGCGGTCATCCCTTCGGACATTGGATACTTACCCGGACGAAGAACCTCTCCATTGATCACAACGTTGGGTGCATCTAACTCATATCTGCCGTATATGCGAACAAGGTCAAATGGACGAAGAGGAATCGAATCATTGCCAATCAATACGTCATGCAAGTTAAAGCTAATAGCCTCTGGCCGAAGATCTGGCGCCTCAAGACGGATCAGTTCAGCATGATCGGATGGTTCCGGCAATACGTCCTGATAAGAGTGCAACAGATCATTGAGGGTCATTCCGTCCCGATAGGGGTACTTTCCCGGATGAAATACATGCCCGGCAAGATAGACTGCCTGCTCGTTATAGGGCATAATCTGCGAGATAATAACGTCGTCACCGTCCTGCGGTTTGAATGCGGCAAGCTTCTGGTCCATTTCCTCCGGATTGTCGGGAAGTTGCAGACTGAACATGGTGCGGCTTTGCTGGGCTTCAATGCGTTCAACTCTAATTTGTTTCACATCTGCCGATGCCTCTAGTCCCCCGGCAAGATCAAGAACCTGATTCAGTCCTTTCTCACCATTCAGCTCGTAAATTGCAGGCCGGCGCACCATTCCTTCAACCGAAACCTGGGGCCCTGTCGGCGGCACAAGAACCGTATCCCCCGGTTGCAGCCGTTCGTCGTTCGAACGAACGCCTCGCAGCAAGAAGTCATAAAGGTCGAACTCTCGAACCAATTGCTTCCCGCGGTACTGGCGCAGGATTCGCAGAGAGCCGCGACTGGTTGGGCCGCCGGCTGCATATAGGGCGCTCAACGGCGTCGAAAGAGAACTGACGTCATAAGCTCCGGGGCGCTGGACATCTCCAACCACATACACCCGCACACTGCGAAGCCGGCCTAGCGATATCTCGACGTGTTCTCCCTGAAACTGAGTATCGAGAGCTTTCTGAATTGCAGTCTCCGCCTGGGCAATCGTCATCCCAGCAATCATCAGGGTGCCCGCTTCAGGCAAATCAATCTGGCCCTGGCGATCGATGACTCTACTGATTCGACTCGACCGTCCGCCCCACATATTCACTATCAGGCTATCTCCCGGTCCGACTACGTAATCAGGTCCGGCGGGAAGATCCATTGGCAATTGATCTGGATTCCATCTGCCGTTGGCATTTTCATTGCCCACACGAAAAGCTTCATTGCCGTTCTGATTTGCTTCATTGCCGTTCTGAATGGCTCCACTGCCGTTCTGAATATCTCCATTGCCATTCTGAATAGCTCCATTGCCGTTCTGAAAAGCTCCATTGCCGTTCTGAAAAGCTTTATTGGCGTTCTGACTGGACTCATTGCCTATATGAAAAGCGTCACTGCCGAATCTACGTAGTTTCGGTCTCGTGGCGGGAAATTGCGAATAAAGATCGGACAATGATGGCATGTTTCTATAGGGGCTCAGCCGCTGCTGAACCTGGGGATTGTCTGGATTCTGATAAGGCTCAGGCTGACGGGGAGAAAGATTCGGTATTTGCTGTGTCGCGATGTTTGGTGGGCGAGCATTCTCCGTCTTCGGAGAATTCTCGTTGATTGCTTCCAAATCTGGACCGAAGCCGCTCCAAATCAGGAGCCTCGTGATCACTTCGCGCAAGCTCGCATCCTGGCGAATCCGCTCGTAAACCATCTCGTCGGAAATTGTCGCCAGTTGTTCTCCGCTACGCTGCACTATCAGGAATTTGATTCTCTTAAGAATCAAAGGCTGTTGTTCGACAATGCTTATGAGTTGCTCGGCCGAAACGGTCGGCAGATTTTGCATCTGGCCCGGTTGCTGATTCTGCAACCAGCCTGGCTGCTGGTTTTGTATCTGGCCGGGCTGCGGATTTTGCAACCAGCCCGGCTGCTGATTCTGCATCTGGCCTGGCTGCTGATTCTGTATCTGGCCCGACTGATCATATTGCATCTGATCAGTCGGTTGATACCACTGCTGGCTTGTCTGCTGGTCCGGCCCCAATCCTGTATCTTGATCCGGTGTCAGCCCCAAATCCTGTTCCGACATTTGTTCCGTCTGCTGATCCAGGGATTGGTACGTCTGCTGACCGATTGATTGATCACCTGTGTCATCCATGGATTGTGCTCCACATCGCTGAGCAACAAAAGGACAGCCGAGGAATACAAGTAATCCGATAGATAGCAAAAGGGCGCGGACGCGGCGGCGGCGCAAGCCAGAATCACAATTCCAGAAAATATCGAACATGATCTTGTTCATCCTTTTACAACGTAGGGATGTGTCTTTGTCTGCACTTCTCTCTAGGTGAGATGACGCAAGGCAAAGAACAACGTTCAAATGCAGCCTTATTCCGTCCGGTACATTCTCATGAGTTGGTCGATCTATTCGCAAGCACTCTTGGAGGTCTTCCTCATTGATTTCCCTCCGACTTGATCATCGTGATCTTCGCCTCCAACTGCTCGACCTTTCTCTCCAGATTCTTCATTCCGGCGCGGAACTCTTCGAGATTGTTGCCCAGGGAGTCCTCTCGATTCACGCCCCTCAGAACCGTATGCACGGCGTCGCGGGTAAGATCCGACACGCTACGCGCACCGGTCAAAGAGCACAGATGTCTGAGCGCCGCGTACTCCTCTTCGGAGAGGCGGACACTGATCATGCGGGAACGTGGCTTCAGGACTGTCATGCCGGATTTATCTTCGGAACAGTAAGAGGAGATACATCCCAACCATTCATGGCAACTTGAGCGGAGACGGACAGGGATAAGGCGACAGCGGGTCGACCTTCAATGGCTTGAGATTGTGCTTCAAGTTCAGGGCAGGCTTCGCCCCTCTCGGTCCCAGCCTCGCGCTGGTCTCAATTCGGGACAGATTCCCCTGCTCGATCAATGGATTTTCACACCATCTGCGCCTGCGGTTCTAGTCCGCGGAGCGCCGTTCACAGAGGCTTAGCTTGTCTCAAAACTAGCACGTAAACATCCAAGATGCAACCGATGCGAAAGACAAATGCTTGACAGAATCAC
>Ga0181529_10000468_pt1 | contig 58685 bp, 48 predicted proteins | sample PEATcosm2014_Bin_36_FD_119763 | JGI IMG/M metagenome (GOLD analysis project Ga0181529, IMG submission 119763) | Peatland microbial communities from MTU Mesocosm Facility, Houghton, MI, USA - PEATcosm2014_Bin10_30_metaG | ecosystem: Environmental > Terrestrial > Soil > Wetlands > Peat | place...
CAAGAGTCGGAATGCGCAACCGGAAGGGGGAACCAGGTCCGGAAACTAGCCGTTGCGGGCCATACTCGTCCAATGTTCTCAATGGCGATCAAGGCCCCTTCCGGCTAATTTGGACAGCATTGAGACACGCCTCGCCCGTGGGTCGCGCGAAAGAACGTTTTGGTGATTGAGAAGTGGCGTCTTTCAGAAAACAAGCTTGAGCGCGAACTGAATTCGCCGCGGGTCCTGCGCGGAGACCACCTGGCCGAAAGTGGGCGATCCGAGGAAGTTGTCGGGTAAATTGAAATTCGTGTGATTCAAGGCGTTAAAGAACTCAGCGCGGAATTGGGCGTTGAGCCGCTCCCGGATGGCGGTGTTCTTGACGATCGAGACGTTCACCGCCTGCAGGCCTGGACCGCTGAGAATGTTGCGGCCGGCGTTGCCGAAACTCCCGTAGGGCGGAGTCACGAAGGCCGCCGTGTTGAACCACTCCTGTGGCGTGGAACTCACGAGCGCCGGATTGCCAGCCACATTCGGCCGGTCATTGGCGCCGAAACCCAGTTGCGAAATGCCGGTGTTCGAGTTATCGTCATCCGGCAGCAACGCCACCGTGAACGGCTGGCCGGTCTGAACCGTCAGGACGCCGAAACTCTGCCAGCCGCCGACCCAGCGATGACGCTTGAGGAACGGCAGATCGTACGCGTAGCTGAGCGTGAAGCGCTGGCGGACGTCGAAATCGGAGCGGCCGCGTTCCGCGCTAAGGTCGTAACTGTTTTGCGGGAAGTTCGGATCGCCGGTCGTGTTGAAGAACCCGGAAGCGTCATCGATCGACTTGGCGTAGGTGTAAGATGCCAGCAAGGACAATCCTTGCCAAAGGCGCTGCTGGAGTCGCGCTTGTAGGCTATTATAAGTCGAGTTAGCCGCCGACTCGATGATGTCGATCTCGGAGAAGTTCGGATTTGGGCCTGGGTTCTCTTGATTGACCGAAGGTTGCGGCTGGTCGATATTGCGCGAATCGATCAAGTCGGTGCCCTTCGATCCCACGTAAGCGATCTCCAGCACTCTCTGCCTTCCAATTTGCCTCTGCACGCCGAGGTTCCACTGTTGAATATAGGGTGTGTGAAGGTTCGTTTGAAACGCGATCGCCGATCCTGGGTACGGGAACGGGAAGTTACTGGGGAACGGATCCGATAAGGACAGGTTTACCATACCCTGAATCGGATAATAGAGATTGAAGTTGTAGTAAGGCGCGCTGAAGTAAAGACCCTCTCCAGGCGCCAGCGAGGATTGGTCGTAGTGAATGCCATACGCGGCCCGCAGTATGGTTGTGTCCCGCCCGCCCGGCGACCACGCCAGTCCGATCTGCGGCGCGAAGTTACGATGGTCCGGAGTGTAGCCGCCCCGCGGGAATCCGTCCTGGCCCAGTTGAACCAGCGATCCGGTGGTCTGGTCGTACGCGTCCGCGCGATTGGCGGCATCGACCGCGGGGGAGTTGTACTCATAGCGCAATCCCAGCGTCAACACCAGGTCGCGGCGAAGGCGCCACGTGTCATTGGCGAAAAAGTCATAACTGTGGGTGCGCAAGTGTTCCGGGTTATTTTCCGTCGCTCCGCCTGTCTCCGTGGGAGCGCCGAGTAATAACTCCTCCAGCGGGTTGCCCAGCAGGAGACCGGTGAAATTCAAGAATCCGCGCGATTCGATATCGAGGTAAGCGTTTTGCTGCAAAAACCGCAAGTCCAATCCGAACTTCACCAGGTGCTGGCCATGCACCCAGGTCGCATTGTCGTCAATCTGATAGGTGTTCGTGGTTCCGTGCTCGGGAGTGGTGGGATCGTCTCCTATGGGTGAGAAGCCATTCACTGAAGTCAGAGTCAATCCCCAGTCGCGCGGATTCGTTGACAGCTCGGGCAGGCCGAGTTGGCTATTGACGCTGGTTCCTTGGCCCTGCTGGTAATCGCCGTTCGAGACTCGATTGAAAGCAAGCCGTAACTCATTCAGCAGCGCCGGCGTGAAGATATGAGTCTCTCCCAAAGCCGCGTTTTGCGCGCGGCTGGGAACCCGTATGCCGTAACCCGGTATGGATGCATCACCCGACGAGCCAGCGAACGGATTGAAAAGGTTGTCATCCACAAAGCTATAGCGTGCGAACAGATTGTCGGATTTCCGGAAGGTGTGGTCCAGCCGCGCGTCGAACTGGTTCTGGTTGTCGGTGAGCGATGGCGAAGATACGAAATTCGCTCCGGTTGCGTTACGGTTCGGCAGCGGATACAGCGCCGCAATCGCCACGCCCATCGGGCTCAAGTAATACTGCGGAACAATGTTGCCGGGCAATGGCTGCCCGCTGGCAGGATCAATCGCGACCAGGCTGCTTTGCGAGAAATCGCCATTGCGTTCCGCCAGGGTCGGCACATTGGTGACCAGCGTTTGACCGTCCGCCGTCCGTGTGCCCTGGTAATCGAGAAAGAAGAATGTCCGGTCCCTGACCAGCGGCCCACCCAGCGTTCCGCCGAACTGGTTGCGCCAGTACTTGGGCGCCGCTTCGCCGGACGGCGCGAAGAAGTTGGTCCCATCGAGCGCGCCATCGCTAAAGAATTCATACGCCGTGCCGTGAAACTGGTCGCTACCGGAGCGCGTGACCACATTGATCTGTCCGCCCGCATTTCTGCCGAAGCTTGTGTCGTAAGTGGAAGTCGCGACTTCGAATTCGCGGATCGCATCCACCGGCGGGGTCACGCTGACGCCGTTTAGCTTCGGATCGCCATTGTAGGCTCCGTCCAGCAGAAAGTTGTTCGCGTCCTCGCGCGCTCCATTGACGCTGATGGAGAAAGCGCCGCGGACCGATCCCGCCGAGCCTTCGGCCGCCGGCGCCACGCCTGGCAACAGCAGGCTCAGTTGGTAGAAATCGCGCCCATCGAGCGGCAGCCCAAGAATCTGCCGATTGTCGATGACGCCGCCCACGACCGCCGATTCCCGCCGCATCAGCGGCGCGGCGCCCGCCACGTCGACAGTCACCTTGGCGGCCGCTTCCAGGCCGAGCTGGACGCGAAGATCCTGTTCCTGATCCACCTCCACGATCAACGGCCGTGCGTATTTCACGAAGCCCTGGTGTTCGGCTTCCAGGCGATACTCGCCGGGCGGAACGGCGGCGATAGTGAACTCGCCGCGCGCGTTGCTGACCGCGCTGCTTTGCGCGCCGGTCCCCTGGCGGGTCAAGGTAACGGTGGTTCCCGGCACAGGCGCGCCGCTCGGGTCTGCGATAGCCCCTCTCACGACGCCCGCGACGCTCTGTGCGTGTGCCGTCCCCATCAAGACGATGACGGCGATCGCCAATCTTACGTGGCCCATCCGTCTGGCGCCCGCCATCTTCTTTTCGCCGGGCAGCAGACACCTAGTTGAGTCGGTAGTCATGCGAAACTTGATTCTCCCTGAGTTCGGTGGCTTAAGTCCAGTGAGCCTATGACGAAGCTATGTACGCACAGCATTGGGAAACGGGTTATCCGGAAACACAATCGCCTCATAGCGGCTCTGGTCCGCCAGGTGCAGGTGCAGCAATGAAGTTCGCCAATAGTTCCCAGTCTCGCAAAACCTCGTCCGCCTGCATGACCGCACTAGCCACGACGGCGCTCGCGATGAGCCAGCGGCCCGCCTGCGGGGGCTTCCGTCCGCCAGTACTCATTCACTTACCGCGCCGACGCGTCGGCCGCAACCCCGAGGTTCATCAGGCGCACGGTTCGCTTCCGCGCTCTATGGCGTCAATGATCATGCGGGCTACAATGTCCTCACCAAATTCCGAACTGATCAGCATATGATACAGGTGCGGATCGTTCCAGTTGCACCCGAAATACATCCGGATGTAGTCGGCGCGCTGCCGATCGGTCTCTCGAATCGAATGCTCGATATTCGCGCCGGCCTTCAGGCGCTTTCGGAGACGGGCGGTCCGTTCCGGCCACGGAGCGTAAATGAAAACATGTAGAACATCCTTCTGGTCTTGCAGCACGCATTGGCCTCCCCGGCCGACGATCACACAGTTTCCCCTCGAGTACGCTTCCGTGATGAGGTCTCGGCCGAGCATCGCCATAGTTTCCGCATCGAATACCTCGGTGTCGGGGACCGCTGCAACTCCTTCAAATGCCCCGTGCCAAAGGCCTCTCCGGCTGGCGCGGTGTACCCATGAGTCAACGTGCTCGTCGTACTGTTGTGCCAATTCGGGATCCACTTGAGCGATCCGCGCGATCCGCTCGACCAGGGCCTTGTCCAACAGATCCCATCCGATCCTTTCGGCAATCTTTCGCGCAATGAGGCCGCCGCCGCTGCCGTACTCCCTGGCGACTGTCAGTACTCGGAACATAAGTTTCTCGCTCCCACTTTGCACAATATGGCAACCGACGATTTCATGATACTCGCCTCGCCACCTCGCCGGCGCCGGAGGCGTCCACAGTCTTGGCACCCTTTGGGTTAAGCGCCCGAGCAAGATAAGAGGTGTAGACACCATTGCAGATCAGACGGATGCCTTTGCCGGCCAAGCGGCGGAGCAGAGCGCGGCCGGCTTGGTCGACGGTCGTGACGTCCCGCAAGAAAAGGTCGACCGGCTTGCCCTTCGATACGGCCTGATCGCGGCAGGTTCCGACCACCTCGATGTGGCCGCCGGAGAGTTGCCCATCGATGTTGACGACCGTGCGCGACCCATCCTCTGCTTTGTTAACCCGGAACATAGCAGATCACCTCCCACGCTGTGACATGGTTTTCATCCCCGATCCTTCTAAAAGACAACTTCAGCAAGGCCTCGCCGCCGACTGCCCGGATCGGTTCTCGATCACTGCCGGTACTCAAAGGCGTCGTTTGGATGGCAATGGACGTGGAGTCTTGCGCGGGTGAGTTCCGGCAAGAAAATGTTGCAGCCAATGCCATCAACCGGCGCAACTCGGAGAATCGCGGCGCTCAAACGGCGCAAGCTCTTGTGGGCGCCGGCTTCGGAAGAATTCGACTACGATTTCAACGAAGCGCTCCGGCTCCTCCATCCTCGAGAATCGACAACCTACAAATGAGGACTCCAGCGCTCCGGAGGGCGGCACCCTATGGACTCCGGCCAAGACCTCAAATTCGGCCCCTTTTCGGCGCATCCGTCTGAAAAGACTTGCCGGGCCCTTCAATGGTTCAGAGAACTCCATCTTTCCGGCCGCGACAATTGCGTCGGCAGCAGGAGCCGGCGAATTCCATAACATGATTTCCCAACAACATAATAAGAGGCCCTTTTATCTTGACTAGCTATTAGAATCGGGCTCATAATAGGGCGTCATTGGGCGCGCGAGACGGGACCAATATCGCGCGTCCTTCCCTGTGGCTCCGAAGCAAATCTGCCGGGCGCCGGGCCGCCAGGCAGCATTGGGGGGAACCTGATGCCTGGTCGCGAGTCGAGCATTGCGGACGCCCTGCGGTGCTATGGAATCCCACGCAGAAGATTCCTGAAGTTTTGCGGCTCGATGGCAGCCGTGCTAGGTCTGCCGCTGGGCGCGGCCGCACAGGTTGCGGCAACCCTGGAAAAGAAGCGCCGGCCTGTGTTGGTATGGCTGGAGTTTCAGGATTGCGCCGGCAACTCCGAGTCGATGCTGCGATCCAGCCATCCTTCGATCACCGAGCTGGTGCTCTCGTTTTTCTCCTGGGAATATCACGAGACCATCATGGCCGCCGCCGGCAAGCAGGCCAACAGCGTTCTGGATCGGGTGGTGCACGAGGAGCCCGGCAAATACCTGGCAATCGTGGAAGGTTCGATTCCCACCGGCAACCCCGGATACTGTACGATCGGCGGCCGCTCGGCTCTGGATATCGCTAAGCAGGTTTGCGGGAATGCCGAGGCAGTGATCGCCGTCGGCTCCTGCGCGTTCGATGGCGGGCCGCAGCGGTCGGCCCCGAACCCCACCGGCGCGATCAGCATAGGGGAAGCAGTGCCGAACTTGAATCTGGTGAACATGGGGGGTTGCCCGCACAACCCCGCCAACACGGCCGCGCTCCTCGTCTATTGGCTGACCTACGGCCGGATGCCGGCGCTAGACGCCCATAAGCGCCCGCTTTTCGCGTATGGCCACATCATCCACGACCAGTGCGAGCGGCGCGCCAACTACGATGCCGGCCGTTTCGTGGAACGCTGGGACGACGATGGTGCACGCCGCGGGTACTGCCTTTACAAGATGGGATGCAAAGGGCCGCAAGGAACCTTCAACTGCCCGGTGGTCCGGTGGAACGACGGGACGAGCTGGCCCGTCGAATCCGGGCACGGCTGCGCCGCCTGCGCCTCCTACCGCTTCTGGGACACGGCGCTGCCGCTCTATCGGCGCCTGCCGGGCGTTCCCGGTTTCGGGGTGGATATCACGGCCGGGAAGATCGGCGGCTGGATGACGGCCGGTGTCGCCACCGGTCTGGCGTTGCACGGAATCGCAAGCGCGGCGCGCTCGCAAATGCGCCCACGAGGGGAAGCGCCCAGGGGCGGCCCGACCGAGATCGGCCGGGGAAGCGGCCTGGTGGAGCGCGACGGGCCGCCCGAGAAATCGTGACCGCCGAGGAGATCGGATATGGCGCGTATTGTCGTTGATCCGCTGACGCGAATTGAAGGGCATCTGCGAATTGAGGCCCAGGTAGACGGTGGCCTGATCTCCGATGCCTGGAGCTCCGGCACCATGTTCCGCGGGCTCGAGCTGGTGGTTCGCAACCGCGACCCGCGCGAGGCGTGGTACTGGCTGCAGCGAATCTGTTCCGTGTGCACCGTCGTCCATGCGCTCGCCTCCGTGCGAGCGGTGGAAGACGCGCTCGAGATCGAAGTGCCCGATAACGCCCGCCTGGTGCGCAACCTGATCGCCAGCGCGCAACTGGTGCAGGATCATGTTGTCCATTTCTATCACCTGCAAGCGCTCGACTGGGTCGACGTCGCCAGCGCCCTGAAGGCCGATCCGGTGAAGACGGCGCAGATTGCCAACTCGTTATCCGACTGGGCCAAGTCCGGTTCGAGCCATTTCAGAACCGTTCAAACAACGGTGCGAACTTTGGTGGAGAGCGGCCAGTTAAGCGTGTTTGCCAACGGCTACTGGGGCCATCCGGCGTACCGGCTGCCGCCCGAAGTAAACCTGCTGGCGGTTTCCCACTATCTCGATGCGTTGGAATTTCAGCGCGACTATATACGCATACACGCGGCGCTGGGCGGCAAGAATCCGCATTTGCAGACGTTCCTGGTGGGTGGAATGTCGACGGCAATGGATCCCGATTCCCCGCAAGCTCCGCTCAATCCGGAACGTCTGCAACTGCTCCGCACGCTGATTGAAATGGGCCGCCAGTTCGTGCACCAGGTGTATGTGCCGGATGTGCTTGCCGTTGCCGGTTTCTACCCGGACTGGTTTACGCGCGGCGAGGGCGTGGGCAACTTCCTGTCTTACGGGGACTATCCAGGCAAGAGTATGCATGACCCGTCGGCGTTCTTCTTCCCGGCCGGAGTGGTTCGAAAACGCGACATCTCGGCGGTGCAGCCGTTTTCTCCGGAAAAGGTCACCGAGTATGTGGCGCGTTCCTGGTATGAGTACGGAGACAATAAACCGGCCAAGCATCCATTCGAAGGCGAGACAAAGCCCACTTACACGGGCCCCGCTCCTCCATACGAATTCCTCAATGTCGACCAGAAGTATTCCTGGCTGAAAGCTCCGCGCTATGAGGACGAGGCGATGGAACTCGGGCCTCTGGCGCGTTTCGTAGTCGCCTATGCGGCCGGCAAACAGCCCGCGAAAGGGCTGGTCGATTCCGTGCTGGCTCAGATCAAGCAGCCTCCGGCGGTGCTCTTCTCGACGCTGGGGCGGATTGCCGCACGCGCCTTGGAGGCACAGCTTGTGGCGGATAAGATGCCCGACTGGTTGCACGAGTTAGAAGACAATCTCGGCCGGCGAGAGCTCACCATGCACAACGGCGCGCGCTGGGATCCGGACTCGTGGCCGAGCTCGTGCCGCGGCTTCGGGTGGCACGAAGCGCCGCGAGGCTCTTTAGGCCACTGGGTCGAGATCGAGAATGGCGCCATCCGTAATTACCAGGTGATCGCGCCCACGACGTGGAACGGCGGTCCGCGCGATGCGATGGGGCAACACGGCCCGTATGAAGCCGCGCTGATCAAACATCCGGTTGCAGACCCTGACAAGCCGCTCGAGCTGCTCCGCACCATTCACTCTTTCGACCCATGCCTGGCGTGCGCGGTTCAAGTCGTGGATGCGCGGGGACGCCGATGGCATTCGGTTGAGGCGACCTAGGAGGTTGCGGTGCCGAAGGCTCCTTCGCCCAAATCCGTGCTGGCGCGCCGTCCCGCGACGGAGCTGGTCCGTACCTACGTTTGGGAACTGCCGGTTCGGATTGCCCACTGGCTGATCTTCTTTGCGTTCGTATCGCTCTCGTCAACCGGCCTGTTCATGCACCGTCCGTTTCTGCTCCCTTCCGGGCAGGCGCCGTTCCTCATGGCCACGGTGCGGTTCATTCACGTGGTCTCCGGGTTCGTGCTGATCGGCGCATTTGCAATCCGGGTGTATTGGTTCTTCAAGGGCAACTTTTGGGCGAGGTGGTCGGCTTACATCCCCATTCACCGCGAGCAATGGCGAGGTATGGGATCGATGATCGAGTTCTACTCGTTCCTGCGGTTCGAGCCCGGCCATCGGGTAGGTCATAATCCGCTGGCCGCGCTGACCTATTTCGTGATTTACCTGCTGTTCCTGGTGGAGATCCTGACCGGTCTGGCTCTCTACAGCCGCGTGCTGGGCAACCCCGTTTTCACTCAATTCATCGGCTGGCTGCCGCAGCTTATCGATCCCCAGTACCTCCGCGAGATTCATTACTTTCTGATGTTCGTGTTCTTCTCGTTCGTGATCTTCCACGTCTATCTTTCGGTTCTCGTCTCGATCGAGGAAGAAAACGGACTGCTGGACAGTATTTTTTCCGGGTGGAAGTTCGTGCCCGCCGGCGAGCTGCGTCATGAGGTCGCGGCGATTCCGGAAGCGCGGCGCTTCGTCAAACGCCATCAGTTGTTGCCGGAAGCCAGGCCGGGCGAAAAGAGGCCACCCTCGCCCCGTCCCGGACCGGGGCCGGTGGCGCTTTACCGCAACTGGACCAGTTTCGCCGGAACCGGCATCGCCGCCGTTGGCTTGTTCGTGTTTGTCGTATTGACCGCCTACCACACCATTGGAGGCGGCGCACTGGCTGAGCCTTACGGCGACCTTGTGATCTTTTTTGGCCCGCCGATGTTGGTGGTTGCCGGCGTTGCCGTCTTGCTGATCGGCATGTATGTTCAGTGGATCCGGTGGCGGATGCACAAGCCGCTGTCCTTCGCGCGCTACCCCAAGTGGGATCTCAATGTGGCCAGGGAGAGAAAGGCTCTTCTGGTGGTTGCGATCGGAGCCGTGCTTCTATCCGTTCCTGCCATTTATGGCGGTTATCAGGCCTATCTCTATACCGATGCCGTGCCGTTCTGCGGAGCGGTATGCCATTCCATGACGCCCGAGTACGTCACCTATAAGCTGTCGCCACATGCGCGCGTGGCGTGCGCACAATGCCACGTCGGGCCGGGCGCAACCGGCTACATCGAATCCAAGGTTCGCGGTGTGGAAGAACTCGTGGAGACCATGCAGGATACCTACCCACGGCCGATTCCGGTTCCGGTGGTGTCACTGCGCCCGATACGGGGCAATTGCGAGCAGTGTCATTGGCCGGCGAATTTCTTTGGCGCCAAGCTGGTGCGCAACGTGCACTTCCTATCCGACGAACAGAACACGCGCTGGGAGATCGACATGGCGGTGCTGGTCGGCGGGGGCGCGCCCGTGGGCCGGTCGGAACTGGGAATTCACTGGCACGTGGCCAGCAAGGTGGAGTATGTCGCGGCCGACGCGGAGAGGCAGAACATCACGTGGGTGCGGGCGGTCAACCCCAAAACGGGCCAGGCGAACGTGTACACCTTGCAGCCGCAGTCCTCGACGACCGCGCCGGCGGGTGAGATCCGAACCATGGACTGCGTGGATTGTCACAACCGCCCGAGCCATATCCTGCAGTCGCCGGATCGGAGCGTAGACCTGGCGTTGGCCGATGGCCGTCTCGACGCGTCACTTCCGTTCCTCAAGCAGCAGGGCGTAGCGGCGCTTACCGCGGCTTACGCGGACAGAAAGCAGGCGTTTGAGGGAATCGACGGCACGCTCCATAGCTACTATCAGAAGACTTACCCGCAGGTATACGCGGGCAAGCAGCAGGCGATCAATGCCGCCATCGCTTACTTACAGGACACTTACGACCGTTATTTCTTTCCGGCGATGAAAGTCCGTTGGGACACATACTCCGTGAATGAAGGCCACCTTCAGTTCCCGGGGTGCTTCCGTTGCCATGACGGCCAGCATAAGAGCCTAGGCGGGAAGGCCATTCGCTCCGATTGCGGCGACTGTCACAAAATCCTGCAGCAGGGCAAAGCCGGGAGTCTGCAATTCGCCAAGGGGCCGGAAGGGCTGACTTTCGAGCACCCGGTCGACATCGGCAACGCGTGGGCGGAACAGCCGTGCAACTCGTGCCATACAGGAGGGCCGCAGTGATCGATCTGGCTGGCGAGCCCCGGGCTTATGGCGGCGATCCGTCGCGGCCGATTGCCATCGTCGGCGTCGGAAACCTGCTGCTGTCCGACGACGGAGTCGGTATCCACGCCGTCCGCAGCTTGCGTAGCGATTCGCGGGTCGGATCCACGGTTCGCCTGATCGATGGCGGCACCGTCGGAACGGATTTGCTGGCCGAGGTTTGCGGCTGTGAGAAACTGCTGATCGTCGACGCCGTGGATGCGGGGCTGCCACCCGGCACCGCGATCTGGATGGATTTTAGCGGGCCGGATCCGCAGCAGATCGATACGCGGAACGCACACCAGTCCGGAATCCCCGGGCTACTCGACGATTTGCGCCTACTCGGCCAGGCGCCCCGCCAGGTTGTCCTGGTGGGAGTTCAGCCCGCCGCGATGGGATTGGGAACGGAGTTATCGCCCGAGGTCGCCAGCGCCTTGCCCGCTCTGTCTGCGGAGGTGGTACGGCAACTGGATCGGTGGACTTCGGCCGGCGACGCCGCGAATTCCACGGGGACTCAAGATTCGGAGTTGTTGGACCCCGCGCTCGCGAAAGGCGTAAGAAACACATCCAGCGAGACACCAGGAACGGAGCAGCTTAGAGAGTACATATGAACGGAATTCGAGCACTAAGGATCATCGCTTTCCTGTCGATTTCAATCGGCATCGGTATCCTCAGCCGAGCGGCGTGGGGCTTCGTCGGTTTCGGAATACTGGTGTTGATCGACAACTTCGTCGCCCCGTACCGCCCTCCGGCGGCAGGGGATCGCGCAGTTGCCGAGAAAGAAATCACGGAGCCGTAGCACGCTCCGGCAGTGCCTGCGAATGCGCTCAGTAGCGGTGTCCGCGAACGTTTACCGTTCCCGTGCTCAAGCTGCGCCGCGCTCGGGATGGCGGTGGGAACCTGCCGCTCACCCGAAGCCGCGCGCCCATTTCGACGGCAATGCTCCAGTTGTTCGCGCCCGGTCCGGCGATTGTCGACGCCGGAATCTCCAAAGAATCCGGCTGGCTGCGCGGCGGAGCACGGAGAAACCAGCAGAGGCCGTGCAGGCCAGGGAACCGGCAATCGAGCCGCCTTCCACGTTCCAGCGTACCGGACGTCAGCGGGAAGCGCTTGGAGTGAAACGAATTGCCACAAGCTGGATGAAGTCTGGTTAAGAGTAATTGCGAATATTCGAGACATCGAATATTCTAATATTATGCAGTCCATGCTGCGGGAGTACAAGGCGAGCATCTTCCAGGCGCTCGCCCATCCAACACGCATCGCCATTTTGGAAGTCCTGCGGGGTGGCGAGGTCTCCGCGCGCGTCATCCAGGACCAGCTCGGCATCGAGCAGGCGAATCTCTCGCAGCATCTGGCGATTCTGCGGAGCCGGCGGATCGTGGCCCACCGCAAGGAAGGCAACCAGGTCTTCTATTCGCTGCGAAACAAGGTCCTTCTTAAGGTGCTCGACATGATGCGCCAATACTTCCAGGCGAATCTCGCCGAGGCAGTCCAGATGCTCGGGGAGATCGAGGCGGAACGTCCCGGCCGTTGAGGAGAATTTCGTAAGCATGCAGAGCATGCCGCTACTCGAGTTCCTATTCAACGCCGGGCTGATTAGCTGTCTGGCGGGCGCGGCCGCTGGCCTGGCCGGAATTCGTGCACCCCGCCGTGCGCGCATAATCGAGAATATCGGCATCATCCTGATCGGGTTCGGCGCGGCACTGCTCTTTCGCGCGCTGGGGCATCCCACGCTGGCGGCCATCGCGCTCATCGCGGGCCTCTATCATACGATGAACCACGCCATCTTCAAGTGCCTCCTGTTCCTGGGCGCCGGCGCGCTGCTGGCTTTAACGGCGGCGCTGGCCGCGGCTTGCTTCGTGAAAGCGTTCGGGATCTCGTTCCTGGCGCTTCCCAGAAGCGAGAACGCCGCCCAAGCCCACTAGGTTTCTTGATCCATGCGCGCAGGTATGGGCGTTCTGGCGGCCGGCTGTGCGGCCTTGGGCCTGGGCGCAACATGGTTTATCCTGGTCTTCGATCCCATCACCGAGCAGGCCATGGGCGTCCGCGTGAGCTCGGCTCTCGCCGCCAATAGTTTTGCACTGACTGCGGGAACTGCGCGCGGAGGAACCGTCTCGACCATCGGTATCGCCGCCATGCTCGTCCTGCTTTCGGCGCTTCCCGCGCTGTTCTAGCTGGCTTTGGGCCGCCACGGCCGGCGCGCCCTTGGACCCACCTGGGATTGCGGACTGCCCGGGCTCACCGCCGACAACGAGTACATGGCCACCGGATTCTCGAAACCGATCCGCATGATTTTCGGCGCGCTCTACCGGCCGCGGCGCGAGATTCAGGCTGAGTACGAAGTGTCACCCTATTACCCCACCGCTATCCGATTCGAGAGCCAGATCGAACCGGCATTCGAAAAGCACTTCTATTACTTCGTCGAGGACTGGCTGCTGCGCGTGGCAGGCCGCATGCGGTCGCTGCAGGCGGGAAGCATCCATGCATACCTCGCCTACATTTTCCTGACCTTGATCGCGCTGCTGCTGTTTGGAGTCCATCGATGATCGCGGCACTCGTGAAGGTACTCGTGCAACTGGCGCTGCTGCTGCTGTTGGCGCCTCTCGTCAGCGGTCTGATCACGACAGCCAAGGCCCGTCTGCAAATGCGCCGCGGGCCAGGTCTGCTGCAAACTTATCGGGAGATCCACAAACTGCTGCGCAAGGATATGGTGATCCCCGGCACCGCCTCGTGGCTGTTTCGCGCCACGCCTTACGTGGTGTTTCTGGCGACTCTGCTGGCGGGGCTGATGGTGCCGATTGTGGCAGCCGACACGCCGATCGGGTTGTTTGGAGGCGTGCTCGCGGTGGTCTACCTGCTCGGCTTTGGGCGGTCTTTCCTGGCAGTCGGCGGCCTCGATACTGGCAGTTCGTTCGGCGGATTAGGCAGCAGCCGAGAGATGACCATCGCCGCCCTGGCCGAGCCGACTCTCATGCTGGCCGTCTTCACCGTCGCCATCGGAGCTGGATCCACAACCCTGGCGGAGATGGCCCGCGCCGCCATCGGCCAGCAATGGCGGTTCCTCGCGCCTTCCCAGATGCTGGCATTTGCCGCGCTGTTTCTGGTGCTGATCGCCGAAACCGGCCGCATCCCGGTGGATAACCCGGCCACGCATCTCGAACTCACGATGATCCACGAAGCCATGATCCTGGAATACTCGGGACCATACCTCGCGCTGATCGAATGGGCCGCTTCCATCAGACAACTTCTGTTGATGACGCTGCTGATCAACGTTTTTGGGCCTTTCGGGCTGCCCCAGTTGATGTCGCCCACGGGCTTCCTGGCGGGATTGGGCTGGCTGGTGGCGAAGCTTGCGATGCTAAGTGGCGGCATCGTTCTGGTGGAAACAGCCAATGCCAAGATGCGCCTGTTCCGCGTCCCCGAGCGGGACCGTACCGCCTCCCGCTGGTCGGCCCCGAGCCCAGGTAAAAGAACGCGTCGGGAGGACCACGCTCCTCTCATCGTCCGCGATGAGTTCCGGCCGGCTATTCCTCGATCGGGTTGGTCGCCACCAGAGCCCGTCTCCGCTTCACCGACACGGCCAGGATAATTCGATTGCCCGATCCGAGGGAACGAATTATCATCGAACGGTAAGCAGTGTGTTAACTGTTTGTGTCAGCCCAGGGGGCAAGCGCATTGTGGTTTTGGATTTCTTATCCGTGTTTATTTGTGTTCATTCGTGGCTGGAAGTGTCTTTTTCATGGCGAATCCCGGCCGCCCCTACCGCGCGAGGTCGATGCCGAGCTTCTTGAGCTCTTCGGCGTAGTATCGCTTTAGCAGCAAGTCCCACTCTTCGCTGCCTTCCGGAATCTCGCGCTTCTGGCTGCGAATCTTCTGCCGCGCGGCGCGATCCACCTTATCCTCGGCCTGCAGCAGTTCGGTCATAATGCGCAGGATCTCCAGGCGCACCGCGTTGGTGTCCTTGTTCCTGATCCGCACCTCGCGGTTCTTGCGCAGCATCTCGACGACCTTGTGGGACATGTCCGTGACTTTGTCGCGCGACAATTTCATCGCGTCGCCCGAGTCGCGGCCGGAAGCACGAATCACCTTGCGCTGCGAAATCAGCGTGTTCTTGATGCGGCGGAACATGTCCTGGTAACTGACGCCCTCGCGCCGCATGTAATCGTTGTACTGGTTCAGCAGGTCGCGGACCTCGTCGTTCAGACGGTCCTCGACGGCCAATTCCTCGGTGAGGACATCGGCGATCTTGCTCGCCACCAGATCGGGGTCGGAGGTTTCGATCGTGACGGGCGTCAGCTTCCTGACCAGTTGCCGGGAAGTATACGCGACAAACTCTCTCGCTAGCAGCATTATTTAGGTTGAAGTTGTAGTTTAACACGCAGCGGCGGAGGGACTGCCGCTGAACTGTGCTCCCTCCGCGCGGCGCCCTGAGCGGTAGATCGCTGTTTCAATCGCCGCTCTACTTGAATTCGAGTGCGCGCACAAGGCCAGCGCTATCGGGCTGCCCGGAGGACGCCTGGTATTCGATGCGTACGGCGCGCGGCGGCTTCTGCGGGCCGCACTGCAGGTCGACTGCCGCGCCATTGCCGCTGCGGATGGTCACCGAAGACGGATCTGTAATTACGAAGATCCGGATCTTGCCGTCGACCCGGACCTGGAGCCGGGCAGACTTACCGCATTCCAGATCCTCGAAAGCGCCTTCGGCCGAGGGCAGAGCAGGCGCCGGCTCCATGCGACCCGCCTCGAAGTCTGGTGTGGGCGCACGGTCGACCAGGCGAACCGGTCCAGTCTCACGCCCTGCGGTTCGCGGTGGTGGGTTGGAATTGGCTGGCGCCGGGGGCGTACCCAGCAAGCGATCCAAGCTGTCGAGTAAAGCCAGTTCGCCGGGATTGCGCGCGAACGTGCGCGCCTTGGCGGCGTCCGCCTTGGCTTCCGTGGTCTTGTCGAGCCGGGATTCGGCGCTGGCCAGATTGAAAAAATATCGATACGCCTGGGCCGATTTCACCTGCTTCACACTGCCAAGTTCGGCCAACGCGGCGCCGTAGTTGCCATGGCGCACATATGCGGCGCCGATCTCTATCCGAAGCTCGTCATTGTCAGGGTTCAGGCTGGCGCCCTTGCCGAGGATGTCGATGCAGTCGCCAATCCGGTTGCTGTAGTAAAGAACGCGGCCGTAGTCCAGAAAAAGCCGCGCGTCCTTTCCGCCCAACTCCACGGCTCGCTCGTAATGCCGGACCGCGTCGTCCGTATTGCGCCGACTCCAACAGAACTCGCCCCAGCCCGCCTCGACTTCCCAGCGCTCCGGGAACTCCGCGGCCAGGGAACTGTAGGCGGCGTTGGCCTGCTCGATCTTGCCACGACTGCTCGCCAGCAATTCCGCCAGCGCGAGGCGTGCGTCCATGCCGGCCCCCGTTTCCACCTCCGGAGCGTCCGCCGCTTTGGGCAGTTGAATGTTATACTCCATCGCGTAGGCTTCCCCGCCACGAAAGTAGCTCTTCAGGTCGGCTTCAATCTCCCCCAGGCTTTTGTGGTAAGCCGCCTCCAGATCGGCCGCCGAACCGCCCCGCCTCAAGGCAGCATCCAACGCGTCCAACCGCGGACGATAGGCGGGATGCAGAAACAGCATACGCACGAATTCCCAACTCTCCGCGTAGAAAATGCCCGCCTTGGTCTTTTCGTTGTAGTGCGGCGAATTGTGATCGACCGCCAGCAGGGCGGCCAGCGGAATCCACTCCTGCCGGTATAGCGACATCATGCGCCCCGGAATGTCCTGCCCGGCCATAATCCTGTTTCCCATCGGCCGCAGGTTGGAGTAGAGTTCGGCGAGGCCTTCGTTGAACCACGGCGGAAACTCGCGGCCGCCCTCGTGAACCATCATGTGCGTGAATTCATGCACAGCGACCGGATATTGTTCGATCGAACCGCTGCTCATGACGATGAAGTCGTGCGAAAAACCGGAATGGAAATACGCCGCGGCGGATTCGTTAAACCGGTATGGCTCGAATTCCTTCTCATGTCCGAAGGCGATGATGCAGGCCGGCTTGGCGTTGGGCCGGCTCTCTCCGAAAGCCTGTCCAAAGAAGCCGCGCACTTGCTCGAAATGACGAATCAGCGCGCGTCCGACTCCATCGCTCGCCGTGGTATACAGCACGAAGTTGGTGGAGGTGATCTTGATCCAGGGATCCTGGCCGGCAGACGCCGCGCAGAAGGCCGCGGCGATCAGCAGCATCGCCAGGCGGCGCGCGAAAACGGGCATAACGTGGCGGCGCCGGCTTCTATTCGCTTTCGCCTGCGGCGACTTCCTTCACTGGTTCGGCCGGCAAACCGCGTTCCGCCAGCAGCAGGCGCCGCAGCGTACGCAGGTTGTTCAACAAACGGCGGCTGGCCGTGATGTGCAGGTTCAGCTTAGCCAGGCTGTAGGAGACCAGCAGCAAAGCTTCCTTGCGGCGTTCCGCGGTTTCCCGTTCGGCCAGCGCAATCTCGGCTTCCACCTCGCGCCTGGCCTCATCCAGGGCCTCGGCCAGCATGGCCACGTACTCATGAGAGCCCTCGATATTGTCGAATGGCGTTTCTTGCTGGTAACTCAATTGCCACGCCCTTCCGATCGCCAAGCCGGGCGCCTGGCAAATCTCAATCATTGTCGCACAAACCGAGGCCACCATGCTGGTCGGCCGGTACCAGGCCGGATACAAGGAGATATTCTCGGCTCCGTGCGCGCCGCTACGCGCCGAAGCGTTCCTCCGTCCACGGATCGCCGCGCATGTGGTAACCGTTGGCTTCCCAGAATCCTGGGCGGTCCTTCTCCACCAACTCCAGGCCAGCCAGCCACTTGGCGCTCTTCCAGGCGTACAGCTCGGGCACCACCAGGCGGGCCGGGCCGCCGTGTTCGAGCGCGAGCGGCTCGCCATCGTGCAGAATGGCAACCAGCGCGTCGGTCGCCAGAAAGTGTTCGAGCGGCAGGTTGGTGGTCCAGCCGCGGTCGTAGCCATAGGCCAAGACGAAACGAGCCTCCGGCCGGACGCCACCAGCGCGGGCGACCAACTCGCGGGTAGAAACACCTTCCCACAGGTTGCCCAGGCGCGACCAGCGGGTGACGCAGTGGAAGTCCGCGAACACTTTCACGCGTGGCAGCTTCTGAAAATCGTCCCAGCTCCATTCGGCGGGCTGGGCCACCAGACCGCCCAGCCGCAACCGCCAGCGTTGCAGTTCGATGGCGGGCGGGCCGCTGGCATCGAGAACCGGCCATTTCTCGGTCCGCGATTGGCCCGGCGGCATCCGTTCGGCTCGGAGCGTATCCGGGCTGACGATCACGTCCGGCGGTTGCGCATCCGCCGGCGTCACTTCCCTGCCCTGCGTCTTGTCGCGGTCCATTCCTGACACAGACGATTCCCCCCGCTACCATTCTGCCACTGGCACGGATCGGGAGGAATCCAGCCCAATCCCCGGCAACCGCTCCCTGATGATCGTGACTCCGGGCGCGCGTGGGAGCGGCGCTCCGCGGCGGAGCGGTTGGCATGGCCTGCGCTTCAGAAAAGCCGCGACGCCTCTCAGCTCAGCCGGCTCGACAGCCGGCGCCACGACTTCAACGAACAGTTGCGGCACGGCGGTTTTGCGTCATAATCGAATCAAGCTGTGCTGTGAGGGAGAGAGACAGGGAACAGGCGCGGCGAACCTCGATGCCAAGGGTGTCCCAATTCCATGTATCCGGCAGCGCGGCTTGGCGCGTTTGTTGCGGCCTGCTTGTGATTGCCGCTGGGCCGCTGGCGGCGCAGGAACCGATCGCAGTCGAGACGCCGGGGGCTCCGGTCCGGCTGTCCGCCGCCGATAGAGCGGCGCTGGAATCGACGGAAATGCGCAAGACGCTGCCGTGCACGGTGACTCCCGCTAAGCCTGAACTGGGCTTCGAACTGAGATTTCACGCCGGGTACGAAGCGGGCGTTCCGTTCAAGGAGCTGGCTGGCGATGGCGACCAGCTCACCACGATCTTTCGTGTGATTCCCGAGGGCCGTCCCGCCGATGCGGTCTATTTCGCACAACGCGTCCCCGTGCCTTCCCTCGACGACATGGATCGCGGGTCCGCGTCGCTGACGGGGGCCTTCGACGTTGGTAAAGGCAGGTACCACATCGACTGGCTGATGCGCGATCGCAGCGAACGCATCTGTTCTTTCCATTGGGACGCCGAGGCTGCGCTGGCTCCGCACGACAGGCCAATCGATCTCGATATCGCCGCCGGCGCGGTGCGTCCATTCGACACCGAACCCTTCCAACCAGCGCCACCCGTCGCGCGGGATGGCGGCAATTCGCCGCTCCATGTGAAGGTGATCGTCAATTTCGCGCCCCAGTACGCCGCCGCCGCGGCCCTCCAGCCGGTCGAAATCGGCGCGCTGGTTTCCATCCTGCGCACGATCGGCCGCGACCCACACATCGCCAGGTTCTCCGTGGTCGCCTTCAACCTGCAGGAACAGAAGGTGCTGTACCGCCAGCAGGCGGCGCCGGAGATCGATTTCCCGGCGCTCGGCCGGGCCCTGCGCTCGCTCAACCTCGGCACCACCGATCTCCAGCGGCTGGCGCAGAAGCACGAAGGCTCCGAATTCCTGGCCGGTCTGATCGCCACCGAAGTGGGGGGAGCCAACGACAGTCCGGATGCGGTGGTTTTCACCGGCCCCAAGCTGCGCGTCGAAGACGCGATTCCGGCGGCGGCGCTGAAGCAACTGAACGGTGTGAAGTTTCCCGTCTTCTACATGAGCTACAATTTGAATCCGGCCGCTAATCCGTGGCGCGACACCATCGGGATTGCCGTCAAGTATTTGAAGGGTATGGAATTTTCGATCAGCCGGCCGCGCGATGTGTTCTTCGCGTGGAGCGAGATCGCGGGCCGCATCGGGAAAGCCAAAACGGGCGCCACGGTTGCGGGTAACGCGCCTTCTCAATAGGACGTCAAACGCAGTAGGACATGCGAATCGCCGCCATCGCGCTGGTTGCCGCTCTGCCTTGCCTGGGGCAGCAGTTCGGGATTACGGAGAACCTCGCCCCGAACCTCCCCACCCCGCAGTTGATCGTGGAGAAAATGCTCGAAGCCGGGCACGTCAAGGCCGGCGAAACCGTCTACGACCTGGGCAGCGGCGACGGGCGGATTCTGATCGCCGCGGTGCAGCAATTCGGCGCGCGCGGAGTCGGCATCGAGATCCTCCCGGAGATGTGCGAGAAATCGCGCCGGCACATCAAGGAGCTGGGACTCGAGGCCAAGATCACCATCGTGGAAGGCAGCGCCCTGCGCGCCGATCTGCGGCCGGCCGACGTGGTGACCATGTGCTTGCTCACTGCCTCCAACGAGCGGCTGCGCCCCCTCCTCGAGAAATCCCTCAAGCCGGGGAGCCGCGTCGTAACCAACGAGTTTCCCGTGAAAGGCTGGCGCCCGTTCGCCGTTGCCCACGTTCGCGAAGGCTCGATGGAGCACATCATCTACGTCTACAACATGGGAAAGACCAAGTAGGGCTGCTGCGAGGCACGTCGAAACTGGAACCTGGCGGGAAGAACTACAGCCGTCAGCGCCGCAGCCGACTGTACCCAGTGCGACTACCGGGGACTGGCTCCGGTTCCCGCTCGCATGCTTGATCGCAGGGTAGCCGGATCAAAGCGTCACAGAGGAATCTGTTCCTCCGCCGCTGGAGTACGCAGCCATCGCTTCGCGTATCTCATCAAAGAGCTCTTGAACACGGTTGAGACGAGCCGCGATAAGCGAGGTCTGCTGCAGGTCGCAGGCAGTCTCGACCTCGTGGCAGGCCTCGGCTACCGCTTCGGCTCCCATCTGTCCGGCACTACCTTTAATTGTGTGGGCTTCAGCACGGATGTTCGGGAAACTGGAGGTTGCCAAGGCCCTACGCATCTGCCCAATGCGAGCATCGGTATCTCTGCCAAAAGCATCGATCAGTTTGCCTATTAAACCGTCATCCCCGGCTGCTGCGTCAAGAAGCACTGCTGGTGGCGACCATGTATGCAGGGCTGGCCCGCGCTTTGCCGTCGGGCCACTCGATGGTTGGAGAGGGATCGTCAAGCATTCTCCTGATGTCAAAGTTATACCCAAAGAACTTCCGAACTCAAGTGTCTGACGTGTAACAGCGCTTAATAACCTCAACTTTAGTTAACCGACGGCTAGTCCCCGGCTCTCAGCCCGGTTATTACTCGCCATGCCGGTTGCCAGCATTGACTTTGAGTCCTGTCCGGGGCGTAGGCTTATAGAGGAGTTGGGTTGTGCGGTTCTGGATCGTCAGCATTGGTGCCCTCCAGTCCGGGTGCAGTCCGTCGAGGATGATCATGAGCGCATATGCGTTGCTGCTGAAGATGTTGTGTCCATCGGGTAAGGGGATTGAGCCTCACCTACCGTCGAAACGGACAATACGTCTCCATGCGGGTCTGATCGCGGTTGTCATGCTCGCTGCCAGCTCTTGCACCGGCCGCCACGCCGCCGACCCGCTGGATCGCATCGCGCAGGTCGCGGCCTTGCCGTTTCAAGTCGCGGACCACCGCGTGCCGGTACACCTTAAGGGCTGGGTCACTCTCTCGGATCCCACCACCAATCTGATGTTCCTGGAGGACGGTACCGGCGCTGCACGTGTAGCTCTTCCGTTTCTCCACCTTGACCCCAGGCCGGGCAACTTGATGGAGGTGATCGGCGAAGTGACCGAAGGAGGCACCGCGCCCACGATTGTCGCCAGCGAAGCCACGCTCTTGGAGGGTGCCCACGAACCGCGCGCTCTCCCCATCCGGGTCGCGAACCTCATCGCCGGTCGCGCGGGCTTCCGCTATGTAGCGGTGGAAGGCGTTCTTCGGTCCCGGCGCCAGGACCGCTCGGGCGACATGGTGATCAGAGTGGGCTCGGGCGCCACGGTGATCGAGGCTCACTTCGTCGCCGCAAACGACCTGCCAGATCTCAGTGGCAAAATCGGCGCCCGCATCCGGGTGCGCGCCGTGGCCAATTTGAGCCGCGATATCTACGGCCGCATCGCCCGTATCCGCGTGTCGATCCCCCGTACCGCGGACTTCGAAGTCCTCGCTCGACCTCCACAAACCATCCCCGTTCAGACCATTCGTGAGATGGTGGCGTCGCCCAGAACCTTGCTGGCCGAGCGCATGATCCATCTCCACGGCAGCATTCGGTCCGATGGCGTGCGCGAGGACTTGCAATTCTCCGATAGCAGCGGCTCCGTCCGCATCCGGCAGGCCCCCAACGCAGTGTTGCCGGTCGGGGAAGTGGTCGACGTATCCGGCTTTGCCGAAGTCGATGGTGGCGAGATCAAGATCACCGACGCCAAACTGGCGCAGGCGAATCTCCAAACCCGTCCGGCCGGCGGCGGCCGGATCATCACCTCCGTGGCTGAGGTTCACTCCCTGAGCCCGGAAGAGGCCGGCGGTTCCATTCCCGTTCACGTCCGAGCCACGGTCACCTACATAAATCCCGCGTCCAACACCTTGTTTGTGCAGGATCGGACTGGTCCCACTTACGTGTACGCTGCGCAGATCCGCGAGTTCAAGGTACAGGCAGGCGATGTGGTCGATCTGTCCGGTTTCACTACGCCCGGTCAGTTCGCGCCGAGCATTTCCGGCACTTGGGCAGAACGAGTTTCCTCGGCTCCCATGCCGGCGCCGGCGCCGGTCGAGTTTGAATATCTGTATTCCGGAAAGATGGACAGCGCCTGGGTTCAAACCGAAGGCATCGTGCAGAGTATAGAACCCCATCTCGCCAACTTCGAAGACGCCGTTTCGCTGCAATTGGGATCGCACCAGTACTTGCTGCTCGTCCACAATCCAAAGAAGCGTTCCCTACCGCCGCCGGATAGCCGCGTCCGCGTCCAGGGTGTTTGCGCGTCGCTGTTCAATGCTAGGCGGCAGATCGTCGGTTTTCAGATCTACGTGCCCTCGCCCGAGTTCGTGCAGCTGCTGGAGCCCGGTCCGGACCCGGCCACACTGCGGTCGCACCCGATCGATGAGCTTCTCCGATTCTCGTTCTCCAACTCGCCGGGGCACCGCACGCGAATCCGCGGCGTCGTCACTCTGGCCAGCCCCGCCGGCCCGTCGTACGTCGAAGATACCGGGGCCGGCGTCAAGGTCGTCAATCATGAACGCATGGATCTCCGCCCCGGGGATGTCGTAGACGTACTCGGCTTCGCGCACGCCGGCTCTTTCAGCCCGGAAATGCGGGACGCGCAGGTTTCGCTCGTCGAACGGGGACCAGCGCCGTCGCCGCCGTCCATAACCGTGGATGAGGCCTTGGAAGGTGGCTACGATTCCAAGTTAGTCACCATCGATGCCGCCGTTGTGGACCAGCTCAGAGGTTCCAGCCAGAACACCGTGATGCTTCAAGTGGGCGGTAAGTTGTTCAACGCCACCTTGAATCACGGGAGGTTTCCCTCCCTGGACCGGGGCAGCATCGTCCATGTGACCGGTGTCTGTTCCGTTGTGGCGGAGGGCAACCTTGCCTATCGCATTCCAAAGTCGCTCAGCCTGGTCCTGCGCTCTGGCAATGACATCACCGTGGTCCGGTCCGCGCCGTGGTGGACCACCGGCCGGCTCCTGATCGCGATCGGCTACATGTTGGCTTTGCTGCTCGCCGTTCTGTCCTGGGTGGCCGTGCTTCGGCGCAAGGTCGGGCTGCAAACCGCGGTGATCAGCAAGAAACTGCAGCAGGAAGAAGTGCTCAAGCGCGCCGCGGAGCAGGCCAACAGAGCCAAGAGCGAGTTTCTGGCCAACATGAGTCATGAGATCCGGACACCCCTGAACGGCATCCTGGGGTTCGCCGGGCTGATGGCGGAGAGCGAGCTTACGGGTCCCCAGCGGGAGCAAAACGAGGCCGTGCGTGCGTCGGCCGAGAGCCTACTTGCGGTCATCAACAATATTCTCGATTTCTCCCGGGTGGAAGCGGGCCGGATCGAACTGGAATCGTTGGATTTCTCGATCCGCAAGTGCGTCCAGGCCGCGGTGGCTTCCGTCCAGCCGCTTCTCTCCGAAAAGGGTCTTGCGACGTCGATTCAGATCGACTACGATGTGCCGGACTGGGTCCGGGGCGACCCACACCGGCTGCGCCAGGTCCTTCTCAATCTGTTGGGCAACGCAGTGAAATTCACCGTGGCTGGCGGTGTCACGGCTCGCGTGTCGCTGGCACCGAAACAGGACCCCGCAGCGGCTGGCTCCAATGGCAACGCAGAGCCGCGGCAGATCCAGTTTGCCGTTTCCGACACCGGCATTGGCGTCCCCGAGTCACAACGGGAGCTGATCTTCCAACCTTTCCGGCAGGCTGACGGGTCCGTCACCCGGCGCTTTGGAGGTTCCGGCCTCGGCTTGGCCATCTCCCGGAAGCTGGTTGACATGATGGGGGGAAGAATGTGGCTGGAAAGCGCCGAGGGCCGGGGCAGCACTGTCTTCTTCACTACGCCACTTCCGCCGGGGAAGAAACCGGCTGAAGACGTGGAACACGGCGCCGCGCCCGAGAGCCCCACACCTGCGGAACAGCCGCCGCGCCAAGCCCTGTCCATCCTGGTCGCGGAAGATAACGTAGTCAATCAGCTACTCATGCGGACCCTCCTCGAGAAGCGCGGTCATCGCGTGACCGTGGTTGGGAACGGAGCCGCCGCACTGGCGGCATGGCGCCAGGATCGCTTCGACTGCATTCTGATGGACATTCAAATGCCGGAGATGGACGGGTATGAAGCCACCCGTCGCATTCGGACCGTGGAGTCGGAAAATGGAGCGCATATCCCCATCATCGCGTTGACCGCCCACGCCATGAAGGGAGATCGCGAAAAGTGCCTGCAGGCCGGGTTGGACTCATATATCTCCAAGCCGATCCAAACGGGCGCAGTGGACGCTATGCTGGCAAACCTCCGTGCCCGCCAGGACTTGACCACCGTGTGAACGCTTTGGCGCGCGGACACTGATTCAAAGGTCGCCGCACCGGCGCGTAGCTGTTCAACTGGACAAGAGGAGATTCCGAGCCGATGTAACAACCGGGATTCGACGAACGGGTTCGAAGAACCGTGCGGGCCGTAACAGCATTGGCACATCAACGCGAACAATATCGACGGCATGTAACGCCGCGAGGAATGCATTTGCCAGAGTAAGGGGTACTGAGGTTTTGATTCTTACACCACTTTGCGGCTAGCCCCCTCGGTACCGGAGCAGTACGCCTTCGGCGTTTGCGGAGGTATCAGACCTGCTTGTGTTGATCTAAGCTCAAACTATGGCCTCGCTAACGGGTCGGTATGACTCGTTCCATGGTGAGGCGCGGGGAAACCATCGTGCGCATCTTGGTGGCGGAAGACAACCCGGTTTTTCAAACGGTGCTGCAGTCCATGCTGACCCAGTGGGGTTACGACGTGGTCGTGGCGAGCGATGGAGAGGAAGCATGGTGCCAATTGCAACGAGAAGAAGGCCCTCAGCTCGCGATCCTCGATTGGGTGATGCCATGTTTGGACGGCATCGAGGTGTGCCGCCGCGTCCGCGCCAGCAAGCGCCTCCCGTATACCTATATTCTGATTCTCACTGCGAAGACGGGAAGCGAGGATCTTGTCACTGCCATGGAGGCCGGAGCCGACGACTACGTCACCAAGCCGTTCAAGTCCGCTGAACTGAGGGCGCGTCTGCGCGTGGGCTGCCGGATTCTCGAACTGCTGGAAAGACTCCAGCTCTGCTGTCCGCCTGTGACTCTCGGACCTGACGTCCGAGCCCGGCCGGATGTAATCGCCTGAGTGACTCGGCCGTCAGTTTGAGCCACGATCTCGGCCTGGGCCGTGGACCGCTCCTATGACATACCCGAACGAGAGAGTCGCGCCGAGCCACCAGTCCATGGCAAAGGCGAATCCTCAAAAGCGACACCACCGCCGCGGGATGACAGTTTGCACTCGCTGCTGCGCAGGGAACACCTCCCTGCGGCAAGCGCGCCAGCGGGTGAACCGGCGGCGGATATGCAACTGCCATGTCCACTGATAACAATTGCTGGTTAACGACCGTCAGTATGGCAAGGCAAAGAAGTCCGGAGGACACTTAATAACGAAAGGACATCTTAATCGATCCCAAAACCCGACAGTGGGTGCAGGGGGATGCCAAACGATGGACCCTATACTACCCTCGAGTAGCCAAGCGGCGGCGCGCCCCCAAGTGTGTCACCTGGAATGGGCACCACCGGCATGGCTTCTTGAAGTCGCGTCCAGCGATGATAGCTTGATAGCGGATTTGCTCGACGTCTTCAAGACATCGACCGAAACCAGTCTCGAACAAATGCGTACCGCCCTCGTGACAGTCGATGTTTCGAGACTCCGCGTGGAAGCCCATAAGATCAAGGGCAGTGCCAAGCAAGTTGGGGCTGACGCTCTTGCCGAGGTTAGCCAAACACTTGAGCTTGCGTCCAATCTGACGCCGGTGTCGCGCCTTGGTGAACTGGTGGATCGCTGCCAAAAGGTGTTCGGCGAAACACAGAGTGCGATGACCTCGTATTCCAACGACGATAAAGCCCGGGAGCACACAGCGCCGCTGTTGCACAGGCGTGAATAGGTGCTACTTGGCGCCGTCCGCCGCTTGAATGGGCGCCGATACGATATGCTTACAGCATCGATGAACGCACGTCTTCTGCTGTTGATTGTCGCCCTTTCGCTCTCAGCGGGGCTCTGGTTCGCCGTCCTGTGGCGCCGCGCAGAGGCTCGAAGACGGGTGCTGCGTGCGACGCTGGATTCGGTCGCGGATGGAATTCTGTCCCTCGATACAGCCGGACGGATCGTTACCTATAACAAGAAGTTTGCCCAATTGTGGACCATTCCCGGCTCCATTGTGCTTCCGCGCGATGAAGCGCTTGCCCATATTCTGCCCCAGCTCAAGGAATCAGCCGCCTTCTTCTCACTCGTTCAACCGCCCGATCGAGACTCGATGGCACACGCCGACGATGATCTCGAACTGAGGGACGGCCGCGTGTTCAACCGGCACTCCGAACCGAAGCTAGACCACGGGAAGATTATCGGGCGGGTATCGGAGTTTAAGGACGTCACGGCGATCCGCAAACTGCGAGTCCAGCTGGAACAGGAAAGACACGGTCTGAACGCCCTGATGAACCAGTTGCCGCACCCCATCTATTTCAAGGATTGCGAGGGGCACTTCATTCTGAGCAATAAAGCGCACGCCGAGCTTTTCGGGCGCAGCGATCCTTCGCAGATCGTTGGCAAGACCGATTTCGACTTCTTTAGCGCGGAACATGCGCAGCAAGCATACAACGATGAGCAAGACCTTATACATGAGCGCATAGCGGTGGTATGCAAAGAGGAGAAGGAAACCTGGCCGGACGGCCATGAGACCTGGGTGCTCACCACCAAGCTGCCGTTCCGCGATCCGGACGGCGCGATTGTCGGCACGTTCGGTCTCTCGCGGGATATCTCGGACCGGAAGCGCATGGAACGCGAACTGCTTGCCGCGAAGGATAACGCGGACAAGGCAACTCAGGCCAAGAGCGAGTTCCTGGCCAATATGAGCCACGAGATCCGCACGCCCATGAACGGCGTGATCGGGATGACGGGGTTGCTGCTGGATACGGATCTGTCGCCGGAGCAACGTGAGTACGCGGAGACAGTGCGCCGGTCGGGCGAGTGCCTGCTGAGCGTGATCAACGACGTCTTAGACTTCTCGAAGATCGAAGCGGGACGGCTGGTGTTCGAATCGTTCGCGTTCGACCTGCGGCTGGTGATCGAAGAAGTCAATGAGATGCTGGCGCCGCGGATCGAAGACCGCCAGCTCGACGTGGTGCTGGAGTATCCGCCGGATGTGCCGCGGCATTTCATCGGAGACGCGGGGCGAATCCGCCAGGTGGCGACTAACCTGGTGGGCAATGCGGTGAAGTTCACGCCGGAAGGCCACGTGCTGATCGCGGTGAACTGTGAATCCCACGACGGGGAGAAGGCGCAAATCCGGGTTGCGGTCGAGGATACCGGTCCGGGAATTCCGGCGGAGAAGATGGGTGCACTGTTCGAGAAGTTCAATCAGGTGGATGCTTCGACCACGCGGAAGGTCGGGGGCACGGGGCTGGGGCTGGCGATTTCCAAACAACTCGTGAACCTGATGGGCGGCGAGGTGGGAGTGACCAGCCAGTTCGGCAAGGGCTCCACTTTCTGGTTCACGTTGCCTTTGCAGCTGGACGCGCAGCCGCACGCTGAGCCGGCGCCGGCGGCCGACCTGCAGGGGTTGCGCGTGCTGATCGTGGACGACAACGACGTGAACCGGCGCATGTTGCACGAACAGGTCAGCAGTTGGAAAATGCGCAACGGCAGCTTTGCGAGGGCCACGCAGGCGCTCCACGCCCTGCGCGAGGCCAAGGCGGCGGGAGATCCGTACCAAGTGGTACTGCTCGATTACCAGATGCCCGAGATGGACGGAGCGACGCTGGCGGAGGCGATCAAGACAGACCCGCTGTTGCTCGATACTCTGGTGATCATGCTCACGTCGGTGGGCCACTGGAGGGAAGTGCGGCACATGGAAGGAGCCAGCATCGATGCCTGCCTGGTGAAGCCGGTGCGGCAATCGCAGTTGCAGAGCACGCTGGCGACCGCGTGGTCGAAGAAACTGCAGAGCGGGTTTGCGACCCGGACGAAGGCATTGGAGGAGATCGCGGCGCTGAAATCGCAGGTGGCGGGCAGATTTGCCGGGGCACCGGTGCGGGTGCTGGTGGCGGAAGACAACCCGGTGAACCAGAAGGTGGCAGTGCGCATGCTTGAGCGGCTGGGACTGCGCCCGGACGTGGCGGGCAACGGGCGCGAGGCCGTGGCACTATGCGCGATGTTGCCGTACGCCCTGGTCTTCATGGATTGTGAAATGCCGGAGATGGACGGCTACACGGCCACGGCAGAGATTCGGAAGCAGCAAGGGTCGGACGGGCGAGTGGCGATCATCGCGATGACCGCGCACGCGATGGAGGGCTCCCGGGAGCGCTGCATTGCGGCGGGAATGGACGACTACATCGCGAAGCCGGTTCGGCTGGGCGAAATGATCGAAGCTCTGAAGAAGTGGGTGCCGACGGCGCGTCCCTCGTCAAAAATCCATCCGGGGCGTGGCGTCCATCCGATTTGACGGCTCTTGGCTGTCTCCAGGCGCTTGCGGATAGCACCAGGCGTGAGAGCGGCTGTAACATGATCCCACTTGAGCGACAACGCGAAATCGATGGTGTTGTCGAGCGGAGTCCAGTGCCCGACAGCGAAGGTCCACCTGATGGCGAGCCGGACACAGGAACAGGCTGCTCCCATTGTTCGAGTGCGCTGTGCCACGCGGGTCTCAGTGAGCCACCAACAGCCTCTTTAATCTCGCCACCAGTTCCATTGGGCTGAACGGCTTCACGACATAATCGTCGGCGCCCAGCGAGAACCCCCGCAACACATCCTGGTCCTGGTCCCGCGACGTCAGCATAATGACGCGCACCGGAATCTTTTCCGCGCGAATGGCTTCCAGCACCTCGAAGCCATCCATCACCGGCATATTGACGTCTAGCACCACGGCAGGCGGCCGGTGCAGGCGGACTTCCTCCAGTGCCTCCGGCCCGGTGGTTGCCAGCCGGCACTGCAAGCCGACCTTCCGCAGCGCCGAGCGAACCACTGTCCGCACCGTGAGGTCGTCGTCCGCGACGAGTATTTCGGCAGGGCCTGCCACGGTGGTCCCTTGTCGAGCATCTGGACTCGCAGTATCGCTTGCCACTGCGGCAGTTGGCTCGGTCACCGCCGCGCGCGAGAGCACGAGGCTCAACCGCATCAGCGCCTCTTCCGGCTGCCAGCCATCGATTAGAAAATCGCGCGCCCGCGCCTGCACACCCGGATTGAGGGCGAACAGCCGCTCGCGCGCTCCGATGTACACCATCGGCAGCCCCGGCGGCTGCACGAACTCAGGTGCAAGCCATTTCGTTTCCATCGTCTCCGGTCTCACATGCAGCAGCACCAGGTTGCATTCGCGGACGACCTCGGCGTCGGGCGGATAGTCGGCATGGAACACCCTGGGTTTCGCTCCCACGCGCTCCAGCGCGCCGCACAATCGTTCCGCCTCCACAGTCTTCAGTCCGACCAGGGCCACTCGTTTGCCCTCGAGTTGGTGTGCGATGGAATCCGGAACCTGCAGTTCCAACGCGGCTGCCGCCGGCTCGGCGAATGCGTTCGCCAGGTTCTTTAGCGCGACGCGCATCCGCACGGTAGTCCAAGGCGGCGTTCGCAGAATAACGTCCACTTCGCGTGCCCGATCTGAGATTCGCGGAAATCCCAGGAGCCCTCCGGTCCCCGCCCACCTGTGAGCCAACAACGCGGTATGCTTCTCATCGAATGTCTGGTCCAGACTGGCCAGCAACTCACGGCTCTGCAGGGCTCCCTCCGCGAGAAATGTGCGCCGCAGATCCTCCATCTCCGATTCGGGAATCGCCAGCGTGACCGGTAGCGGAGGTGCCTCCGGCTTCCACTGGGGAGGTGGCTCGACCGCTCGCGCTAGAGGCGCGATCACCTTACCTCCAAAATCCAGGTATTGGCGAACATCCGTCAGCGTCTGCTTATCGACAGGTTTCGTCAGGTAGCCGTCACAGCCTGCCTTGCGTGCCCGCTCTTCATCGCCTTCCATGTCGCAGGCGGTTAACGCCAGCACCGTCACGTCGCGCAGCCGGTTGTCCAGCTTAATCTGCCTGGTGAATTCCAGCCCGTCCATGCCGGGCAGCATGATATCCACCAGGATCAGATCCGGCTTCCAGGAGCGGAGCGACGACAGCGCTTGTTCCGCCGTCGATGCCACCTGCACCTTGTAGCCTTCCGCCCGGAGCGCCGCAGCCGTCACCTTCAGGGTGACCGCGGAATCCTCCACGATAAGGATGGCTTCACCCGACATTCTAACAACCAGAGCGAGATTTCACTCTCGCACTAGCGCGATTGTAGCACCAACATAAAACAGATACTCATCTGCTTTGCCACCTCGGTTGTTACCGCAAGAAACTCAAAGCTACTGATTTCTCGCTTTACAGTTGCCATATCACGTTCAAACCAACATGCCGTTCTACGTCCGATTGCGGAGCGGCCGTGCCGCTGGCACCCCAGGCGATCAGGTCGCCAACAACGGAGTCGGGCCCGATCGCTATGCTGGTTCCCTATACCGATATGCCGGCAGCCCCACGCGGACCACTCCGGCGGGAGGAAGCACAGGGATCGACAGAACGATACCCGGATCGGCTGCTTGCAGCGACAACCCAGCCCATCGGCTCTGGGCCGGGGAGCCGCCGGGTGTACCGCACCACGCCGGAGTCCTGATATCGTTAGTTGGCTATCGGTAGTAGTCCTAAGAGCAATGTTGCAACGGTTCGGGATCAGCCATATTGTTGGGCCAGTCCCCTGCGCTTGCATGGGTCTATTATGCCGCCTGGCTTCTGGTTGCCACCAGGGCCAGGTTTTCCGCCGGGCTGGGTTTTTTGAACGCTTGGTGGACGCGGAGGAACGCCGGTTCTGGTCCCCGCATCGGGCATGATGCAACAAAAGAGGGAGGTTGCACTTGGCCGTGGCCGGGCGAGAAGATGAGCCGCGAGCGCTATTGAGGGCCTTGGGCCCTGTTGTGCGATCCTCCACCCGCGCGATCGGCGTGACAGCTCCAGCTGTCATGTCCCTGGCCTCCGGCTCGCTAGGCCGGGCGCCGCGTTTGTGGTGTCTGCCCATTGATGTGGCTGCCGCTGCGATCATGATGTTGGCGAGTGGCGGGTCCTCGGGCCTTTGCCGAGCTCAGGTGCAAGCATCGTTGCCGGTTCTCACCCAGGCTGCCCAAGTCCGCGGGCTCACTGCCAGGGAAGCCCAACGTCAGTACCCGATCCGGTTGCAAGGTGTACTGACCTACTACATGCCTGAATTACGCCTGACGTTCTTTCAGGACTCCACGGCGGGTATTTACGTCAACATTTTGGGAACGCCTCCGACGGCGCACACTGGAGATCTGGTCGAAGTCCGGGGGGTATCGGGTGCTGGGTTCTTTGCGCCGGAAGTCGAGCGCCCTGAGATACGCGTCCTCGGCAAAGCGTCGCTACCGCCTGCACGTCGTTTTGCGCTGGAAGACCTACTCAGCGGTGAGCAGGACAGTCAGTTTGTCGAGGTAAGCGGCATCGTGCATTCGGCCCGGATTGAAAGCATGCTACTAGCCCACAGGCAAGAAGGCCTTCCGGCTCTGGCACTCGTAGTCGCGAATCACCGGAACAAGTTCAAGGCATGGATCACCGACTTTGACCGGACTGCCGATTATGCGTCTCTGGTTGATTCGCGAGTCGCCGTCCGTGGAGCCTGTGGAGCGCTATTCAATGAGAAGCGGCAATTGGTCGGAATCCAGTTGTTCGTTCCGGGCAGGGAACAATTGCAGATCGAGGAAGCCGTGCCAGTGGACCACTATTCACTTCCGGCTCTCCCAACCACCAGTTTGATGCAATTCACCCCGCAAACGATTTCGGGTCACAGAATCCGGGTACACGGAGCCGTGACTCTCGACGAACCGGGCCGGTTCCTTTACATCCAGGATGCATCCGGTGGCGTCAGAGTAATTAGCTCGCAAGCCGAAGGCCTGCGGATTGGCGACAGTATCGATGCGATCGGGTTCCCCACCGCCGGCCAGTACGCACCAGTTCTGGAAGACGGGGCCTTTCGACTGCTTGGCACAGCCGCTGCGGCGCCCGTGCCAGTGGATTTGACTCACGCCACCAGCTTGACCGGCGACCATGATGCCGAGCTGATCCAGATACAGGGCACGTTCTTAGGTCGCTCCACGCGAGGTGACGATATCGTGCTGGCAATGGCGACAAACGGGGCGACCTTTACCGCCCTGTTGAGCAACATTCGATCAAACACCAGAGTGCAGTCCATTCCGGTTGGCAGCCGACTGAAGATGACGGGTGTGTGGTCCGTCGAAATCGATGAGTTGCGCAGAGCAACGTCCTTTCGTGTGTTACTTCGCTCCGCGGCAGACGTTGTCGTGATCGAGCTGCCGTCGTGGTGGACCGCTACCCGAGTTCTTGTGCTGCTAGGCGCCCTGGCGATCGTCATTACTTTGAGCGCAATGTGGGTAATCGTTTTGCGCCGTCGCGTGCGTGTGCAAACCGCTGAATTGCGCTCACAGGCCGCCGAATTGTCCCGCTCGAACGCCGAACTGGAGCAGTTTGCTTACGTGGCTTCCCATGATCTACAGGAGCCCCTGCGCATGGTCGCGAGCTATACACAATTGCTGGCCCGGCGTTACCAAGGCAAATTGGACAAAGATGCCGACGAGTTCATTGAGTTTGCCGTCGACGGGGCGAAGCGCATGCAAAGTCTGATTAACGACCTGCTGGCATATTCCCGCGTGGGGACGAAGGGCGGTGAATTGCGGCCTACCGATGCGGAGGCGGCGCTTTCGAGCGCTCTGGTGAATGTGCGAGCGGCCATCGAAGACAGTGGCGCAATGATTCGGCACTCCCCGCTTCCCACCGTCTATGCCGATCCGGTCCAACTCGTGCAAGTGTTCCAGAACCTTCTGGGAAATGCGATCAAGTTTCGCAACAACCGGCCACCCGAAATCGATGTTGCCTGCGAAGAAACTCCCGCGGACTGGTCTTTCTCCGTTCGCGACAACGGTATCGGGATTGACCCAAAGTATGCCGATCGGATATTTCAGGTGTTCCAGCGCCTGCATACTAAAAAAGATTACCCGGGCACGGGGATTGGCCTGGCGATCTGCAAGAAAATCGCGGAGCGCCACGGAGGCCGGATATGGGTAGAGTCGCAGCCCGGCCAAGGCGCCACATTCCATTTCACGATTCACAAGAACGGAGAACAGATACGGTGACGACCCAGACGGCGAGACCCATTGAGGTCCTATTGGTGGAAGACAACCCGGGCGATGTTCGTTTGACCATGGAGGCCATGCGGGAGAGCAAGGTACTCGTTAATCTCAGCGTTGCGCCAGACGGGGAGGAGGCGCTCGCATTTCTTCGAAAAGAGAGCCCGCACCAGGAGGCGCCGCGACCCGATCTGATTCTCTTGGACCTCAATCTTCCAAAGAAAGATGGCCGTGAGGTGCTGGCCGAGATCAAGGTCGATGCTGACCTGCGGCGCATACCCGTAGTGGTCCTGACGACATCGCGCGCCGAGGAGGATATTTTGCGCACGTACAACTTGCACGCGAACTGTTTCATCACGAAGCCGGTCGACTTAGACCAGTTCATCACGGTCGTGGGAGCGATCGGTGAGTTTTGGTTTTCCGTTGTGCGGCTGCCAACCTAGTGAAGAAGTATCCGGTGACTTATGCAGGAATGCAATGTTCTACTCATAGAAGATAATCCCGGCGATGCCCGATTGGTGCAGGAGATGCTGGCAGACGCCGATGCGAATTCCAATTCGTTTCGGATTCACACCGCCAACACCCTGTTGGCGGCCTTGGACGCACTGGCGCATGACAAATTCGACGTGGCGCTGGTCGATCTCTCCTTGCCCGACTCCAATGGGCTGGAGACGTTGTTGACCGTCCAGCGGCACGCGCCCGGGCTGCCCATGGTGGCACTCACCGGGCTTAACAGCGAATCGATGGCCCTCGCTGCCATGGAGCGGGGCGCCCAAGACTACCTTGTGAAGGGTACACTGACGACCGAATCGTTGGTTCGTGCCCTGAAATACGCCATGGTGAGGCGGCACAAAGCTTCCGAGGCGACAGAGGCTAAACCGGCTGTTGTTGTGGGTGTCCTCGGCGCCAAGGGAGGTGTGGGCGCAACCACGCTCGCGTGCCATTGTGCGCTCGAACTGCAGCGACAAACCAAGAAGAAGCTGTTGCTGATCGATTTGGATACCAGTTCCGCATCGGCTTCGTTCTTGATGGACACGCACTCCGAGTACACAATCGAAGACGCGGCCATGAACTTACACCGCTTGGACCCGTCTTATTGGACTAACCTGGTGTGCAGCACGTCCCATGAGGTTGACCTCCTGCAGTCGCCCGGCGCGAAGAGGTCCTACGAGCCGCTCAACGGCGAGCGCGTTCGTCACGTCCTCAGGTTTGCGCGCGCGCTCTACGGCTACATCGTGGTGGACCTAGGGCGTCTCAACGGGTTCTCCCTCAATCTGACCCCAGAGGCGAGCGAGTTATTGGTCGTCACAACGCCGGAAATTCCATCCCTGTTTGAGGCCGGCTATGTCTTAAAAAAACTTCTCGAACCGGGAATAACGGGCGCACGCACCCAATTGATTCTCAACCGGCTGCTGAAAGGGGCATCGTCTTCCACCGGTGATTTCGAGCGAGCCTTGGGTCACCCGATTTGCGCGACGCTTGGCGATTACTCGAGCGAGTTGCAAGAGGCGTACGGAAAACGTCAGTTTCTCGATGAGCGACTGCCGCTACGCAAGCAAATGGGGCAACTCGTCGCCAAGCTCCTCGGAATCGCCGAGGAGCCCAAGGCGCCATCGCGAATCGGGCGGGGACTCTTCCGGTTTGCATGAATCCGAGACTCCGGGCAGGCTATCTCTGCCGCCGGCGAGATTACTCTCGCAGCTTCCCAACGCTTTCCTTGCGTTCCGCCGCGCCGCCAACCGGCCGCCTGACGCTCGTTCGACGCCATTGAGGATAATGACAAGAAAGCCCGACCCAGCGAGTCTCCTCAACAAGAAGTGCGGCCGGTTGAGTGGAATTCGCAAAATGACGACACCGGCGGCGAACATCGTCTTGCCGTTCTCTTATGCCACAGAAACGGACAGAAGGGCCGAGCAGAGACTCTTGGTCGGACCACGTTCGACATCGATTGCCTGCAGACGCAGACTCAGCCGAATCCTCGATCCGTCTTTCCGCAAATAGTCCTGCGCCAGGCTCTCTCTGGGCGGCTCCCCTTGAATTGCTCCCATCACCATCGCCAGGCAAGCCGGTTGTTCATCCGGCGACACCAATTCCCATGCGTGCTTCCCCAGAATCTCGCCCGCCTCGTAGCCCAATAGATCGCACCCGGCTTGATTGGCACGGCAGATTACCCCATGCGAGTCAATCTCATGCAAAGCTACCGGCGCTCGTTCAAAAACGTCGAACAGATGCTGATCGCGCCGTAGCAATTCGTGTTCGCGTTCGTCCAGGGCGCTCGCCGCAACGCGGAGCTCCGTCCCAAGCTGGCCGACCTCGTCTTTACCCCCTGGCACAGGCATCATGGGCATTTCATGAACCAGCAAGTGAACGAATTTTTGCAGCCCCACGAGTCGCTTCGCCACTCTTGCACTGATGAACAGATTCAGGGCGAAGCCGAGAATTGGAGCGAGGCAGGCGATCGCAATCGCAGTCAGGAAGAGCTCCGAATAGACGTGCTCCTGGTGCGACAGCCGGAAAGTCAGCAGACGGTTCTCTTCGGACGCGACGGACTCGAGTTTCGAGCGTCCATCTCTTAGCAGACCTATCGCTTCCAGAAAACGCACCCGGGTTTGCGGCCCGAGCGTCGTCGTCGCCGGCTGGTCCGGCGATCCCTCTTGGACCGTCCACAGTTTGTTGTCCTCTCCACTGATGACATCTCGTATGTCTGCCACCTGCTTTCGCGCGCCAGGATAAGACGCCACCTCAGCCAACTGAGAAAGAACCGCCAGCAGCGATAGTCGTGAATTTGCGTGTTCGCGAAGCAGGTCGGCATTCCCGGTCAGGAAATAGGTCCCCAATTGGGATTCCATTTCCCACAGATGCATCTCGGCGCCTTGCGTGCAAAAGCTAACACGGGTCGCATTGGCGGCCCACTCTTCAGCCATCCGACGACCGGACGCAACCGTCCCGACCAACCAGAACACGACCAGCAGAGCGAGCAAGGGGAAGAGCAATAGAATTAGCCCTTTAACGCGGTATGACAAGTCGTCGGACCACCTGCTCAACACGCCGAGGTTCATTTTCATGATGCCCTGCCTTGAATTCATACGTGCTCAAAATTACAATAATGTCCCTTACCCGATTAGTGTTTGCCTGATTTCTTTCCTTTACTATACTAACTATGGGTACTAGGCCACAGCTATAAGTAGTATGGAGATCGTCAGACTTGCTTCTGGCGGCCCGTACCTCGCCGAAAGCTGAACCCTTTTACCCGATTGGGCCCTTCCTCATGGCAAGTTCGCGGAAGATGTTGACCGCGGCTCTGAGTTGTTTCGCTTCTTCCAACAACTTCGCGTTCTTCCTGCCGAGGTGTTTGATCGACAGCACGATCAAGTGCGGCGAAATCTGATGACTGGTCTGCACATCGTCGTTTCTGTTCGGGATTTCTATTCTGAGCCTCGTGTGGTTGACGGCGTACCCAAAGAGTTCCCAGTCTGGCGTCTATTGTGACGGTGGCACTTTCGCGGCCTCATGTCTGTTTAAAACTGCTCACGTTGTTGAAGAACCCGCTTCGGAACTCGACGCTGCCGCTCTCTACGCCCAACCTCCGCTGCACACAGCCAATGCTTTTAGTCGTTGGCGGGTTTGCTGCGTTGACCACACGAACGAGTGCCGATCATTTGCGCCGCCTGGCGGTCCATTGTGCGGGCGCTCGTAGCAGGCTCAAGCGGATGCGTCGTGGGCAATCGACATGCATCATTCGCCGGGCCACAGGACCGCCAATCTACGCGCCGCAAACTGAGAATTATTGATTCTTGTGTGGTGCTGGAGGAGGGGGTCGAACCCTCATGGCCAGTGAAGGCCGCGGGATTTTGAGTCCCGTGCGTCTGCCAGTTCCGCCACTCCAGCAAATTATTTAATCTGAACTACATAGCAGATAAACAAGTCGTAAGCGCTGTGGCTATTTTTGTGGCTATTTAACCCTTTGGAGCGGCGCCGCCCGCTCGATCTTGCGTTTTTCGGCGTATTGCTCCAATTTGCCAGCCGCGCTCTGTACATCTGCCTCACTGACGATATTATACCTGTCGAACACCGCCCGCGTCTTGTGCCCGCTGATAGACATCGCTATCGTGTCCGGTATGCCAGCGCGGGTCATGTTGCGCACAGCAGAGCGCCTGAGGTCATGGAATAGTAGATCGTCCAATCCGGCCCGTTTGCGGGCATCGGTCCAGCCGTTCAGGTGGCTATCCACCGGACGATTCAAGCGCCCGTGAAACACCCAAGGGCAACCGTCCGGGCAGGTTTCCCGCTGGTGCTTTAACCAGCGCTCCATGTCGCCGTAGATTGGCAGTGTGCGGGCTTTCTTGCCCTTCGTTTGCGCCACCGATAGCCGAATTACCGCGCCTTCGAAGTCCACCTGTTCCCATCGCACCTTGCGCAGTTCGCCCTTGCGGGCGCCCGTGTGGTAGCCAACCACCAGCATCGCTTTGAGGCTACCGGGCATCTCTTCCAAGAGTTTTTCGTACTGCTCTTGCTCTAGGAAACCCTGTCGAGCATTATCCTCTTCCAGTTTGGGCATGCTCGGCTGACGGAACACCAGCGGCGGGTCCTGCTGTGCGCCCAAGGTAAAGCCGCGGCGAATAATACTCATCTCTCGGTTGATTGTGGTGTCGGACGCACCTTCCGCGCGGCGATGGGCGATGTAGACCTTAATCTGAGCCGGTCCGAACCTGCCGGCGGGCAGATTGCCGAGCGCCGGCTTAACGTGGGCCAGGTAGCGCCATTCAGTGTGTTTGTAGTCCCGCAGTTTGCGGAGTTGGTAGTCCTCCAGAACCAGCGCACACAGATCCCCGATGGTAGCTTTCTCCGGTCCAACTCGCCGGCCAGCCGCAACGTCTCCTACTCGCTGCCGGAGAAGATTCTCAGCATCCGCCTTGACGGTAAAGCCGCTGCTTTCGCGCACGCGCCGGCCGCGCACGAAATACGCCAGCCACCAAACCCCGCCACGCTCGTAAACGGTTCCGGTCCGATAATGTCTGGCCATGGCGTTCATTCTAAGCCGCCGCTCGCCGGAGTTCAATCCACCTGTCCAGGTCCGCGCGGTCAAGATGGATGCGCCCGCCCTCGCGAATCGTGGCGATGGCCCCATTCGCTATCATGTGGCGGAGTGCTTTAGGCGTGCGCCCGATGTACCGCGCCGCGTCGTTGACGGACAAGAGCCGCGGCTCCTGCCCCATATTCAGACGTGCCGCAATCCGCGCCGCCACCGCATCGGCGAACGCATCGAGTCCGAAATTTCCTGTACTGCCTGTTTGTTCGAAGTCCATATTCTCAGCCCCTTGGCGCGTTCTCCGCTATCGCCAGTTTAGCGCCTAACTCAATCAGTGCTTCCCCGTGTTCTTCGCCGCCGAAGTCTAGCTTTGCGGAATTCGTCCCCTCATATAGAAAGGTAATGGCGCAACCATGTTGGGACATCAAATTAACAACTTATGCTTTGCAACAGATTGCAACAGTCTGAAACAGTCTGAAACAGCTTTCTGTTGCCAGTGGGCGCCTGCAACAGATTGCAACAGTTTGCAACAGTTTGCAACACCGGCCACCAGCGGCGACGGCTCCCATGCAACCAAAAACCCGGTAGTGGAACATAAAGGAAGTGTCGAACGGTCGGGTGTTTTCTTGATTGCAACCGGAATGCGATCAGCGGCTTTCGCCGTGGGACAAGATTCTCCGCGCGTTCGACAAGTGTTCGACGCTCAGAATCCAGTGAGAAATCGTCCCAGTTCCCGACCCTCCGCGAAGATTTCTTGTCCCGGAGTGCCTCTCCCATTCCCTTACTAATTGAGGGGGCAATTCATGCGGCAACACACGGGCGCGGCCCGAGCCGCCAGAATCGCGGTCCGGCTCACTAGCGACGAGCAACATCAAGTCGAAGCGGCGGCGAAGACGAGGGGCTACGCAAATCCTAGTGCGTTCATTCGTGCGGCGATCCGAAACGAATTGAAGGGGCGAACGGAGTTGACCGGCACCGAGGAGCGGATTGCAGGAGGCTTCGATAGTGTCTCGCGGAACATCTTCCGCGTGGAACGCGGACAGCACGCGCTCTTCGCGCTGGTGGACGCTTTTACCAAGGTGGTGCTGACCTGTGTGGCGGAACCGCCGCCCGATGCCAGGCCACAGGCCACTGCGCGAGCCAGAGAGCGATACGACCGGCTCATGAAGGCTGCCGGTCAGGCGATGCGCGGGCCACCATGGAGGATCTGGTAAGCCATGGCACGAAGTGACGGGGAGAGGAAAACCCGGCTCCGGCCGCCAAAGCCTCGCGCTCCGCGCAACGAACGAGCGGCATGGTCGAGCGGCTTCAAGCTTCTCATGCACTACGCCCGCATGAGTCGGAAGACCGGCAACCGCAGCACAGACGGGAAAGGAAAAGGCGTTTGCTCGTATCATCAGCGTTGCGCCGTCCGAGTGACCTATCTGAACAACAAGATGCGAAGGCAGTGGCAGGCGCATGGGCGCTACCTGGCGCGGGAGAGCGCCAGCTTCGAATACGACGCGAAGCCCGTGGGTTTCAATCGAGAGAACGACGGAATCGACATTGTCCGTCAACTCGAAGGCTGGCAGGGCGCGGAGGACGAGCGGTTGTTTAAGCTGATCCTCTCGCCGGAGCTCGGTGATCAGGTGGATCTGTCTCGCCTGACGCGCGGTCCGATCGAACAGATGGAGGAGGATTTGGGAACGGATCTGGAATGGGTTGCGGTGGAGCACCACAACACGGAGCACCCGCATGTTCACATCGTGGTACGCGGCATAAGAGGTGATGGCCAGTCACTGCGCCTGAGTCGTGACTACGTGCAGCACGGGATTCGGAGTATTGCCGCGGATCTGTGTACCCGCCAACTCGGATACCGGACCCAGCGCGATGCGGCAGAGGCGGAACGGCGCGAAATAACCGAGGAGCGGTTCACCTCACTTGACCGCAGGCTGCTGAAAGACGCGCTGGAAATCAGCTCGGACCTTGGGCCGTCATACTTCGCCGTCACGCGGAACCCGATTCAGCCTGGTTCGAGCGAAACGGCGCGCGTCCATGCGCACCACGAGGTGGCGCGTCTCGCCGTGCTTTGCCGCATGGGTTTGGCGGAATCCATCGGACCAAACCGTTGGCGCGTGCGCCGGGATTTCGACCAAATACTGCGGGCCATGCAGAGAACCAGCGATAGGCTAAAGACACTCGCGGCTCACGGAGCGCCGGTGTCAGACGAGCGCCTGCCAATGGCGGTGCTCGACTTGAGACACGCCACGTCCGTTGAGGGCCGCGTGCTGGTTCACGGCCAGGAAGAGCAATCCGGGCGCAAATACCTGATGCTGGAAGGAACGGACGCGAAGGTATATTTCATTAACTACAGCCGCGAGATGGAGGAGGCTCGCAGCCACGGCGAACTACGGATCAAATCCTTCGTGCGGTTACGGAAGCTGTCCGTAGATGGAGCACTGACGCTCGATGTCAAAGATCTCGGCGATGCGGAGCAGCTATTGACTGATCCCCGCCATCTTGGTGAGGCAGCGCGTGAGCTACTCAAGCGGGGCATCATGCCGACCGAGGACGGCTGGGGAGGCTGGCTGGGGAAGTATCAGGCGGCTCTATGCAAGTCCTCCCGTGAGATCGAGGGGCGGAAGGAACGGAATTTGGTTCGCTCGAAGCAGCGGAAACGGGATCGCTCGGTGGGACGATGACCAGAGTGAGTTCTGCGATTGCTTGGCCCACACCGGCGCGTTAGCTCCTGTGCTGGTCATGGAGGACGAGTTTTCAATGAGCTGGCACACTCCGGTCAGTTCGCGGTGCTTCCACGCCAGCGCTAGCGCGGACAACTAAGGCCGCGTGCGCGATCACCACATGGGCGCCAGCCGCGCGTGGCCGCAAGTGCGATGCTGCGCGGCGCTCGACATATCCAAAGTCTGCGGGGATCGCACGCGCGACCACGCAGTCCGTGCACGGTCGCCTGGGCGGGACTCTATCGGAGCGCACGTTCGACGCAGCGACGACAGGAACAGACTCACCTTCGTGCCGGGGTTGAAAAGTCAGCGGCTCCGCTAACAAACCGATTGGGAAACCGGTATTCTGTCCGGGCGATCTGGTTGTCGATCAAACTCCTACCGCCTCAATTCCCCTAAGAGCCAGGCGCGGGCCACCTTCCAATCCCGCATGACTGTTTCCGGGGAAACGCCGACAACCTCGGCCGTCTCCTTTACGTCAAGTCCCGCGAAGAAGCGCAATTCCACGATGTGCGCCTTCCGCGGGTCGATTTCAGCGAGCGCGTTTAGCGCCTCGTCGAGCGCGATGAGTTCCCGTGACCGCTTCGAGGACAGATCGACGGCCTTCTCCAGATCTACCACTCCCGGCATCCGCGCGCGCTTCGCCGCACAGCGCCGGCGCGCGCGATCCAGCAGGATCCGCCGCATCATGGTGGCGGAGACGGCAAAGAAATGCGCACGATGCTGCCAATCCAACTGATCAATATCGACGAGGCGCAGGTAGACTTCCTGCACGAGGTCCACCGCCTGCAACGACATTCCCGGACGCTCGTTTTGCAGAAAATGGCCGGCCAGGCGGCACAGTTCGTGGTGCACTCGTGGAACCAATTCGGTCAAAGCCCGCTGATCGCCGCCAGCCCACGCACGAAGAAGCTGTGTCGTTTCCAGTGGCGATACGCCCGCCATGAGTTCCCCTCCGTCAGATCATACTACAAGGCCAGGGGGAAAGGCCGATACCAGACGCCGCCGGCCCGCCAGAAAAGAATCATTTCGCTGATGACAGTTTTTCCCGCCGGATTGCGCCTTTGGAGGTGTACGCAAACGCTGGGTTATGAATTTGCGGTTTGCGACAGAGGAGAAATCGACATGAACGCAGCACACCGGGTAATCACCACAACTCTAAGCGCAGCGATTGCGGGGGTCCTGTTCGTTCCCGCGGCAAGCGCGTGCGGCTACCTACCACAGCCACAAGGTTCCCCCACCATTCAGCAACTTCAACTGGATCCGCAGAATCCCCTGGAGACAGCCTCCCCCGCCAGTCTTGCTCGCGACCAAAGAGCCGCATCGAACGGGAACAGCGTGTCGATCGTGGGGATGTGGAACATCCAGTTTATTTCCATGGGCAATACAACGCACAATCCACCCATTCCGGATGGAGCTCCGCTCGACTTCGGATATGTCCAGTGGCACAGCGACGGAACCGAATTGATGAATTCGGGAGGCCACGCCCCGGCCACGCAGAACTTTTGTATGGGGGTGTGGCAGCAAACCGGGCGCTACACTTACGTGCTCAACCACTTTGCCCTGAGTTACGACGCCACAACGGGACTCTTGAACGGGAAGGTCAACATTGCGGAATCCGTTACTCTGTCACCGGGCGGCACCAAGTACAGCGGCACGTTCACGATCACTGTCTACGATACCAACGGAAACGAGGTCGACCACTTGACCGGCCAGGTTGCTGCCAACCGGATAACGGTGGACACAACGACTCCCTGAGACGGCGCAACCCGGACGGGATACACGAATCGCGGCAGGGGCGGCGAGGCGAAAGCCCAGCCGCCTCACGCACCAATAACGGCGTTGCCCTGGAAATCGACTGGCGCCGCGTTCGCCGGAGCGCGGCGCGTCATAATACGGAGAAGGCGCTGTCATCCGCATGAGCATTACTCCGGAACGCTGGAAGGAAATCGAGGAACTGTACCACGCCTCCGTGGACCAAGAGCCGGAGAAGCGCGAACTGCTGCTCGAGAAAACGAGTCCCGAAGTTCGCGAGATCGTTCACCGGTTATTGTCACAGGAAAAGACGGGCATCCTGGACCGGCCAGCCTGGGAGGCCGAAACGGAACCGATGACGACATCGCCCGCCATCGGGCCCGGATCGAGCCTGGGGCCCTATTTGATCGAAGCCAGCGTGGGTACCGGGGGTATGGGAGAGGTCTTCCGCGCGTCGGACACCCGCCTTGCGCGCAAGGTGGCAATCAAGGCCATCCGAGCCGGCCACTCTTCCGCGGGACTTGAGTTGCGGTTTCTCGGCGAGGCGCGCGCCGCCTCGGCGCTCAACCATCCCAACATCATCACCATTTACGATCTCGGCACGCTGGAAGGGCAGCCCTACATTGTTATGGAGTGGATTGAGGGCCAGACGCTCCGCCAGAAACTGGCGCAGGGTCCTCTACCCATACCGGAGGTTCTCGGGATCGCCTCGCAAGTCTTAGACGCACTGGCCGCGGCGCACGAAAGCGGGATCATACACCGGGATCTGAAGCCCGAGAACATTATGGTGAATGCGAGCGGCCGGATCAAGGTGCTCGACTTTGGCATCGCCAAGCGCATATCGATGCCGGACGATCCGACTCTCGACTTCAATCCAGGGAACACCTTCGGTTTCGTGGTGGGCACACCGGGGTATATGTCGCCGGAGCAGGCCCGTGGCGAGCAGCTTGATTTCCGCTGCGACCATTTTTCATTCGGCGCGGTGCTCTACGAGCTAGTGTCCGGACAGCGGGCATTCGCGGGTAAATCGAACGCGGAGGTCCAGGCCGCGATTCTGCTGCATCAGCCCGAGCCGTTGACGCGCCTGAATCCGCAGGTTCCCGCGCCGCTCCAGTGGGTGGTGGAACGGTGTCTCAAGAAGGTTCCGCGAGATCGCTTCGAAACGACGGAGGAATTGCGGCGCGAGTTCTCCGCAATCGTTGCGCGGGCCGGCCAGATTGTGGCGGCTTCCCCGCCCGTCAACAATATCCCAACGCCGCGATCCGCCTTAATCGGGCGCGAAGCGGAGCTTTCCCGATTGCGAGACTTGGTGGCCGATCCGGATCTCCGCATCCTGACGCTGACCGGAGCGGGAGGCATTGGCAAGACCAGGCTGGCAGTGGAACTCGGGCGTCAAGTTGCGGATCGCTTTACGGGAGGCGCTTGTTTCGTGCAGCTCGAGAAGGTGAGCGATGCCAGTCTTGTGCCATCCGAAGTGGCTCTGGCTTTGGGCGTCGCGCAGTGGCCCGGCGCCGATCCGGAAGCGGCCATCGCGAATCATATCAGCCAACTCGCGGGGCCGACGCTTCTCGTGCTGGATAACTTCGAGCACGTGCTGGAAGCCGCCGTTTTCGTGGCTCATCTGGCCTCTGACCGCGTGAAGGTGGTGGTGACGAGCCGGGCGGCCCTGCGAGTTTCGGGAGAGTTCGAGATTGCCGTTCCCTCATTGAATTCCGGCTACGGCGCGGGGCGCGAGGAGATGGCGCGCTCCCCGGCAGTCAGATTATTTCTCGAACGCGCGACGGGCGTGCGCGGTGCCACGATGGACGAGGAACAACTGGGAATCGTGTCGGCGATCTGCGCCCGGCTGGATGGCCTGCCACTGGCGATCGAACTGGCGGCGGCCCGCACCAGGCTGTTTCCGCTGAAGACGCTGCAGGCGCGTCTGGACGATCCTCTGGCGGTGCTGGTTGGCGGCCCGCGGGATTTACCACAGCGGCAGCATACGCTCCGGGCCACCATCGACTGGAGTTACAACCTGCTTGATGCGGAGCACCGGAAGCTGTTCCGCCGCATGGCGGCGTTTGTCGGCGGCGCCACGGTCGAGGCGATCGAGGCAGTCTGCGATACCCGCCGGGATTTGCAGGTCAATCTATGGGACGCGCTGGAACTGCTGGCCGACAACAGCTTAATTCGCCGCATCGACTTAGACGATACGGAGCCGCGATTCGCGCTGCTCGAAACCATGCGGGAGTATGGCATCGAGCAATTGGCCGCCGCGAACGAAGAGCATTATACGCGGAAGGCGCACGCGGCATACTGCATGGTATTGGCGGAAGAAGAAGCTCCTGCCATGCGCCGGGAGCGCACCGGAAAACATCGATTCGACGCCGACCTGGGAAACTTCCGCGCGGCTCTCGATTGGCTCGCGACGAATGGTGAGGTGGAGTGGGGGCTGCGCCTGGTAATGGCGTTGGGGGTGTATTTCTATTCGCTCCGTCTCCACACCGAAGGGCTGGACCGCCTCTCGCGGCTACTCGCGCTTCCGGGCGTGGTACGCTTTCCGCGCCTGCGCAATTATGGTAAGTTCTGGCAGGCCGACTTCGCTTTCGAGGGGTTCAATTCCGGTTTCAGTGGCTATTACGAGGCATGGAAGCTTTTCGAAGAAGCCAACGACCGGCAGGGCATGTTCCACGCCGCGCATCGTGTGGGTTATCACCTCAGGTTCACCGATATGGCAGAATCGCAACAATGGTCGGAGCGAGCCGTGGAGTTGGCGCGGGAAACTGGCCATCCGGCCATGCTCGCGGGCGCCCTCAGCAACCTCGCTGACGTCGTGAAGGCCGGAAACCGCACGTACGCGCGAGCGCTGTATGTGGAGGCGATGCGTTTATTCGAATCGTCGGGTGACAAAGAGAATGTGATCTGGTCTCTCATCCATCAGGCGGACCTCTACCGGGAAGAGGGAAACCAGACTCAGGCCCGCTCGCTCTATCAGGATGCCCTGAGAAGGTTCCGGGAACTGGGCTTTTCGCCCGGCGTTGCGTCGTGTTTACACGATCTGGCGGGATTGGATGCCGCCGATGGACGGCTTGCCGAATCGCAGCGTCTATACCGGGAATCCTTGCAACTCTATGGACGGGAAAACCCAGCCGATCTTCCGCGTGGCTTGGAGTCCCTGGCTGAAGTAGCGATCCAAGGCGGGCATCCGGAACGCGCGCTGGCGCTGGCCGGAGCGGCAGCCGCGATTCGGAAGCGGTTTCACGCCCGCACGACGAATCCGGCGCGACGCGCAGAGGTCGAGAAGAAGATCGATTCTGCGCGTAAGGACGCCGGAGGGGAAGCCGCCGCGCTCTGGATGAAGGGCTGGAACATGAGCCTCGAAGAAATCATCGAGTACGCCGCACAAAGTGGAGAAGATACATGAGCGATTTCTTAAGAGCGATTAAAGGCAGGGTGATTCGGCCGGAGGATGCGGAATACGAATCCGCGCGCCGCGTCTACAACGCCGATATCGATCGAAGACCACGGGTAATCGTTCAATGCGCCGACGCAGCAGATGTCGTTCAGTGCGTGAATTACGCGCGAGAGAACAAGCTTCTCACAGCAGTTCGAGGCGGGGGGCACAGCGCTCCGGGGTTCGGCACATGCGACGGCGGCCTCGTCATCGATTTGTCGCCGATGAGAAGCGTTCGAGTGGACCCGGAGCGCCGTACCGCGACGGTGGAAGGCGGGTGCACGTGGGGCGATGTAGACCGCGCCACCCATCCATTCGGGCTGGCCACTCCCGGTGGCATCATCTCCACCACCGGAGTGGGAGGTCTCACCACCGGCGGTGGATTTGGGTATCTCTCGCGCCGCTATGGGCTCGCCTGCGATAACCTGATTGGCGCGGACGTCGTGACGGCAGACGGGCAGATTCGCACGGCGAACGCCGATCGGAACGCGGATCTTTTCTGGGCCATCCGCGGCGGCGGAGGCAACTTCGGAATCGCTGTCTCCCTTGAGTTTCGTCTTCATCCGGTGACTCAACTTTACGCCGGTCCCATTTTGTATCCACTGGAGCAGGCCGCCGGGGTTCTGCGGTTATTCCGCGACTTTATGCGAAATGCTCCGCGTGAAGTGAACGCGTTTTTTGCATTCCTGATTGTGCCTCCCGGCCCGCCATTCCCCGAGTCCCTGCATGGGAAGACTGTTTGCGCCATCATGTGCGCATGCTCCGGTGACGTTGGTGAGGCCGAGTCGGTCACCAAGCCCTTACGAGAGTTCGGGCCGCCACTGCTGGCCTTGCCTCATCCGATGCCCTACCCATTTCTGCAGTCTCTTTTCGATGGTCTGCTGCCGCCCGGGCTGCATCACTACTGGAAAGCGGACTTCATGCGCGAATTGACCGACGAAGCCATCGCCGAACACGTCAAATTCGGGCCGCTCATTCCGACCGTCAACTCCGCCGTCCATATTTACGCGATGGATGGCGCCGTCCAGGATGTCGGTGCAAATGAGACCGCGTTCGCCTACCGCGACGTGAGGTACGTCCACATTATCGCTGCCGTCACTCACGATCCGGCTTCCTTACCCCTCTATCGCGATTGGACGCAGCAGTACTGGGCGGCGCTGCATCCTCATTCGGCGGGAGGCGCCTACGTCAATTTCCTGATGGAAGAGGGCGAGGAGCGTATCGCATCAAGCTATATGGGAAATCGAGAGCGGCTCGCGGCGATCAAGGCGAAGTACGATCCGTTGAACGTGTTCAGGGTGAATCAGAACATTCAGCCGGCGACGTGACCGTGTCGATCACTCGGCGCTGGCAGGGTCCATCAACCGACGGACGGCGGAGATCCGGTTAGCCGGAATTCCGCACCTCGTGGCGTGCTCCTGAAGGATTTCCGCATTCGGCGCCCAGTATACGCAGTAGACTTTGTTATCGGTTACGTAACTGTGAAGCCATTGGATTTCCGGGCCCAAGTCACGAAGAACGCTTAACGATTTCTGCGCGGCGCCCCGAACCTGCTCAGGCGTCATGTCCCCCGCCCCCGGGATCTCGCGCTCGATGACAAACTTCGGCATGCGGCTATCCTATCACGCCGGCCTCACGCCAGTCCGACTTCAGATCGCGCCGAGATCGGATTACCCGCGGGTGGTCGCCAAGGGTTCACCGATTCCTGGCGGGCCCTTTTCCTTCTCGACTGGATGCCGATAGAACTTCGGAGCTGGCCGCTCCTGGAGCGACCTGGCCCGTGTCTGGCGGCAGACGTGCAACACCGGAAACATTGTCCCCGGCGTGTTGAAGCCTGTGCGGGGCACAGCCAACTCTTCTGTCAGTTGCCGATGGCGCCGGTTATGGGTCGCGTCGCTGCATCTTCGATCACAGGTTGAGCCGGAAAGGCGTCATCACGGAGCGTACAAACCCGGCGCGGGAATAGAACCGCATCGCTTGATGGTTCTCACAATCCGTCAGCAGTGTAATCCGAGTACAACCTGCCATCTTCGCCTCGGCTAGTGCGTGGTTTAGTAGCTGCCGGCCAATGCCCCGCCCGCGCCATTCCGGTTGCATAACCATGTCCTCCAACCACGCGGCCCGGCTTCCCTCCGCGGTGCTGACGGTGAATAGTATCGTGACCATTCCAATCACTGCACAGGATCGGATTGCGCAGTAGATGCGACCGACCTCCGGATTGTCGAGGATGAGCCGCAGGCCGCGCTGCTGGCGTTCGGTGTCCGGCGAGAAGTCAGCTTCCTGCGTGAACAACTCGGCCAGAAGCGAACAAAGCTGGGGCACGTCATCCAAACACGCCTGCCTGATTTCGACGAGTGACAGGTCGCCGCCGCGTCGGGAAGGCGAAGTCATGGCGCTGGCGTGGGGTCCCACACGCGTTCCTGCGTGCCACGCCAGTGGTGCTGCCGACGCACACCGGAGCAACGGCCGCCGGCGGGAATACCGACGTGACACGCAGGAAGACGTGCGCCACATTCCTGAAGCGTGGTTCTAGCGACTGTACGCGGGCAAGTCCGCATGGTGGGTTGGCTCCTCCCTCTGGCGCATCAACTCGCGCGCGATCAGCACCAGCTCTTTCGGGCGGACCGCGCCCTTGTGCGCGCGGGCTTGACGGCGAACCGCGGACAGGATATCCGGGCAGAGCGCGGCGGGCACGGAAACACCGTTTGCAGCCAGGAGCGACTGCACACCAGCCGAGCCGGAATGTTTGCCGATCGCGAAGTCGTCCGGCACGCGGCCCACTTCCCCGCAGGAAAAGGGCTGATACGCTGCCGGGTTCTTCAGTAGCGCGGCGGTGTGGATGCCGGATTCATGGCGAAACACGTCAGCGCCGACGATCGGCTTGGCGCGGTGGATCGGCCGGTTGGCGCGGTTCGCCACCAACTCGCAGAGAGGGCTCAATCGCGATGTCTCTACTCCTGAGTCGCGTGCCAGCGTGTGAGTGAGCGCCATGGCGACCTCTTCGAGCGGAGCGTTGCCGGCGCGCTCTCCGAGGCCGTTCACGGTGACGCTGGCCGCATCGGCGCCGCCTTCGATGGCGGAAATCGTATTGGCCGTGGCCATGCCCAGATCGTTGTGACCGTGGAATTCGAGCGCGAGGCGGCTGCCCGCAGACTCCCTCAGCCTGCGAAACGAACTCCACGTTTGACGCGGATTCCAGATGCCAACAGTGTCGGCGACGCGCACGCGGTTCGCGCCGGCACCCCTGGCGGCGAGGACGAATCGATCAAGCAGCGTTTTATCCGCGCGGGAAGCATCCTGCGCGCCCACGGAAACGTAGCGAAACCGGCCGCGCGCACGGCCGACGAGTTCTGCAAGACTATGCCAAAGCCAGTGTTCGTCCTTACTCATAACACCCAGCAGAATGGGAGACACGGGAAAGGAGATGTGGACCGAATCGACGGCGCAACTAGCGGCATAATCGAGGTCGAGCGAGGCGGCGCGGCACCATGCGGTAATCCAACAGTTCAGGCGCAAATCGACAATGGCGTGGAGATCGGCGCGCTCCTCTTCATCTATGGCGGGCGTTCCGGCTTCTAATTCGGGAACTCCCGCCGCCGCGATGGCGGTCGCGATCTCCAGCTTATCGGCGCGCGAGAACACCACGCCGGGCGCTTGTTCGCCATCGCGCAGCGTGCTGTCGATGAGATGGATTCTCGCGTGTGCCATGGGAGATCAGGAAATGAGCAGCGCCTCGGCCGGCTTGTCCTCTTCGAGCGCATCCAGCATCTGGTCGATCCGCTCCTCGTTCATCTTTCCGTACCAGTGGCCTTCCGGGTAGACCACTACGACGGGGCCCTGATCGCACAGCTTCAGACACCCGGCGGCCGATACGGTAACGCCGTCCAGGCCGCGGTCCGCCACTTCGCTCTCCAGGTAGCCGACGAGAGCGCCCGAATCCTTGCGATGGCAAATGCCTTTCGGGTCTCCCGCGACGCGGAAGCTCCCGCAAACGAAGACGTGATGTTTTGGTTTTTCCATTGGAATCTCCTGTTTCTCTATCCGCAACCCGTTCCGGTGCCCGAGCAACCGCCGCAACCCTGGAACAGCTTCTGCATTCCGCGCGGGACTTGGCCCGTCCGGTCCCACGCCGTGATGGCGTCCGATGCGACGCCGACCGCCTCGATGACCTTGACTCCGCGCTGTTCGAGAATCCGCCGCGGCGTCTTTCCCACCGAGCTGGTGAACACGGCCTTGCAATCTTCGAGCACGTCCGCCAGTTTGTCCCAGCGAGCCAGGCCGCCGCCGGCATCGGGGGCTTCGCGCGTTTCCACCAGCGCGGGCGGTCCGTCGGGCTGCGGCTCGAACACCCAAATGAGGGAGGCTTCGCCGACGTGCTGGTTAATCAGCGCCCCTTCGTGGCTGGTCAGCGCGACGTACGGTCGCCGCTCGTTTGGATTGACCGGACCGGCGGCGGTGGTTTGCAGCAACTCGACCAGGGTCTCCGATGGCGGCGCGCCCAACAATCCCACGGCGTCGGCGCGGCAGCGTGTGCAGTGTAACATCTGCGGCAGGAATTCCGCCGTACGCTGGCGTAGCGCTGTCAACTCCGCACGATCGATCTCGCCGATCGATTCGAACGGCGTGCCGACGACCGGATAGAGCGGAATCGCGTTCATGATGTTCGCACCCAGCGAGGCCACTTCGCGGGCCACCGCGACGGCGTGCCCGTCATTGATGCCGGGCATCACGATCGTGTTGATCTTGACCGTGATACCGTGCCGCTTGAGTTCCACAATCGCCAGGCGCTGCCGTTCCAGCAGCGCGGAGGCGCCGTCCACGCCGCGCAATATCCGAACGCCGGAGCGGACCCAGGCGTAAATCTGCGCGCCAATCGCGGCGTCTACGGCGTTCACAGTCAGCGTGACGTGGCTCACTTGAAACCTGGCGAGTTCGGCGGCATGGGCGGCCACTTCGAGGCCGTTACTGGCTACGCACAATAGCATCTCCGGGTAGCGATTGCGCACCAGGCGAAGCGTCTCCAATGTGTTTTCCGGACTGGCGAACGGATCGGCCGGCCCGGCGATTCCCACCACGCGGATTTCCGGCGACACTTCCAGCGCGCGGTCCAGATAGTAGACCGCCTGTTGCGGCGTGAGGACGGCGCTGGTCACGCCGGGGCGGCTCTCGTTGAGGCAGTCGTATTTCCGGTCGCAGAAGTTGCACTGTACGTTGCACCGCGGCGCTACCGGCAGATGTATCCGTGCGGCAGTCTCTCGCGCTGCCTCGTTGAAGCACGGGTGTTGTGTAAGATCCAGTGTCATCGCGCCTCCATCATTGATAGCTGTAACCCACCGGGGAACGCTCCTGCGCACGCGCCAGTAAGGCATTGGTCACCGCGTCGAATAACTGCTGCGCGCCGCGGTATCCGAGATGCAGAATGCGCTGGCCGCCGATGCGATCGTGAATGGTGAAGCCAACGCGAATCAAAGGAACGTCGAGCTCGCGGGCGACACTGTAGCCTTTGCTGCTGCCGATCAGGAAATCCGGCGCCAGTCCGCGCGCCACCTCGCCCATGGTGGCGAAATCCATCCCCCCCTTTACGACGATCTCTTCGGCGGCATCGCCCGCCACCGATTTAACGGCCTCCACCAGCCGGCCGCTCTCACCGCCCGATGCGCACAGCACCGGCTGAACGCCGATCTCAGCGAGAAAGGCGGTAAGTCCCACCACCAGGTCTTCCTCGCCGAACACGATGGCGCGGCGGCCGAAGACATACTTATGAGCGTCGACGTAGGAATCCACCAAGCGGCCGCGCTCCTTGGCGTGCTTCTCCGGCGTCGGCCGGCCGCTCACTTCAGACAGAGTAGTGAAGAAACGATCGCTTTCGAGCACACCTACCGGCCAACCGAGCTTGCGGCGAGTTACTCCGAACTTGTCTTCGAGTGACGCCGCCGCGGTCCCTGTATCCGCCATAGTGCGTCCCATTTCCAGGCTGGCGCGCGCGCATCCCATGGCGCAGAGGTCCGCCACTGGCGTTCCGCCGGCGGGTATGTTCTGGTATTCCTCAAGCTGCGGCCCGTCCAGTGTCTCCGAATAATCGGGCAGCAGGATGGGTACGAGTCCGAAATCGTCAAACACTTCTTTCAGGTAGCGCAAGTCCGCCGGCGAGACCATGCCGGGGAACACGTTGATGCTGCCATTGGCGGGCCCGCCTTCGGCCAGTTGCTCGACCAGCGCCTTCACAGTCGCGTGAAACCCATCCACGTGAGTGCCCTTATAACTCGGCGTTGACACGTGGATCGTGCGAAACGGCGCGTCGCTATCCGGATGGAAATCGTGTAGCAGGTGACCCACGTCCTCGCCGATCGTCTCGGGCAAACAAGTGGTTGCGATGCCGATCAGTTCCGGATGATACTGGCGCGCCAGGTTGTTCAAGCCGCTGCGCAGGTTGTCACCGCCGCCGAACACTGTGGTAGCTTCGCTGAAGCCGGAAACGGCGATATCGACCGGCTCGCGAAAGTGCGAGATCAGATAGCGGCGGATGTACGTGGCGCAGCCCTGCGAGCCGTGTAAGAAGGGCACCGCGCCCGCCACGCCACGCAGTGCCAGACATGCGCCCAGCGGCGCGCACAACTTACAGGCGTTGCGCGTGGCGGCGAGTGGTTCGATCGCAATCATGACCGGTACCTCGCGGCGCCCCGCGGCGTGAGCTTCCACACCGGGCTGGCCACCGTGTTGTAGACTTCACGCGCGAAATTCAGCATGCCGAGGAAGCCGGCCAGCGGCTCCTTGCGTTCGTGATTGTGGTCGCAGAAACCGACGCCCAACTTATAAGCGATGGGTCGCTCCTTTACGCCGCCGATGAATAGGTCGACCTGCTTCTCCTGCAAGAACGAGGACAGTTCCAGCGGGTTCGAGTCATCGGCAATGATCGTCCCTTCGTCGCATAACTCGCGCAGTTCGTCGTAATCCTCGCGCAGCCCGGTCTGCGAACCCACCATCACCGTATCCATGCCCAACTGACGTAATGCCCGCACCAGTGAAAACGCTTTGAACGCGCCACCGACATACACGGCAGCTTTGCGGCCTTCCAGCTTGCGGCGGTATTGCGCAATCTGCGGCATGATGACGGCCAGCTCCTGGCTGACCAGCGCTGCCGTTCTTCCGACGATGCCCGGAGACTTATCGGCAAAGAACCCGGCCGTATCGTACAGCGCTTGCGCCATGTCTTCGATGCCGAAATAGGAAACTCTCTGGAACGGAATGCCGCGCTTCTCCTCAAGCTGTTTGGCCAGGTGCATCATGGAGCCGGAACACTGCACCAGGTTGAGTGCCGCTCCGTGTGCGCGGCGTATGTCGTCGATGCGGCCGTCGCCGGTGATGGTCGCCACCACTTCGACGCCCATCTTTTCGAAGTAGTCGCGGATGATCCACACTTCGCCCGCCAGATTGAAATCGCCGAGGATGTTGACGCTCACAGGACCGATGCCGTCGGTGGAACCGGTTCCGACGAGTTGGAGCAGCGCTTCGCAGGCCGCGCGATACCCGTCGCGCTTGGTGCCCTTGAAGCCTTCGGAATGGACCGGCAGCACCGGGATTCCCTTCTGCGCGCCGACCTGCCGGCACACCGCTTCCACGTCGTCGCCGATCACGCCGACAATGCAGGTGGAATACACGAAGGCCGCCTTCGGGTGGTGCAGGTCGATGAGTTGGCAGAGGGCCTTGGCAAGCTTTTTCTCGCCGCCCTGGATCACGTCCATCTCGCGCAAGTCGGTCGAAAAACTCAGGCGATGAAGCTGCGGGCCGGAAGAAAGCGCGCCGCGAATATCCCAGGTATAAGCGGCGCAACCGAGCGGACCGTGAACCAGGTGCAGGGCGTCGGCGATCGGATATAGCACCACGCGCGACCCGCAGAAAACGCAAGCGCGCTGGCTCACCGAGCCCGCCACGCTCTGCTTGTTGCAGTCCAGTTGGAAAGGCTCGGCTCCCTTCCGATAGACCTGCGGCTTGCGTTCTTCCAGGATGTTCATCGTGGTTTCCCCGTTTTCGGGTTACATCGTCAATTCGAACGATTCCTCGGGTGCGTTGCGGTCCTGACGGTCCATGATGACGCTGAGAATCTTCTCGGCGAGCCGCATGCCACCCGTGTAAGCCACGGTCGGAAAGTAAGAGTGGCCAACACGATCGATAACGGGGAATCCGAAACGCACGAACGGAATATCGTCGTCGCGCGCGATGTATTTCCCATAGGTGTTGCCAATCAGCAGGTCCACGCCTTCCTTCTTGATCATCTGATGCAAGAGGAACATGTCGGCTTGCGCCCCCTGCCGGATTTGCGCCTCGGGGACGGCATCGCCCAGCGCTTCGCGTATGCGCGTCTCGAAACGCTTTCCGGGAGTGCCGGTCACGATGTAAACCGGACGCATGTCGAGCGTCACCAAAAACTCGGTGAGCGAAACCAGTTGGTCCGGATCGCCGAACAGAGCCACGCGTTTGCGGTAGAAGTACTGGTGCATATCGGCGATCATGTCCACCAGGCGGCCACGCTCGTCGGTGATGAATCCGGGCACGCGGATGCCGGAGCGATGGCGCAGCGCGTTGATGAAGCGGTCGGTGGCGACCAGGCCAATCGGCAACTCGAGAGTCTCGGCGCGCACCTCGCACTTCTCTTCGAGCGCCAGGGCGGCGGCTTCCGAAGCCGTCGGTCCCAGCGCCAGCGTGGCGCGGCTATCGCCCGCGTGCCGTATCTCTTCGATCGGGGCGCCGCCCCTGGGATAGAACTCGTGCCGGCCGGTTTGCGGCGCGTCCATTACGTCGGAAGTGTCGGGGAAAATATTCGGGTTGATCCCCATGGCGCGCGAAAGGCGGCGCAGTTCCCGCATGTCGGCCGGTTCCACCCAACCCGGTATGATGTTTATCTGGTTCCGCTTGCGCCCGCTGTTCTCGGCAAGGTAAGTCACTAGGCCTTTCACCATGCTGGAAAAGCCGGTCACGTGCGAGCCGATGTAACTCGGTGTGTTGGCGTGAATCAAATGCTTACCGGGCGGCACCTTGCCTTCCTCGCGGGCTTTGGCGATGATCTGGACAATGTCATCGCCAATCGTTTCCGAGAGACACGTAGTGTGAATTGCGATGATGTCCGGGTTATACATCGCAAACATATTGGTAATGGCCTGCAACAGGTTCGCCTGGCCGCCGAAAACGGCGGAGCCTTCTGTGAACGAACTGGTGCCGGCCATTACCGGTTCCTTGTAATGCCGGGTCAAAGTGCTGCGGTGATAGGAGCAACATCCTTGCGACCCGTGGCTGTGCGGCAGGCAGTTATGCACGCCGAGAGCCGCATACAGCGCCCCGATTGGCTGGCAAGTCTTGGCCGGATTAATGGTCAGGGCGGTGCGTTCCATGACGTCCGCCGTCGTATGACGCAGCAGCATCGCAGTCTCCAATCTGATCTGAGAACTACAGCTTGTGAAGGCCAACCGCTCCCTTACGGTCGCGGCTCCAATTGCGCGTGTTGAGCCGCGGTCTGGCCCTAGCTGGCAAGCTCTTCCACTTCCAACTCTTCCTCGGTCTCCCACGGCGCTTGCACGTATTGCCAGATCTTGGTATTCACCATGCGGTCGATCTCGTTATAGAAGTTGATCGCGCCACGGAACCCGGCGTACGGCCCGCCGTAATCGTAACTGTGAAGCTGCTTGCAGGGAATACCGGCCTTCTGCACGGCATATTTCTCTTTGATCCCGGCGCAAAAGATGTCGGGCTTATAAATCTCCAACAGCCGCTCGGTCTCGAAATGATAAATGTCGTCGATGACGAGCGCTCCGTCCTCCATCTCCGGCATCATGCCTTGATAGGCCGCCACGTCCATGCCGGCGGCTTCCAGTTGCACCAACTCATCCGGGCCCCGCCGCGGCATGTAGCGCGTTTCGTCGGGGAGCACTTCCAACTGTTCGATGTTGCGGCTGTCGGCATCCACCTTGATGCTCGGCAGCACGCGGCGGCCTTCGTAATCGTCGCGATGGGCAAACTCGTAACCGGCCGCCACGGTCTTCATCCCCATCTCCGCGAACAGCATCTGGTAATGATGCGCGCGAGAGCCGCCCACGAACAACATGGCCGTCTTACCTTCGCAGCGCGACCGCACGGCGAACTGCGTCTTGAGGACGTCCGTCATTTCGTCGGAGATGACCTTTTCGACCCGCTCGGTCAGCTCGGCATCGTTGAAGTACTGCGCGATGTGGCGCAGGCTCTTGGCAGTGCCCTCGGCGCCGACGAAGTTGACCTTGATCCACGGGATGCCGAACTTCTTTTCCATCATCTCCGCGACGTAGTTGATCGAGCGGTGGCACATCACCGTGTTGAGATCCGCCATGTGCGAGTTAGCGAAGGCATCGTAAGTCGAATTGCCGCTAAAAGTCGAGACCAGTGTGATGCCGCAGCGTTCGAGCAGATCTTCAATGACGAACGCGTCGCCACCGATGTTATACTCGCCCAGCAGGTTGATCTTGAACTTCTCCGGCCGTGGTGTTTCATTGGTCCCCACTACGTGCCGGAAAAGCTGGTTGTTGGCGATGTGGTGGCCGGCCGACTGGCTCACCCCCTTGTATCCTTCGCAACTGAAGCCAAACACGTTGATGCCCAGCTTCTCCTTCATGTCTCTCGCCACCGCGTGAACGTCGTCGCCGATCAATCCTACCGGACAAGTGGAGAAGATGGCGATGGCTTTCGGATGGAATAGCTCGTACGCCTCTTCAATCGCCGCGCGGAGCTTCTTCTCTCCGCCGAAGACGATCTGCTCATCCTGCATGTCGGTGCTCAAGCAATACGGAATGTAGTTCGCGTCGTCCGGCCCTTCAGGACGCGTCTGGTTGCGTCGCGTCAGCCAACTGTAAAAACCGCAGCCGATGGGTCCGTGAGTGATGCTGAGGATGTCGCGCGTCGGTCCGATCACCACGCCCTTGCAACCGGCATAGGTGCAGCCGCGTTGCGTAATGGCGCCCGGCGTGGTTCGCACATTGGCCTTGATCTCTGGAACCGAGCCGTCGGGACGGCGCTCATTGACGACAATCTGCTCCGCCCGTTTACGTGCGGACTTCTTCGGTAATGCGCTCAGCAGTTGTTCTTTTACGGTGTGCGGATTCGGTTTCATCGTAATATCTCCTCATCGGGCCTTACGCAGCCAGACCATAGTCCATCAACAGATGTTCGAGAGTATCCATGGTGAGCGGCTTCGGAATTACAAACTTCTGATTAGCATCGATGGCGCGCGCCAGCTTCCGGTATTCGTCGGCTTGGGGCGCGTCGGACTTCCAGTCGATCACCGTCTTGCGATTGATTTCGGCGCGCTGCACGTCGTTGTCGCGAGGCACGAAGTGGATCATCTGGGTGCCGAGTTGTATGGCCAGTTCTTCGATCATTTCCCGTTCGTTGTCCACCTTGCGGCTGTTGCAGATAAGTCCGCCCAGGCGCACGCCGCCGGCGTTGGCGAACTTCACGATTCCCTTGCAGATGTTGTTCGCGGCGTACATCGCCATCATTTCGCCCGAGCAGACGATGTAGATCTCCTGTGCCTTGCCCTCGCGAATCGGCATCGCGAATCCGCCGCACACCACGTCGCCAAGGACGTCGTAAAACACGTAGTCGAGGTTCTCGCTTTCCTGGTAGGCACCCAACTGCTCGAGCAGGTTGATCGAGGTGATGATGCCGCGGCCCGCGCATCCCACGCCCGGTTCCGGCCCGCCGGATTCCGTACAGTAAGTGTCGCCGAAGCCCCGCAAGCGTATGTCCGCGAGGTCGACGTCTTCGCCTTCCTCGCGCAACGTATCGAGAACGGTTTTTTGCGCCAGCCCTCCCAATAGCAGGCGTGTGGAATCCGCCTTCGGATCGCAGCCAACCACCATCACCTTCTTTCCCATTTCGGCGAGGGCCGCAACCGTGTTTTGTGTTGTAGTGGATTTGCCGATTCCGCCTTTTCCGTAAATGGCAACTTTTCGCATGGTGGTTCTATCTCCTGACGATGGACTTATGAACAGATCGGCCGTCGCGCGCCTAGCCAGTCAAGCGGCCGGTGGGCGCGAACGCGATCTGCGTAACTACTGGATGCCGGTGAACACGTTTTGCAAACGCGCGCAACGTGAAGACGGTAAGTGGCGGGGAGAGCCTGAAGTCTTCAAAACTGATGGCCGTAGCCGATCCAGACAACCCTGTCTATCAGTGTAAGTGCTTCTTGAAGAAGCGGTTCAGCTCTCAGTTAGAAGAGTATCACAGACGGCGAGACGAGACCAATCCAAAATTCTTATCGGAGCGATAGTTACAGATCCTAAACACCTTTACTGCTGGCCGGCTGCGCTGCC
>Ga0181529_10000470_pt1 | contig 58505 bp, 45 predicted proteins | sample PEATcosm2014_Bin_36_FD_119763 | JGI IMG/M metagenome (GOLD analysis project Ga0181529, IMG submission 119763) | Peatland microbial communities from MTU Mesocosm Facility, Houghton, MI, USA - PEATcosm2014_Bin10_30_metaG | ecosystem: Environmental > Terrestrial > Soil > Wetlands > Peat | place...
CTGCAAGCATCACTTCGACCAGAAAAAGGGCAAAGGCCAGGGCACGATGGTGTTCATCTGCGAAGGCCAGTCCGCCGCCGGCTCCATCACGAGCTGCCGCGACGTGAACAACCAGGCGGTGTTCGTGCTCAAGGGCAAGCCGCTCAACGTCTGGGACCTCAAGCGCGACGTGATGTATAAAAACGACGAGATGTATAACCTCATGCAGGCGTTGCAGATCGAGGACACCACCGACAGTCTCCGCTACGAAAAGGTGATTCTCGCCACCGACGCGGACGTGGACGGCATGCACATCCGCAACCTGATGATCACGTATTTCTTCAAGTTCTTCGAGCAGCTCGTTCACGACGGCCACGTTTTTATTTTGGAAACGCCGCTGTTCCGCGTGCGCAACAAGGAGAAGACCATTTACTGCTACAGCGAAACCGAGCGCGACAACGCCGTGAAAGAACTCGGCGGCAAGCCGGAAATCACGCGGTTCAAAGGCCTCGGCGAAATCAGCCCGAAGGAGTTCGCGCAGTTCATCGGCAAAAGCATGCGTCTGAGCAAGATTGAATACGCCCCGCGCGCCGAGTCCGCGCCCATCTTCGACTTCTACATGGGCAAGAACACGCCGGAGCGGAAGGACTACATCATGGACAGCCTCGTCGTGCCGGTGGAGGAATAAATACGATTTCCCGCCAACCCATCGCTTTGGTTTCGCCGGTGCAGCGGGCGCCGGCGTTTTGGCCGAATCCACCATCACGTTGAAACCATAAGCCGTCAACGCCTCCTCCGAGTCTTCGTTCGTGAATTCAGATGCACCGTTCGTGGGATTTTTTACGCGCCGGGGCATTTTTTCCATTGGACATTGTCTGGCGCTGGAGTATCAAGTTGCGTAATTATGAAATTCTTCTTGTTTGTTTTGTTGTTGCTGGCCGCGCCCGCGTTTGCCCAGCAAATCGTCTCGCCAGAAGTCCAGCCTGACGGCCGGGTTGTATTCCGACTGAAAGCGCCTGGCGCCAAAGAGGTGCAATTGCACTGCGAAGGCGTGAGCAGCTCGGCGATGCAAAAAGACGATCAAGGCGTCTGGTCGTTCACCACCGATCCGCTGGAGCCGGACATCTACGTCTATTCATTCAATGTGGACGGTCTGCATGTGATTGATCCGGCCAACCCGCTCTTGAAATACAACCTGCTGAACACCGACAGCCAGGTGCAGGTGCCCGGCCCAAAATCGCTGCCGTGGGAACTCAATGACGTGCCGCGCGGGATATTGCACCGGCATTTTTACAAGTCCACCGTGGCGGATGACGAACGTGATTTCATGGTTTACACGCCGCCCGGCTACAATCCGGCGGCGCGGAAGCGGTATCCGGTGCTTTATCTGTTGCACGGCTACAGCGACGACACCACCGCCTGGTCCGCAGTTGGTTTGGCGAACGTCATCCTCGACAACCTCATCGCGCGCGGCCAGGCGAAACCGATGATCGTCGTCATGCCGCTGGGCTATGGCACCATGGACGTCGTCAAAGGCGGTTGGTCACGCGTGCGTGATCCCGGATTGTGGCAGCGCAATGCGGACAAATTCCGCGGGACGCTGCTGGATGAGGTCATGCCGCAAGTGGAGAAGGACTATAAAACTTTGCCGAACCGCGCCGCCCGCGCCATCGCCGGCCTTTCGATGGGCGGCGCGGAATCTTTGACGGTCGGACTGAACAATCTCGACCGCTTCGCGTGGATCGGCGCTTTCAGCTCGGGCGGCCTGAACACCAATTATGCCGCGCAGTTCCCGACGCTGGACGCGCAGGCCGACAAACAATTGCGCCTGCTTTGGATCGCCTGCGGCAAGGACGATCGGCTGGTCGAGAACAATCAGAAATTCGTTGACTGGCTCAACTCGAAGGGGCTGCGGCCCACATGGATTGAAACACCCGGGGAACACAGCTTCCGAGTGTGGCGGCGCAACCTTGCCGCGTTCGCGCCGCTGCTCTTTCAGGACCGGAAATAGCGCCAGCCGGTTCACGCTGGCACAATATCCCACCGGATCAACTGGTGCCGGGCAAAAGGTTTCCGAAATGTGCGTTGGCGGGTGAATCTTTATTGAATGAAAGTTCGTTTGTTTATCAAGCCGTATTGCCCGTGGTGCCGCAAGGCACAGCGCTGGCTCAACGAGCGTGGCATCCAATACGAAACGCTTGATGTGATTTCAGACAGCGAGGCCATGACGGAAATGGCCAACCTCTCCGGCCAGACACTCGCGCCGGTGATGGAGGCGGATGGTAAAATCCTCGCCGATTTCGGGCCGGACGAACTGGCGAAGTTTTGGGAAAAGCTGGAACAGAAACCATGAACCGGTAAATTGTCGCATGGTTACATCGCCCAAACTGCCAGACGCGAAATCGCCAGCCGATTCAACGATTCGACGATTCGACGGTTCACGCCCCCGTCTGCCCGAATGGCTGCGCATCAAGCTGCCGACTTCGGACAGCTTCGCGCAGACGCGCAACCTGCTGGGCGAACTCAAGCTGCACACCGTCTGCGAAAGCGCGCAGTGCCCGAACCATTGGGAATGCTGGGAAAAAGGCACGGCGACTTTCATGATCGCCGGCGACCGCTGCACGCGCGCCTGCGGCTTTTGCGCGGTCAGCACCGCCAAGCCGTTCACGCTCGAAGCCGACGAGCCGCTGCGCGTGGCCGAGGCGACGCGCCGGATGAAATTGCGGCACGTCGTCATCACCGCCGTGGCGCGCGACGACATCGCGGACGGCGGCGCGGAACATTTCCGGCAGACGATTGAAGAAGTCCGCCGGCTGAATCCGAAAACGGTCATCGAAGTGCTGGTGCCGGATTTTCAAGACAGCGATGAATCCATCGAAAAGGTGCTGTCGGCAAACCCGGATATTTTCAATCACAATCTGGAAACTGTCCGTCGTCTGACGCCGGAAGTGCGGCATCGCGCGACTTACGACCGCTCGTTGAGCGTGCTGAAAAAAGTGAAAGACAGGCGCGGCAAAACGATCTTCACCAAATCCGGAATGATGCTCGGCCTCGGCGAAATGGAGGTTGAAGTCTTAACGGCGATGCGGGATTTGCGGGCAGCAGGCTGCGACATTCTCACGCTCGGCCAGTATTTGCAGCCGTCGTTGAAGTTGCTGCCAGTAAAGGAATTTGTTTCGCCGGAAAAATTTGCGGAATACAAAGTGCTCGCCGGGGAAATGGGTTTTGTCCACGTCGCGAGCGGCCCGCTGGTGCGCAGCTCCTATCACGCCGACGAGTTCAGCGCGCCGTCAGCGGGCGGTTGGCGGATGACGTAGCAGCAGCCAGACGGCGAAGGCAAAGCAGATGAGGCCGATCGCGAAAAAAATGATGGTGAACAGCGTTCTGATCTGACGCGCCCGGCTGGCAATTTGCGCAGTCTGTTTTTTCTCGACCTCCATGAAACTGACGAATTTATTTTTCAGCGCGTCATTGATGGCGTCCTCGTTTTTCAATTCCAGCGTCAGCCAGCGGCCTTCGAGTTTTTTCCATTCGTCCGGCAGGCGGGCAAGGATTTCCGTCTTTGCCGGCTGAAATCCCCAGCGCGTCCAGAACGGCGAGGTTTCCTGCGTCCAAATGCGAAAGACGCCGTGGTTGGCGGCCAGGTTCTGGATGCGGTCCCAAAACAACGCGCGCGCGGCGTCGGCGACGGAAAAATCCGCGTAGTCCTCGGAGTGCAGCCGGGCGTGCTGCCGCAGGATTTGCAATGCCAGCGCGCCGGCAAAAACACCGCCGGCCTCGACGACTTGAAATTCCGTGAGCCGACTTTCGAGTTCGTCCACCGGCAGGTTCGCCGCAAGCCACAGCGCCTTGAGCGCGGGCAGGTCATCCACAGTAGCGCGGCGGATGTGCAGTTGGGACATGGCCTGATTCTGGAATAAATTTTCCCGGCGAGAAGAAAAATTTGCATTTCCGCCGGGCCATGTCAATTTGCGCGGACAGTTTTTATAAATTATGAGCAATCAAATTACTGAACTGCTGAAAGCACTGGAATGGCGTTACGCCACCAAAGTTTTTGACGCGACCAAAATAATTCCCGCCGACATGTGGGCCGCGCTGGAAAAAACGCTGGTGCTGACGCCAACGAGTTACGGCCTGCAGCCGTATCAATTTCTGATCGTGCAGGACGCGGCGAAACGCGCGGCGCTGCTGCCGCATTCGTGGGGGCAGAAACAGGTGGTGGACTGTTCGCATTTCGTCGTGTTCACGGCGCGGACGGAAATGAAGGAGGCGGACGTGGACAAACTCATCAAACGCACGGGGGAGCTTCGCAAGCTGCCCGCCGACGCGCTCAATGCCTATCGCGGCATGATGCTGGGTGACGTGGTGAACGGTCCGCGTGGAAAAACCGCGCATGAATGGGCGGCGCGGCAGGCTTATATCGCCCTGGGCAATCTGATGACCGCCGCCGCCGTGCTCGGCGTGGACGCCTGTCCGATGGAAGGTTTGGCGCCCGCCGAATACGACCAGATTTTGAAACTCGAAGGCAGCGGTTACAAAACGGTCGTGGCCTGCGCGCTCGGCTATCGCGCCGCCGGCGACAAATACGCCCGTCTGGCCAAAGTCCGTTATCAAACCGCCGATTTGGTGCGTGTGATTTGACCGCGGCTTGAACTGGTTTTGACTTCTGCTGTGGTGAAAAATCGCGGCAGAAGCATTAATTTTTTGATTGGAAAATAAAAGCGCTTCTGCTAATGTGATTTCATGTTCAAAAAAATATTTGTTCCCTCGAATGATTCGGATCTCACCAACATGGCGCTGCTGGTGGCGCGGTTGTGGTTCGGCCTCACGATGCTGTTCAACCACGGCTTTGACAAGCTGGCGCATTTCAACGACATCGTGGGCAGTTTCCAGGACCCGCTGGGGTTTGGCCGGGAGGCGAGCCTGATCATGGTGATTCTGGCCGAAGTGGTCGGGGCATTGCTGTTGACGGTCGGCCTGGTGACGCGGCTGGCGGCGGCGGTGCTGGTGATTGACATGTTCGTCGCGTTTTTGATGGTGCATAAAACGGCGTTGACCGGGCAGGGCAGCGGCGAGCTGGCGTTTCTTTATCTCGCGGGCTTCGTGGTGCTGGTGATCGCGGGCGGCGGATTGTTTTCGCTGGACACCCTGGCGTTCAAAAAACTGGATCGCAGCCGCATCCAGCAGACCAACTGAAAGTCTCACCGGAGCTTGACCAAAGCGCGCGGGGAAAGTCCCAGGACGGATTTGAACACCCGCGAAAAATGAAACGGGTTGGCAAAGCCCGCCAGCTCGGCGACTTGTTTGACCATGGCCCCGGGCAACTGCAACTGCTCGGCGGCAAAATTTATTTTCAGGCGCAGCAACAGCCGGTAGGGCGTCTGGTGGTCATATTGCTGGAACAGCCGGCAAAGATAGGCCACATCCAGATGACATTCGCGCGCCACCTGGTCCAGCGAGCGCAGCCGGAGGAAATGCTGGCCGATGAAATTCCGGCACTGCTGGTAGGTGGCAAACGCCAGCGTTTCGTGGCCGGGCAGCGGCGCGCGCGCATCCAGAATCTTCAACATCAGGCCCTCCAGCAGCCGGACACAGATTTCCGGCGTCTGGTGGGTGCCGCGCAGACCGTTGCGGATGAGTTCGTCAAACAGGGGCTGGATTTCCGTCGGCGGAAAAACCTGCGCCACGGTGCCGCTGCAAAGCCGGCAGCCGGCCAGCAGACGGGCTGCGCCGGTGCCGGCGAAATCCACAAAATACTTCACCAGCGGCTGGCGCGGGCTGTTGAGGATTTCCTGCGCAACGCCTGGACCGTAGGAAAAAACGCTGCCGGGTTGCAGTTCAAATTCCGCGCGGTTCAACTTCAACCGACCGCCGCCTTGGACCACAAATTCAATCGAATAAAACGGGAACGACGCGCGGCGGATGGCGTAATCGGACGCGCAATGCTCCACGCCGCCGCAGACCACCTGCAGCTTTGCCTTGGGTGACGGCTTCAGGTTCAGATAAAAACGCCGCGCCTGCGACACCTGGGTCGAAAAAAAATCCGGCGTGCTGCTGCGGCCGGCGGTGGTCGGGCCACTTTTCATAAAAGTCAAAAATGGATATGTCCCGGCAGTCTCGCCGTTCCTGCCGTTTAGGAAAAGCGGAAAATGATCCGGCGCAAACCGCCTTCCCCGGCCTGACCATGATGAATTTTCAACCCGGCGCTTGAGTCGCCGTGCGGCGCGACATAAATTCCCGCTGCATGAACGCTTCGTTGAAAGATCAAGTCGCGGCCACGTCCGTTTGGATTGGCAAGCTGCGCGAAGAAATCGCCCACGTCATCGTCGGCCAGGAACCGCTCGTGGACCGGCTGCTCGTCGGCCTGCTGGCGAACGGCCATGTCCTGCTCGAAGGCGTGCCCGGCCTCGCCAAAACACTTTCCGCCCGCACGCTCGCAGCGGCGGTGCGGGCGAATTTTCACCGCATCCAGTTCACGCCCGATCTGCTGCCGGCGGACATCGTCGGCACGCTGATTTACAATCCGCAGGATGGAAAATATCATGCCACGCGCGGCCCGATCTTTGCGAACTTTGTTTTGGCCGACGAAATCAACCGCGCCCCGGCGAAAGTCCAAAGCGCCTTGCTTGAAGCAATGCAGGAGCGGCAGGTCACGCTCGGCGGCGAAACGATGAAACTGCCGTCGCCGTTCCTCGTGCTCGCCACGGAAAACCCGATTGACCAGGAAGGCACGTATCCATTGCCCGAAGCGCAGGTGGACCGCTTCATGTTCAAGGTGATCCTCGATTATCCGAACGAGGCGGAGGAGCGGAAAATTCTGGATCGCATGGCGTTCACCAGCCCGGAAACGCCGGTCAAGCCCGTCGTCTCGCTCGAGGAAATTTTGGAGACGCGCAAGCTGGTGGACCAAATCCATGTGGATGAAAAAATCCGCGATTACATCGTGAAAATTGTTTTTGCCACACGCAAGCCACAGGATTTCAAGCTGGACGTGAAACATTTCATCCAGTTCGGCGCGTCGCCGCGCGCGACGATTTTTCTCACACTCGCCGCGAAGGCCTGGGCGCTGCTGCAAGGCCGCGACTATGTGATTCCCGAAGACGTGAAAAGCATCGGCCCGGACGTGCTGCGCCACCGGATCATCCTCACCTACGAGGCCGAGGCGCAGGCGGTGACGACGGATGCCATCATCAAAAAGGTATTCAACGCCGTGCCCGTGCCGTGAACCGGTGAGGAAGATCCGACAAAGCAGAATGATTTATCATAAAAATTCTATTAGCTGATTATCTGGCAGGTGCCCCGACCGGCTCGCCTCCGCCCGGTTTCTTGATCCGAGTGACGTTGAGGCCGGCAAGTAAACACCAGCCCTGCGTTTCACAGTCCATTTTGATTTTCCCTCAGTTTTTGCCGGGCGGTAATTTTTGCGTCAAGATGTTTTGGATCCTTTGCGCTGGATTCCCGGTCTGGCGGCGGCGAAAATACCGTGGACAGCTTAATGACTTTGCCGGCCAGCAAACTATTTTTGCTGCGCCCGCCGGGAGGCTTGATTCAAAGCCTGGCCGCATGGGACAGCGTTTCCGGCCCGACCGCTGCAATCAGGCGGCTGGCAGACGCCTCGGCAAACCATTTGCGCAAATTCCCCGGCCCGGGCCCGGTTGGCACGGCAAATGCAAAATGAGGTTTGTGATAAGTTCAGCCGCAACCCGGGTTTCCGGCGGGCAGACAATCGCGAACCGCCTCCGGGTTGGTGCTCGCGGCCGGGCGTTTCCCGCCTAAGCTGAACCACCGTTTTATGTATTCCGCAATCAAATGGCGGCTGGCGCTCCTGGGGCTGGCGGCGGCGCTGATGGGAGCGTTGATCGTTTTGGTGACTCTGAATTCCCAGCGACAAGGCGCGGATTTGCGCCTCAAACTAAACCAGGTGGACGCTGAAAGTTTTGGTCTGGCCGAGCATTTCAAGGACATGCTCCGCGACGTGAGCGACAAGCTGACGCGTTACCGTAACACGCGCGAGCCGGCCGTCTGGCAGGATTATCTCAAGGCCAGCAGTGAGCTTGAGGCGTGGATTCAAGGCCAGGCCGGCAAGCCGGACACGCCGCGCGAAAAAGAGATTTTGAAACAGATGAATTCGGCCCTGGCGGATTACTCCCGGGCTGCCGGCGAATGGCAGGAAAAAGTTGAGGCGCCCGGCGCGAATGCAAGTCTGCCCGCTGATTTGACCGACACGTTGAGCCAGACGCGCCGGCGGTTGTTTGATCTGGGACAGGAACTGTCGCAGGCGCATTTGGAATTGAAAAAACAACTGCTCGCGGAAGCGCACCAGACCCTCACGCAGCTCCGGCTGTCCGTGTTTGGCGCGCTGGCGCTGTTGTTCTTGTTTGGCCTCGCGCTGGCGGCGATGGTTTATCGCGACATGATTGCGCCGTTGCGCAGCAAGCTGATGGCGACCCAGGCGAGGGTGGAGCAAAATGAAAAACTCGCCGCGCTCGGCTTGCTTGCCGCCGGTTTGGCGCACGAAATCCGCAATCCGCTCACCGCCGTCAAAGCCGCGCTGTTCACCCAGCAAAAAAAATTCCCGGCCGGCTCGCCGGAACTGGCCGATGCCAGGGTGGTGGAGCGCGAAATTCTGCGTCTCGAACGGATCGTGGATGATTTTCTCAAGTTTGCCCGGCCGGCCGAACCGGAACTCACCGTCATCGCCGCCGACCTGCTGTTGATGGAGGCAAAACTTCTGCTTGAACCGCAACTGGCCGACAAAAACATCCGGGTGAACCAGGAGGCGTCGGCGCCCTTGCGCGTCAAAGTGGACCCGGCGCAAATCAAACAGGTGCTGATCAATCTGGTGAAAAACGCCGCCGACAGCATTGGCCGCGACGGCACCATCACCTTGCGGGCGAGCCAGACAAAAAGAGCGTTGCCGGGCGGCGAAAAAAACGCCGTGATTCTCGAAGTCACGGACACGGGCAGGGGCATTTCCGCCGAGGCGGAGAAAAGACTGTTCGATCCGTTTTTCACCACCAAGGAAAACGGCACCGGCCTGGGCTTGTCCATCGCTGCGCGGATTGTGCAAAAGCATGGCGGCGTGCTGGAGTATCAAACGCGCGTGAACCATGGCACCACTTTTGGTATCGTGCTGCCGCAAATGACCGAATGAGCACCGCCGCCAAAATTTTGCTGATTGACGATGATGCCGGAATCACCGACACCCTGCATCGCGTGCTGGCCGACGAAGGCTACGAAGTCACCGTGGAAAAGCGCGGTGATGACGGGCTGGCCCGCGCCGCCAAAGACTCTTTCAACGCCGTCATCACGGATTTGAAATTGCCCGGCTTGAACGGGCTGGAGCTGGTGCGCCGGCTGCACGCCGCGCGGTCGCGGCTGCCGATTATTCTCATCACGGCGTTTGGCACCACGCAAACCGCGATTGAGGCGACAAAATTTGGCGCTTACGATTATCTGCTCAAGCCGTTTGAAATCCCGCAACTGCTCGACCTGATCCGCCGCGCCGTGGACAGCAACCGCCTGATGTCCGAACCGGTCACCCTGGGCGAACCCGGCGCGGCGCGCGACGCGATTGTCGGCCAGGGTGCGGCCATGCAGGCGCTTTACAAAGAAATCGGCCGCATTGCCGGCAAGCCGGTGAACGTGCTCATCCGCGGCGAAACCGGCACCGGCAAGGAGTTGATTGCGCGCGCGATCTACCAGCACAGCGAGCGGGCCGACGCGCCGTTCGTCGCGATCAACTGCGCGGCGATTCCGGAGACCTTGTTGGAAAGCGAATTGTTCGGCCACGAACGCGGCGCGTTCACCGGCGCGACGGCGCAGCGGATTGGCCGGTTTGAACAGGCCGGCCACGGCACCATTTTTCTCGACGAGATCGGCGACATCACGCTCGGCACGCAGGTAAAACTACTGCGCGTGCTGCAGGAAAAAACTTTGCAGCGGCTCGGCGGCCACGAAACTATTCCGGTGGACGTGCGCGTGCTGGCCGCCACGCATTGCGATTTAGAAACGGCCATCCGCCAGAAATTGTTCCGCGAAGACCTGTTCTACCGGCTGAACGTGGTGGCGCTCATCTTGCCGCCGCTGCGCCAGCGCAAGGAAGACATTCCCGAGCTTGTCCGTTATTTTTTGGGAAAATACGGAGCGGAACTCGGCAATGCGCAACCGTCCATTCATTCCGAGGCGTTGGAATTTCTCCAGGCGCACTCGTGGCCCGGCAACGTGCGCGAACTGGAAAACGCCGTCCGCAAAGCGTTGCTGCTGGCCCAAGATTACACCATCAACGCGGATCATGTGCGCGCCGCTCTAAACAAGGACGCCGGCCAGGCCGGCTCCGCGAACCAATCGCTGGGCGAATTTATCGGCGATCTGCTCGCCGCCGCGCAGCGCGGAGAATTGACGGAGGTTCACGCGCGTGTTCTGGAATCCGCCGAGCGGGAATTGTTCCGCCGCGCCATCGAACTGGCGCACGGCAACCAGGCCAAGGCCGCGCGCTGGCTCGGCGTTTCCCGCATCACCATGAAGGCCAAGCTGGTTCAGTTCGGCTTTCATCCCGGAACGGAAAACGACGAGGCGGCTTGAAATTCTTGGCAGAAAAATCAATATAAATAACATTGAGCTTATGAAAACATGCCTTCCAATCATTACACGGAAATCTGTCTCCACGCTGGCCGCAGGCATGGCTGCAGCGGTGCTGTTGGGTGCAGGCGCAAATATCAGCCGCGCGCAGGCCCTTCCACCCGGAGTTCAAGACGTCGTCAAGCTCGCGCAAGCGGGCATCTCGGATGACATCATTCTCAACCAGATAAAAAACAACGGTGCCATCTACAGCCTGACAGCGGACCAAATTATTCTGCTGAAAAGCCAAGGCGTTTCACAACCGGTGATCAGAGCCTTGCTGTCCGGCAGCGCGGCTCCGCTCCCGGCCGCCAGTCCCGCGCCCGCCGCTCCGCTGGCAGTGGCCCCGGCTCCGCCGGCGGTTCAAGTTCCTGCTTCTGTCGCGCCGGCCGTCAGTCTGGACAGTTTCCAGGCCCAGCTCGCGCCCTACGGAAATTGGATGCAAGTGCCGGGTTACGGCCTGTGCTGGCAACCGGCGGTGGCCGTGACCGACCTTTCCTGGCGTCCGTATTTTAACCAGGGCCATTGGATTTACACAGATGCCGGCTGGTCCTGGCAATCAGATTATGCGTGGGGCAACATCGTTTTCCATTATGGCCGGTGGTGCCGCGCGGATGCGCGCTGGGTCTGGGTGCCGGGTTATGACTACGCTCCAGCCTGGGTTTGCTGGCGGGAGGCGGATGGTTACTGCGGCTGGGCCCCTTTGCCGCCTGCCGCCACCTTCACGGCTGGCGTCGGCCTGTTTTTTAACGGGCAAGTGGCGGTGGACATGGACTTCGGCCTCGGATTTGAGGCCTTTACATTCGTGGCGTATGATCACTTTTGGGATAATGATTATCGTCCGTTTTTGCTGCCGCACGACCGGCTGGAACTGGTGTTCCGCGGCAGCCGGATTGCCAACGGCTATCGTATGGATCATGGCCGTTTTGTGATGGAAGGTTTGGGCCATGACCACATGGCGGCTTTGACGCATCATGATGTCAGAATCGAGCGGGACATTCATGACGTCCGCCCTCAAGGGCGTGGAGATTTTGACGCCCACAAAGGCCGCGATGAAAGACACAACTAGCATTCCTGGCGGAGGCATGTTTTTTGGCGTGGCCCCTGGTTTATTTTAGGTATTTGAATGTTGATTATGCCCGATTTAAATAATGACCTGCTGAGGCGGCGGAGTCGTGGCCAGGAAATTTCGCCTTGGACAAATCCAAGCCTGGGACATTGAAATCCATGGTGTCGGCCGGATCGGGCAAATTACCCCGCCCGTCAGGTTTCCCGCCGCTGAAATGCAGCCGCGGAACCTGCGTGGGCGGTTTGCGCCGTCGGCTTATGAAATTTATCGAATTGCCAGACGGGCCGGCCCCTTAATCCGGAAATAAAAATTAAATATGTGGATTGTTTTGTTGGCTCTCCGCCGGCCTTACACCTTTGTAGTGGCCGCGCTGCTGCTCGTGTTGTCGACACCGCTCATTTTGCTGCGGACGCCGACGGATATTTTCCCGGCCATCAACATCCCGGTCATCAGCGTTATCTGGCGCTACGACGGCCTTGATTCCCAGCAGTTTGAGCAGCGCATCACTTACATGCATGAGCGTCTCCTCACGATAACGGTCAACAACATGGAGCACGTCGAATCCACTTCCTACAACGGCATCTCCATCGTAAAAGTTTTTTTGCAGCCCGGCGCTTCCGTGGATGCCGCCGTCGCGCAGATCACCGCCTCGGCCCAGACGGTTTTGCATTCGATGCCGCCTGGAATGCAGCCGCCGCTGGTCATCCAATACAACGCCTCCACGGTGCCGATTTTGCAATACAGTTTCAGCAGCCCAAAAATGTCGGAACAGCAACTGTTTGACGTAACCGCCAACCAGGTTCGCATCGGGCTGGCCACCACGCGCGGCTCGATGATCCCGTGGCCTTACGGCGGCAAAACGCGCGTCGTCGCGGTGGACTTGAGCCTGCCCGCGCTGAAGGCGAAAAACCTGATCGCGCAGGATGTCGTCAACGCCATCAACGCGCAGAATTTGATTCTCCCCAGCGGCACGACGAAAATCGGCGGCACCGAATACGACGTTTCGGTGGATTCCAATCCGCTCCTGATTGACGATTTGAACCGTCTGCCAATCAAAGTTGTGAACGGCGCGACCATTTATTTGAGCGACGTGGCGCAGGTTCACGACGGCTTCACGCCGCAGCAAAACGCCGTGCGCCAGGACGGCGTGCGCGGCGCGTTGCTGACGGTGATGAAGACCGGCTCCGCTTCGACGCTGGATGTCGTGCGCGACATCAAGGCCGCCCTGCCACGCATCATGGCCACGGTGACGTCGGATTTGCACGTCCAGGAATTTGCCGACCAGTCGTTGTTCGTGCGCGCGGCCATCAGCGGCGTTTTGCGCGAAGGCGCGATTGCCGCCGCGCTGACGGCGCTGATGATTCTGCTGTTTCTCGGCTCGTGGCGCAGCACCATCATCATCGCACTTTCCATTCCGCTGTCCGTGCTTTGCTCCATCGCCGCTTTGAGTGCGCTCGGGGAGACGATCAATTTGATGACACTTGGCGGCCTCGCGCTGGCGGTCGGCATTCTGGTGGATGATGCCACGGTGGCGATTGAAAACATCCATCGCCACATGGCGGCTGGCGAAAAATTGGAAGACGCCATTATCGTCGGCTCGCAGGAAATCGCGCTGCCGGCGTTTGTCTCGACCCTGTGCATCTGCATCGTGTTCGTGCCGATGTTTTTTCTGACCGGCGTGGCGCGGTTCCTGTTCGTGCCGCTGGCGGAAGCCGTGGTGTTCGCAATGCTCGCCAGCTATGTGCTTTCACGGACCCTCGTGCCGACGCTGGTGATGTGGTTTTACCGCAACGTGAAACTGCACGGCGAACACATTGACGAGGCGAAGGTGCCCGTCTGGCTGTTGCCATTTGTCAATTTTCAACGTGGTTTTGAAAGCAGCTTCGATCGTTTTCGCAACGGCTACCGCGCCCTGCTGAAAAGCTGTTTTGAACATCGCAAGCCGTTTGCGATTTTCTTCCTCCTGTTTTGCGTCGCGTCGTGGCTGCTGACCGAGGCGCTCGGCCGGGATTTTTTCCCGGCGGTGGACGCCGGACAATTTTTGCTGCACATGCGCGCCCGCACCGGCACGCGCATTGAGGAAACTGAGCGGCTGGCCGACCAGATCAATCACGCCATTCGCGCGGAAATTCCGGCGCGCGAAATCGCCGGCATTCTGGATAACATCGGCATTCCAAATTCCTCGATCAATCTGAGCTACAACACCAGCGGCGTCATCGGCCCGGCCGACGCGGACATTCTGGTCCAGCTCAAACCCGGTCACGCGCCAACGGAAAATTATGTCCGTCAGTTGCGCGAACGGTTGAGCCGTGAGTTTCCCGGCACGACGTTTTATTTTCTGCCGGCGGACATCGTGAGCCAGACGTTGAATTTTGGCCTGCCCGCGCCGTTCGATGTGCAGATTGTTGGCCGCGATCAGGCCGCCAGCCGCGCCGTCGCCGTGCAGCTCGCCGTGCAGATCAAGAAAATTCCCGGCGCGACGGACGTGCGCGTGCAGCAGCCGGACAACTGGCCGCAATTTCGCATTTTCGTGGACCGCTCCAAGGCGGCGGATCTCGGCCTGACGGAACAAAATGTCGCCAATTCCGTGCTGCTCGGCTTGAGCGGCAGCAGCCAGGTGCAGCCGGCCTACTGGATTGACCCGAAATTCGGCGTGCAATATCTCATCAACGTGCGCGCAACGGAATACGCAATGGATTCCGTGCAGCAGCTCAACGCGATGCCGGTCAGTCCCAGCCTGCCGGGCGCGGGCGGCGCGAACAACGCGCAGATTCTCGAAAATCTGGCGGGCATTTCGCGCGTGAACGTCGCGCCGGTCGTCTCGCACTACAACGTCATGCCGGTCATTGATGTTTTCGGAAACGTGGATGGGCGCGATCTTGGCGGCGTGCTGGGCGACCTTCAGCCGCTTGTGGAAAAAGTCAAAAAAGATCTGCCGCGCGGCAGCAGCATCGTGGTGCGCGGCCAGGCCGAAACGATGCGTTCCAGTTTTCTGGGCCTCGCCGTCGGTTTGATCGGCGCGATTGTGCTGATTTATTTCCTGCTCGTGGTCAATTTTCAAAACTGGCTGGATCCGTTCATCATCATCACCGCGCTGCCCGCCGCGCTGGCCGGCGTCGTGTGGGGATTGTTTCTGTGCCAGACCACTCTGAGCGTGCCCGCATTGATGGGGGCGATCATGAGCATGGGCGTGGCCACGGCGAACTCCGTCTTGGTCGTGACCTTCGCGCGGGAAAATTTGCAGCGCGGCCTCGACCCGATTGCCGCCGCGCTCGAAGCCGGCGTCGGGCGCATCCGTCCGGTTTTGATGACGGCGCTGGCAATGGTCATCGGCATGTTGCCCATGAGCCTCGGCCTTGGCGAAGGCGGCGAACAAAACGCGCCACTCGGCCGCGCGGTGATCGGCGGGCTGGTTTTCGCCACCGGCGCCACGTTGTTTTTTGTGCCCATCGTTTTCAGCTTCATGCACCGGCATCATCAACACACGCCCGTCAAAACAGCTTAACGCCATGAATTCAAATCCCCCTTCTTCCACGCCGCCGGTCCGATTGCGGCGTGTCGCTGAAACCGTGATCGTGCTCGTCCTCATCGGCCTGCTCATTGGTTTCGTGCCGCGCTGGCTGCACCGGCGCCAGTTGGTCACGGAGACGCGCGCGGATTCCATTCCGACGGTGGATGTCGTTTCGCCGGTCGCCGCCAAACCGGATTTGGGCACGCCGTTGCCCGCCGAAGTGCAGGCGTTCGTGCAAGCCTCAATTCACGCGCGGGCGAGCGGCTATTTGAAAAACTGGTTTGTGGACATCGGCGAAAACGTCACCAACGGACAGGTGCTTGCGGAAATTGACACGCCGGAACTGGACCAGCAGCTCGCGCAGACCAAAGCCGAACTGGATCAGGCCAACGCCGCGCTGGATCTGGCCAAAACCACCGCCGACCGCTGGACGGGCCTGCTCAAAACCGCGAGCGTGAGCGAACAGGAAACGGCGGAAAAAACGGCGGATTACATCTTGAAGCAGGCGAATGTTGAGGCTGCGAGCGCGAACCTGCGCCGCCTGGAGGACTTGAAAATTTTCGACCGCGTCACCGCGCCGTTCGCCGGCACGGTCACGATGCGCAATACGGACATCGGGCAGCTCATCGCCGCCGACAGCGGCCCCGAACTGTTTCGCCTCGCGCAAACTGATCCGCTGCGCGTCTATGTCCGCGTGCCGCAGCCGCTGGTTCACGCCATCACGCCCGGCCAGAAAGCCGAGCTGATATTTCAGGAACTGCCCGGCCGCACGTTTGTCGCGACGGTCACGCGCACGGCGGGCGCGGTGGAACCGAGTTCGCGCACGCTGCAGGTGGAATTGCAGGTGCCCAATCCACGCGGCGAAATTCTCGCGGGCAGCTACGCGCAAGTGCGCTTCACGGAAGCCGCCGATCAGCACGGCCTGACGCTTTCGGACACCGCGCTGATTTTCCACGCGCAAGGGTCACAAGTAGCCGTTGTCGGCAGCGACAACAAAGTGCAGATGCGCTCGATTAAAATTGGCCGCGATTTCGGCAACTTCGTCGAAATCTTGAGCGGACTGGACGTGAACGACCGCGCCGTCGTCAATCCGCCGGATTCCATCGCCGACGGCATGACCGTGCAGATTGCGCCACCGGCGGCAACCAATTCGGCGGCCAAATGAAAAATTTTATTTTCAGCAGCGCCACGGCGCTGGCGGCGGTTTTGGCCGGTTGCGCCGTCGGGCCGGATTATCACCATGCCGCCGCGCTGCCCGGCCAGCCGTTGCCGGAAAAATTCAGCGACAACAATCCAACCAACGCCACGATTTGGAAAATTGCCGGGCCGTCCGCAAATTTGCCGCGCGGCGAATGGTGGAAAATGTTCGATGACGCGGAACTGAACCGGCTGGAAACGCTGGCGCTGACAAACAACCAGAATCTCGTGGCCGCCGCCGCGCGGTTTGAGCAGGCCCGCGAACTGGCCGCCGCCGCGCGCTCGGAATTTTATCCGCAGCTCGCGGCGGGCGGCACGCCGAACGGCGATGTCACCCGCCAGCGCACCAGCGTCAACCAGCCGCAGTTGGGCCTGCCGGCCGGCGCGGCGCACACTTACGACACGTTTACCGCGCCGGTTTATCTTGGCTGGGAAATGGACTTGTGGGGCCGGGTCCGGCGCGGTTCCGAAGCCGCGCACGCGCGCTTCACCGCCAGCGCGGATGATTTTGAATCCGCCAAGCTGGCCGTTGCCGCTGAAGTCGCCGCTGATTATTTCGACGCGCAGACTTTGAACGAGGAATACAATCTCGTTGCCAACACCATCGTGGCATATCGGCGTTCCTTGGATCTGACCCAAAACCGGCGCCGTGGCGGCGTCGTTTCGGATCTCGATGTCGCGCAGGCCGCAACGCAACTGCACGTTGCCGAGGTGCAACTGCCGGACATCGAATTGCGCCGCGCGCAAACGCTGCACGCGCTCGCCATTTTGTGCGGACGGTCGCCCCTTGATTTTTCCATTTCAACGAAAACCGCGACGGCGATTGTTCCCAGCGTCCCGCCGATTTTGCCAAGTGAACTACTGGAGCATCGTCCCGACATCGCCGCCGCAGAACGCCGCATGGCCGCCGCCAACGCGGACATCGGCGTCGCCAAGGCCGCGTTTTTTCCGGCCGTGAAATTTGACGGGCTCGCCGGTTTTCAATCCGTCGGTTTCAGTTCGTGGTTCAACTGGCCGAGCCGGTTTTGGGCGGTCGGCCCGTCGCTCGAACTGCCGCTGTTCACCGGCGGGTTAAACCGGGCGAACCTCGCCGCCGCCCGCGACGCCTACAATGAAACGGTCGCCGGCTATCGCCAGACGGTTTTGGGCGCCTTTGGTGAGGTGGCGGATGAACTTGCCGCGCAACAATTGCTGGCCGGGGAATGGAACGCCGAAAACAAGGCGGTCGCCGCCGCGCGTCACGCGCTGGAAATCGCCAATAACCGATACCAATCCGGTCTGGTGACTTATCTCGACGTGGCGACGGCCCAGACCGAGGCTTTGACTCAGGAACGCAACGCCGTTCAACTGCTGGGCGCACGGCTGGTGACTTCCATCAATCTGATCAAATCTCTCGGAGGCGGGTGGCAGCCGACAGGAAAATAACCCCGTTTGCGGGGCCATCCTGGATTGAAACCGGCATGGGATCAGGACGGATGGTCAGGGCCAAAGCGAGCGGACCGTTCAGCAGACAAGCGGATGTCACATAGTAAAAATTCTCATCGCCGGAACATCCCCGGCATCGCGCCGCCCATCTTGCCCATCATCCGGGACATCTTGCCCATTTTTTTCATCATTGTCTGCATCTGGAAGAATTTGTTCAGCATCGTGTTCAGCTCCGTCACCGTCACTCCGCTGCCGGCGGCGATGCGGCGCCGGCGGCTGGCATTGAGAATGGTCGGATTGCGGCGCTCTTTCACGGTCATCGCGCAGACCATGCCTTCCATGCGCTTGAATTCCTTTTCCTGCTTGCCGACGTCCATCTGCTTCAGCGCATCGCCGCCGCCGGGCAGCATCTTCACGATGCTTTCCAGCGAGCCGAGTTTTTTCATCGCGCGCAACTGCTCCAAAAAATCTTCGAGCGTGAACTCGCCCTTGCGCATCTTTTCCTCCATGCGCTTCGCCTCATTTTCGCTGACGGCTTCGGCGGCTTTTTCAACGAGGCTGACGACGTCGCCCATGCCCAAAATACGCGAGGCCATGCGTTCGGGATGAAACGGCTCGAACTCGTCGAGCTTTTCACCGACGCCGGCGAACTTGATCGGCTTGCCGGTGACGGACTTCAGGCTCAACGCCGCGCCGCCGCGCGCATCGCCATCCAGCTTCGTCAAAATGGAACCCGTGATGTTCAGCGCCTGGTCGAAATGCGTGGCGACGTTCACCGCTTCCTGGCCGGTCGCGGCGTCCAGCACGAGCAGAATTTCCTGCGGCTTCACGAGGTCGCGCAGGCGGACCAGTTCCTGCACGAGCGGTTCGTCAATTTGCAGACGGCCGGCGGTGTCGAAAATGATGACGTTGCGCCCGTTCGTGTTGGCAAACGCCAGCGCCTCACGCGCAATTTTCAAAACGTCCGTCTCACCATGCTTGGAAAAAACCGGCACGCCAATCTGTTTGCCCAGCGTTTCCAGCTGGTCCGTCGCCGCCGGGCGGTAAACGTCCGCCGCCACGAGCAGCGGCGCGCGACCTTGTTTCGCCAGCAGCTTGGCGAGCTTGCCGCTCGAAGTGGTTTTGCCGGAGCCATGCAGACCAACCATCATCACGCAGCTCGGATTGCTGGAAAGATTGAGCGCGGCATTTTGGGAGCCGAGCAGCGCGACCAACTCGTCGCTGACAAACTTGATGATCTGCTGGCCGGGCTGGACGCTGGCGACGACCTCCGCGCCGAGCGCCTTGGTCTTGACGCGCTCGATGAAATCGCGCGCGACCTTGAAATTCACATCAGCCTCGAGCAGGGCCATCCGCACCTCGCGCAACGCGTCACTGACGTTGCTCTCGGAAATTTTCCCGAGGCCGCGCAGGTTCTTGAAGGCATTTTGGAGCTTGGTGGTTAACGAATCGAACATTTGGTCACGGTAGCCGTTTTGCGCCTGAAGTTCAAAGTTTCTCTCGCCGGGGTCTCGTTTGGTTTACGCAAAAACAATCTTCGTCGTCGCGGCGGTTTCATCCCAGCCGCGCGTCGGCTCGGCGGTGACGGAGGAAATATCCTTGATGGAAATCTGCCGGCCCAGCGTGCGCGGGTTTTTCACCTCGACCTGTGACGGGTCGCACGTCTGCTGCGAAATCTTCTGGTGCGGCGCGGGCTTGTAGCGGACGTAAAGAACCTTGGGCGTGTCCGGCGCGAAGTAGAGGATGCGCGATTTTTCCGGGATGCACGAATAGACCTTGTTCAAAATCGTGCCGCCGAACGTGAAGCGCTTGAGGTAGCTCGCGTCGCGGTCGGTGTAGGCGCAGGTGAACACGCGGCCGCGGTCCGGCAGGCCGCAGTAAAACAATTCCTGCCCGACGAAAAATTTCTCCGGCAGCTCCATGACCTTGTAGGCGCCGTCCCTGGACACGAGCAGGATTTTGTCGAACTTCGTGCATTCCAGCTTGAACTCCTCGCCGGAAACTTTGTAGCCGACGTAGCCGCTTTCGCGGTCGTAGCTGACCTTGAACGCCTTGAACGCCACGGCCTTCGCGTCCACCTCCTCGTAACGCCCGGATTTCGTGGTCAGGCGCGGAAATTGTTTGCCATATTTTTCCAGCAGCGCTTCAAGATGGCCGATGACATATTTCGTGAGGCCCTTCAGATTTTTTCGCGTCTCGTCCAGATCCGCCTTCGTCTTCTCCATCTCCTCGCGGTGCTTGTTGATGTCAAAGAGCGATATGCGGCGGATGCGAACCTGTAATAATTTCTCCACGTCCGCGTCCGCGATGTCGCGGATCAATTCTTTTTTGAACGGCTTGAAGCCGCCGTGAACCGCTGCGGTGACGGCCTCGTTCGTCTTGCATTTTTCGATCAATTTGTAAATGCGCTCCTCAATGAAGATGCGTTCCAGCGTGCGGTAATGCAGCTCGTCGAGCAGTTGCTTCTCGAGCAGTTCCAGCTCGCGCTTGAGAATGGCGACGAGCTGCTCGGTGTTCTCGCGCAGCACTTCACTGACGGTCAGCTCGACCGGGCGGTTGTTCTTGATGACGACGATGCGGCTGGAAATCGTCGTCTCGCAATCGGTAAAGGCATAAAGCGCGTCAATCAACTTCTCCGCGTCCACGCCGGCGGGGCATTTGATTTCGACCTCGACATTTTCGGAGGTGAAATCGTTGATGGATTTGACCTTGAGCTTGCCCTTGCGCACCGCGTCCTCAATCGAGCCGATGAGCGAATCGGTCGTGGTGGTCGGCGGAATTTCCGCGATGAGCACGGTGGCCTCGTCCTTCGCCTTGATGCGGGCGCGGACCTTCACCGAGCCTTTGCCGTCCTGATAATCGCGCGCGTCCATCAGGCCGCCGGTCGGAAAATCCGGCAGGCATTTGAACGGCTGCTTTTTCAGAATCGCGATCTGCGCCTGGAGCAGTTCGGGGAAATTATGCGGCAGAATCCGCGCCGCCAGGCCGACCGCGATGCCTTCCGTGCCGAGCATGAGCGTGAGCGGCAATTTGCAGGGCAGGGCGACGGGTTCCCGGTTGCGGCCGTCGTAGCTCGGCACAAAATCGGTGATGGAATCGTTGAAAACTTCCGCGCGCGCCAGTTCCGTCAAGCGGCATTCGATGTAACGCGCGGCGGCGGCGGGATCGCCGGTGAAGATGTTGCCAAAATTTCCCTGTCCTTCGATGAGGTAACGCTTGTTCGCCAGCACCACGAGCGCGTCACCGATGGACGCGTCGCCGTGCGGATGATATTGCATCGTGTGGCCGACGACGTTGGCGACCTTGATGAAGCGCCCGTCGTCCTTCTCGTGCAGCGCCCAAAGAATGCGCCGCTGCACCGGCTTCAGGCCGTCGGCGAGATTCGGAATCGCGCGGTCGCGGATGACGTAGCTGGCGTAATCCAGAAACCCGCGGTCCACGCGCGTGTGCAGACCGACGCCGAGCTTCTTCGGGTCAAACGGTCGGTGAACCACCGAGGTTTCAACCGTTTCGGCGACGACATGATCCGCGCCGTTGCCGTTGGGCGCGGCGGATTTTTTTTCCACCGGTGCGGCGGGTGTCGCGGCGGCGATGGGCAATTCAGGCTGCCCGGATTCTTTTTTGCGTTTGGCTGACATGATCAAAAGCGGCGCGCATTAAGCCACAAGTTGACGGCAGCGGCAAGATTCGCGCGTGGCAAATTTTCAATCGGGCGAGCGCCAGCCCCTCGCGTTTTGGGCAAAATAATCGTGGTCGGGCAGTCCGTCGTCAGCCAGTCAATTTCCCGGCTCAGGCGGCCGGCGGCCATTCAAAACTCGCGGACGTGGCGGCGGCGGATTTGGATTGCAGCCGCGCCGTGGATGGTTTTCATTTCACGCCTTCAAAAAATAATTCCGCTGCTTCTCGCTGACCGGCATTTCGAGTTTTTCCATCGCGGCCAGCATGTCCTCCCAGACTTTGCGCTTCTCGCTCACCGCCTGGTTGCGCAGCAGATAAGCCGGATGATATGTCGGCATCAGCGGCGTGCCGCGATACGTCTGCCAGTGGCCGCGCAGCTTCGTGATGCCGACGGTCTTGCCAAGCAAGCCTTCCACCGCCGTAGCGCCGAGGGCAATGATGACTTTGGGCCGGATCAAATCAATCTGCTCGTGCAGATACGGAATGCACGTCTGCATCTCCGCCGGCGTGGGCTTGCGGTTGCCGGCGGACTGGCCGGGCGTGTCGGGCCGGCATTTCAAAATGTTCGCGATGTAAACGTCGCCGCGCGGCAGGCCGGTCGCCTGGATGATTTTCGTGAGCAACTGTCCCGCCTTGCCGACGAACGGTTCGCCTTGTTCATCTTCATCCGCGCCCGGCGCTTCGCCGACAAACATCAATTGCGCGTCAATATTTCCCACGCCGAACACAACATTTTTGCGCGACGAAACGAGATGCGGACATTTTACGCACGCCAGCGTCCGTTCGCGCAACGCGGCGAAAGCAGCCGCCTTGGCCTCGGAATTGAGCGGAGCGGTAGCGGCGGGCGAACTGATGTTTGTGGCGGCCGACGTGAGGAGACTCTGCATATCCTGCAGCGGCGGTTTGGCGGCGGTTGGTTGAACAATTTGCGCTTCTTCACGTCGGCTGCCACGAGGTTCTGGCGGCAGCGCGGCAGTTCTCGGCGCGGGTTGCGCGAGCGCACGGAGCGTTTCCGGCGCAACAGCAACATGACGGACGCCGCGCGATTTCAAGCCTTCGAGATGCTGAATCGTCGCGTCAAGCAGTTGGTGGTAGTCGGCAGACATGGGCGCATCGTAGCCGCTGTGCGCCAAAGCACAAAAATTATTTGCTCACAGGCGCGAAGCAACGGCCTTGATAATCCGAACGAACACCGGTGCTGTGTGGGAGGCAATCCGGTTGAAACAATTCGCCAGGCTGGCGCTGGCATTATTTTTCCTCTCCAGCCGGAGCATTCGTCTTCGTTTCCGTCAGCAATTGTTGTCTGGGCTTCAGAATTTCGTCCACGCTGTAAGCCGGCACTTGATAAACCCAGTTCTCAAACTGTTTTTCCTTGGCGAGTTTTTCGGTGAGCTTGGACTGCCGCCCCTTGAACTCCTTGTCCAGCCCGGCCTTGTCCTCAGCCTTCTCGTCTTTGGCCGCTGGACGCTCGGTGGCGAGGCTGGCAGCCACCGAGAAACTGACCGGATAATTGTCATCTTGCCTGGGCGCGATCCGCGCAATATAGGTGAATCCATCAAAGGTTTCCACCGTTACAACGGAGTTGCTGGCCGTGCTGCTGGTGTTGAGCGCCGTGACGTCATTGAAGCTGGGCGAACTGAACGCGCTGGTAACGCTGGAGATTTTCGACGAGTCAATTTTCTCGTCCGCCTTGGCGTCGGCCAGTTGCCAGTCGTTGGTCTCGGAGGCGCGCGACAATTTCCATGAATTGGTCGGCTCCGAAAACTGCACCGCGATCGTGCGCGGCTTTTCGATGCTCAAAAAATCCTTGTCCAGCCATTCCTCCGGTTTGGGCTGGGCGCTGTCCAGCGGATCAGAAATCACGGCGACTGTTTTTGCGCCGGCACCAGCCATCACATAGCGGCCATCCGGCCAGCCTTCATCACCCATGCCGCCAGGCTGCGAATTTCCAACGGGCTTTTTCATGTGCTTTTTGCCGAGCAGAAGCGAATCAAGCGTTTTACCGGCTTGATCCTTGAACTCAAGCTGCGTGCCGGAATTTGCTCCCGCGCCCGGCGGCTGCAGTTCCAACCGGCCCAGTTGTGACGGCCCGATTTCCTCGCTTTGGGCGATTTTCAAATCCGCGAGCTTGATGAGCAATTCGCTGATTTGAGAGAAATTCGCCGGATAATCTCCGCGTTCGCGCACACGCCACCGATTATCGCGCCGCACCAGATTCAACTCGCCGGCGCCCGACTTGATGGTGATTTGCGCGATGTCGTTCACCGCCAGATTGGGCAGCAGTTTCTGGCCGATGGCGGCCGTCGCGCTTTTCCAAGAATTGCTGCTGCGTTCACGCACCAGCAGGCCCGCCGCGCCGACGACCACGACGAGCACCAAGAGGAGGATGAATTGTTTCCGGTTCATTTTGCCGAAGTTTTTTTCCGTTTGATCATTGCAATGCCGATGCCCGCCGCCGTCACGCCCAGCGGCATGGCCAGAATGTTGAGCCATTCGAGTCGGGTCTCCAGCGACACGACTTCCTTGCGCAAATCCTTCTGCGCCTGTTTCAGTTCCTTGCTGACCTCCGCCTGCTTCTTGCGGAAATTTTCCAGCTCGGCCTTCTGCTCCGGCGACAGGATGAACCGCTGGTCCTTGTCTTTCTTTTGCTGCTGCAATTCGCCCAGACGCTGCTGCGTTTCCTGCAAGCTCTGCTGCAATTCCGTGATCTTGGCCTGGCCGGTCGCCTCGGCTTCGGCCTCCATCTTTTTCACCAGCGTGAACGGCCGGCTCAACGCCGCGCGGCTGCGCACGCCGATGAGGTTGCTGTCGCCGGCCATCTGCTCGACGAGATTCTGCGCCAGGTCCAGATTCGCATTCATCGGGCTGACCATCGCGCCGAACGGACTTTCCATTTTGCGCAGTGAAAAATCATCCGCCAGCAAATCGGAATCGCCAAACAGCACCACCGACGTTTCAACCTTCGACTCTTTCAGCGAATCATTGGCTTTGGCGGCGCTGTTGGTGTTGCTGGAGTCCGTCTTGTCTTCCGGCGGACCGTCGGGGAAAGCGGTCTTGAATTTTCCAGTCAGGCGGATGGCGAGCTTGTAATTCACCCCGGTCGGTTTGAATCCATTCAAAATACTTTCGCCGCCCATGCTCGCCATGAAACCATCCACCAACTCGGCTTCTTTCGTGCTGTTGAGCAGCACGGTTTCCTTGAGACCGGCGACCGGTTCGCCGGTGAACGCGCCGCACAGCGGCAGCCAGATGTTGTCAATCTGGCTGGTCACGATGTCGTCGCGGTTGATGCCGTCGGGCGTGAGCGCGAGGAACGCCGGCGCCTCCGTCGGCTGGCCGTTCTGGCCGCGCAACTCCATCTTGAAATTCAGGTCGGCCACGACTTTGCTGGTGTCCAGGGAAATGCCCCAAGCCTTCAACAATTTGTCGAGCGACGCCGACGTGCCGCCCATTTCGCCGGACATCGGATTTCTTTGGCGGCTGGCGAGGGCGGATTGCGGATCCAGAAAGGCAATCAGCTTGCCGCCGCGCAGAACGAACTGGTCAATCGCAAATTGCGCCCGGTCGGAGATGTCTTTTGGGAAAATGACCGCCAGCACTTTCACGTCGTCGTCAATTTTGTCCGCCGTCAGCTCGATGTGCTTGACGTTGAAGTCCTGTTGCAATTGCTGAACGAACGTCCACTCCGGGGCGCCCTGCTGGCCCATCTGCTGCATCATCGGATTGCTCATTTCGCCGAACACCGGCAGCGCGCTCATGATGCCGACCGTCGGTTTTTCGGGCGTGAACACGCGCGCAATCGCCCGCGTGATGTCGTATTCCAGCAGTTTCTCGCGGTTCGGCTCCAAAAACGGCAGCGCCACGCGCTCGTCCGCCAGCGAAACGGCGAGGCCGAGATAAAATTGATCAACTCCTTGTATTTGTTGCGGTTCAAGCCCGTCGAGCTTCGCTGAATCTTCCGCGTCCGAGTCCGGCTGTGGATCATATTTCTCAATGATGAGATTTTTCCCGGCGATCTGTTTGTATTCCTGCAACAGGTCTTCCACTTTTCGGGCGTAGTCCTTCAGATAGACGGTTTCCGGCGTGGCGGTTTCGCTTTGTGTGCAGTAGAAACGGATTTTCACCGGCGTATCCAATTTCTTCAAGATTGCCCTCGTGCCGTCGGAGAGTGTGAAGGCTTTTTCCTGCGTCATGTCCACGCGCACCGGTTTCACGCCGGTGATGACGTTGACGGCGATGATGATGACCAGCATCACGATGATGCCGGCCGACGAATAGAGAATGGTTTCGAGCGACTTCTTTTGCATGGGACGAAATTGCATGGGACGAAATTAGCTGGTGCGGTGCGTGCGCAGAATCACGCTGGTGGTGAACAGCGAAAACCCGATCACCGACAAAAAGAAAATGATGTCGCGGGAGTCGAGCACGCCTTTTTGAAAGCCTTCAAAATGCGTGATGACGCTGAACGACGTGATCACATCCACGAGCCATTGCCAGTTGTTCGTCAGGCTTTGCAATAAATTGATGACCGGCGGGAAGCCCGCGAGAATCAAAAACAAGCAAGCCACGACCGAGATGATGAAGCTCACCACCTGGCTGCGCGTGATGGCCGACGTGATGCAGCTCACCGCCAGATACGCGCCCGCCATCAGCCAGCTCCCGACATACGCCGCGAAGATGACGCCGTTGTCCGGGCTGCCGAGATAGTTCACCGTCAGCACCACCGGGAATGTGAGCAGCAGCGCGAGTCCGAGAAACAGCCACGACGCGATGAACTTGCCGACGATGGCCTCCCATGGCGCGATGGGCATGGTCAGCAATAATTCGAGCGTGCCGACGCGCCGTTCCTCCGCCCACAATCTCATGCCGACCGCCGGCACAAGAAACAGATAAAACCACGGCTGCCACATGAAGAACGAATTGGCCAGCGACGCCTCGCCGCGTTCGAAAAAGCCGCCGACCATGAACGTGAAGAATCCGTTCAGCAGCAGAAAAATGACGATGAACACATACGCCACCGGCGATGAAAAATACGCCAGCAGCTCGCGTTTCGCGATGGTCTTGATGATGCCCGGTCCGTTCATGGTTTTGCCTCCTTGCCGGCCGTGTCCGGCATGGTGATGCTGCGGAAGACTTCATCCAGCCGGCCTTCCTCCGTGCGTAATTCCTCCACCTGCCAGCCGTTCGTGGCCTCGATGACTTCGCGGGTCAGATCGCCGTCGCCCGCTGTGCGCGGAAACACCGTCACCGTCACGCGATTGCCATTGGTCGCAGTCATAATTTTTTTGGCGGCACGCAAATGATTTAATTTCTCCTGCACGGCGGTAGCCGCCACGCCGTGCACGCGCAACGTCACCGCGCCCGCCCATTCCGACTTGCGCCGCAATTCCTCCGGCGTGCCGTTCGCCACCATTTTGCCGCGATCAATGATCATCGCCCGTGTGCAGACGGCATCCACTTCCTCGAGAATATGCGTGGAAAAGATGATCGCCTTCGTTTCGCCCATTTTGCGGATGAGCTGCCGGATTTCGTGCTTTTGATTCGGATCGAGGCCGTCCGTCGGCTCGTCGAGCACCAGAATGTCCGGGTCGTGGATGATGGACTGTGCGAAACAGGTGCGGTGCCGATAGCCCTTGGAAAGCGTGTCCACGTTTTGATGCAGGACGGATTTAAGGAAGCACAAATCCACCACGCGGTTGATGGCGGACTTCTTCGCGTCGCCACGCAGGCCGCGGATTTCCGCCGCGAAATCCAGAAAGCCATAGACCGTCATGTCCGTGTAGGCCGGCGCGCTTTCCGGCAGGTAGCCGAGGAGCCTTTTCGCCGGGATGGGATGCTCCGCCAGGTCATAGCCGCCCACGGTCACCTTCCCGCTGCTGGGCGGGAGAAAGCCGGTAAGCATCCGCATGGTGGTGGATTTGCCCGCGCCGTTCGGCCCGAGGAATCCCAGGACTTCACCGCGCCCCACGGTGAAGGAAACTCCGTCCACCGCGCGCTTGGTTCCGAATATCTTGGTCAGATTCTCTACTTTAATCATTTCGATTGTGACTATTCAAACGTGTGACATCAAAAAAATCAATGGCCGCAAAATCGTCAGACACTTTTTTCATATCAGACAGGCTGCGGAAAAAATGTTCAAAAAAAGTGAATTCCAAGGGGCATGTTAAGGCTGGACAGCCGGCCGCGCAAGCTTTCCAAGCATCAGACGCCTGAACTGGCCGCTGGTCCGCCGGAGCGGAGCGAGGCGGCGGTAAAAAGCGCGCAAAGCTGCCTGAAATTTCCCAGGTCTGGGATCGCCGGCGGCAAACGAAACCCGGCGGGACCCCGGCGTCAATGGGTGTGGGGACGGGGCCAGCCAATATGCTTCACACACTTCAAATGCTGCCATCATGCTCAAGCCCCACGCTGCGGAACAGTTGCGCCATGCATCCAGCCGATAGCACACGGAAAAGATTTTATGAACCTGAATATATTTACGACTTATACTTTTAAGACGCTTCGTTTTATGGTTGCAATTTTCGCGGGGTGGGAGCAAGATTGTTATCTATCTTAGTAGGTGGTTTCAGGTGCAGAAACTGTAAAAACTTAAACATAGCTGATTAGAAACGGCAGGTTGACGTGCCTGGAGCCCCAGCCATTAAGCTGGCAGTAAGTGGAACGTTAACCAAGCGCATTTAATCAGAAGAGATGGGGAATGGTTATGAAAAAAGTTGTGGCAGCGGTCGGTTTGCTCTGCCTGGCCGGTTTGACCAAGGCGGATGTCATGGCAGATTGGACGTTTGATACCAGCGCACCGAACGGATATGGAACTGCGATTGGCGGAATCACAGCGGAAAATGGGATCAATGCTGACACCAGCACTGCATCGGGATTTCACGCCAGTTCGGCAACCCTTTGGTCTTCGCCTCAAGGCAATTGCGGAACGCTCCATTCTTTCAGCGCTGACCACTGGGCGGTTGCAGATTATTTTCAATTTAAGACAACTACTCTTGGCTACAAGGATATTGTTGTAACATTTGAACAAACAAGCAGTTCTACGGGACCATCGGCATTTGAGCTTGCTTACAGCACCGACGGGAAAACCTATTTTGACATCGCAGGTGATACCTACACGGTGGGCACAACCGATTGGAGCAGCAGCAGTGGGACACAGAAGGCCACTATCTTGGACTTTGATCTGTCCTCCATCGCGGCGGTCAACAACGACAGTGCGGTTTATTTCCAACTGATTGATGCCAGCACCGCCGCCGCCGGCGGCGGTTCGGTTAAAACCACCGGGACGTCGCGCGTGGATGATTTTGAAATCACCGGCATCGCCGCCGTGCCTGAACCCGCCACATGCGGAGTGATTTCCGCCATTAGCTTGTTGGGTGCCTGTGGCCTGCACGAGTGGCGGCAGCATCGCGGCCGGGAGAAAATTTGAAAGCGTGAGACTCACAGTTGAAATCCGCGGTGGATGCCATTGCTGTAGATTTGAGCGTGAACTGAAATCTCGAGTCCGATCCAGCAAATCACTCCAAAACGAATGGCCGATTTTTTCTGAATCACTCTTTCGAGCATGACGCTCCGGTCAAGGCCGGTCAAACAGATTTTCCGGGCGGGCCGGCTTCCCTCAGGCCGGCAGCTTCGCGGCGCTGGCTGGCGCTGGTGCGGAGAACTCTGTGGCTTTCGCGGAAGCCAGACACAAGCTCGACTTTCCCCCGCTTTTCGTTTGAAATATCTCCATGTCACCGCCACCGCCAGAAGATTTGATCCGGCCGCTGGTTCGCAGCCTGCACGCCTATGTGCCGGGCGAGCAGCCGAAGATCAAAGGCTTGATCAAGCTCAACACGAACGAGAATCCATATCCGCCGGCGCCGCGCGTGCTGGCGGCCGTCAAGGCGGCGGTGGACGGCCGGCTGCGGCTGTATCCGAACCCGACGGCGAAGGCGTTGCGCGAAAAGCTGGCGAAGCTGCACGGCTGCCAGCCGGAAAACATCCTCGTCGGCAACGGCTCGGATGAAGTGCTGGCGCTGGCGGTGCGGGCGTTTGTGGAGCCGAACAAGGGGCTGAACGCCATCTCCATCTTCGGAAAACAGGCCATCCGGTCCAGGGCGACGGTGCAGTATTTCACACCGAGCTATTCGCTGTATCCGGTGCTGGCGGACATCCACGGTGCGGCGAAAAATGGGGTGCCGCTCAAAATGGATTTCGATTTGCCAGGCCTGGCGGAGTTGAAACGCGGCAAGCAGTGGGACTTTGGCGCGGCGCTCACGCTGGTGACCACGCCAAACGCCCCCAGCGGGCGCGGCTACAAAACTTCCGCGCTGGAGACGCTTTGCCGCGCGCAAAAAAGGGGCGTCGTGGTGCTGGACGAGGCGTATGTGGATTTCGCGGCGGAGAACGCGCTGACGCTGGCTGTAAAACATCCGCAGGTGCTCGTGGCGCGGACGTTTTCAAAGGCGTATTCGCTGTGCTTCCAGCGGGTCGGCTATCTTGTCGGCCACGCCGAGCTCATCGCGGCGCTGAACAAAATCCGCGACAGCTACAACGTAAACGGCCTCGGCCAGATCGCCGCCGAGGCGACGCTCGACGAGCTGGATTATTACCGGGCCAATTTTCAGAAGATCATCGCGACGCGGGAATGGCTGACGCGCGAGCTGACGGCGCTGGGTTTTCTTGTGCGGCCGAGCCAGACAAATTTCATTCTGGCCAGGCCTCCGTCGTCCACGGCCGAGGACTGGCTGCAAAAATTGCGCGCCAAAAAAATTCTGGTGCGCTGGTTCAGCGCGCCGGAGGTGAAGGACTTTCTGCGCATCTCGATTGGCACGCCGGCGGAGGCGGCGGCGCTGGTCAAGGCGGCGCGGAAGCTTTTGTAAGCGCCATTTTCGCCGTCACCGAGCACCTCGGCAATTGACCGCCCGGGCCTCCGGAAACCTTTCCTTTGCGGCGCCAATTGTTTTTTGTTAAATACCCAGCGTGTATCTGGAGTTTTATGGATTGAAGCAATCGCCGTTCGACATCACGCCGAACCCGCGCTTCCTTTTTCACAGCACCAAGCACCGCGAGGCGTTCAATCATCTGCTCTACGGCATCCGCGAGCGCAAGGGATTTGTGCAGCTCACCGGCGAGGTCGGCGCGGGCAAGACGACCTTGTGCCGGGCCTTGCTGGAACAGCTCGACGGACACTACTCCACCGCGCTGATCATGAACCCGGTGCTGAACGGCGACGAGCTGATGCGGGCCATCGCGACGGAATACGGCCTGAACGTCAAAGGGCTTGACCGGATGGAAACCATCGCGGCCATCAGCGATTTTTTGCTGAAACAGACGCTGGCGGGCAAAGAAACGGTCTTGATCGTGGACGAGGCGCAAAATCTGACGGAAGACCTGCTCGAACAGGTGCGGTTGATCTCGAACATCGAGACCGACGACCGCAAGCTGTTGCAGATTGTCTTGATGGGCCAGCCCGAACTGCGTGACCGCTTGAACAGCCACCAGCTCCGGCAGCTGCGCCAGCGCATCACCGTGCGGTATCATTTGAATCCGTTGACGCGGAACGAGGTCGGCCAGTATATTCACCACCGGCTGGCGCTGGCCGGCTCGCATGGCATGCCGACCTTCACCGCACCGGCCATCTGGCGCGTTTTCGGATACAGCCACGGCATCCCGCGGCTCGTCAACGCGGTTTGCGACAAGGCCCTGCTCGCGGGGTTCGTCGAGCGCAGCCACCGGATCAATTACCGGATGGTGGGACGGGCCGTCCGCGAACTGGAAGGAAACATTCACACATGAAACACCGGTTGCAAGTTCAAAGCCGCAGATTGAAGGTTGCCGGTTTCAGTGCGGTCGGCAACCTTCAATCTGCACCTTTTCACTCCAAAAACGCATGAGCCTCATCAACGACGCCCTGAAGCAGGCGCGGAAAGCACCGCCGCGCAACACGCCCAGCGCGCTGCCGCCGCTCCAGCCGGCCGCCGATGCGCCGGTGGCCGCGTGGCTGCTGGCGGCGATGGTGATCCTCCTGATTGCGGCCGCGATTTTTTTCATCGGCTGGGCTGTGGCGCACCACACCGTCCGCATCACCGGCAACGCGCCTGAACCGGTCGCCGCGCAAACAATCGCGACACAGACAGCAGCGACGCAAACGGTCGCCCAAATTTCACATCCGGCTGCCGCCCCGCCGCCGGCCAACCCGCCTTTCGTGCCCAAGTTGCAGGGGATTTTCTATTCGCCCACCAACCCGTCTGCAATCGTGAATGGCAAAACCGTCCGCCCCGGCGACCAGTTCTACGAATATCACGTCAAGTCCATTTCCAAATTCGCCGTGACGTTCATCGGGCCGGACAAGAAGGAAATCCAGATCGGCCTGGACCATTGACGTGACCCCGTTGAGAAAAGCTCTTTCCAGTTCGCCGCTGGCGGCGCGGGTTGCGCCGTTCGTCATTTTCCTCCTGCTCACCGCCGCGCAGGGAAAATTCGGCGCGGCCTCGGCCTACTGGTTTTACCTGGCCAAAACACTCGCCGGGCTGTGGCTCATTTGTGAGATCCGCCCGCTTGTCACGGAAATGCGCTGGGCGTTCAGTTGGGAAGCGGTGCTCATCGGAGGCGGAATTTTTGTGATCTGGGTTGGCGTCAACGGCGACTGGACGACGCAGAATTCTCTCTGGATAAAAATCGGAATTTCGCATTCGCCGGCAAAACCTGCGTTGATGTGGAATCCCAACGAACAATTCGGCGCCGGCTCCGCGCTCGCGTGGCTGTTGGTGGCGGTGCGGATTCTCGGATCAACCTTCATCGTGCCGCCGTTGGAGGAAATATTCTACCGCTCGTTTTTGTATCGCTACATCGCCAGCCAGAATTTTCTGGCCGTGCCGCTGAACCGTTTTCTGCCGCTGCCATTTCTGGCGACGGCGGCGGTGTTCGGCTTTTCGCACAACGAATGGTTCGCGGGAATCTTGTGCGGCCTGGCGTATCAATGGCTGGTGCTGCGGAAAAACCGGCTCGGCGACGCGATGACGGCGCACGCCATCACGAATTTTCTGCTCGGCTGCTGGGTCGTCTGGAGCGGCGCGTGGAATTTTTGGTGAACGCCAAATTGTTGAATTGTTAAATCGGAAAAGCGCACCCGCCTTAACGCTTTTCGATGCAACGGCCCGGCACCAGTTTCATTTCACCGTCACATCCAGATTCCGGCGCTCAAGCGTGGTGCCTTCCTGCTGGGCGAGATTGGAAAGCGCCTCGTTGTAATTGGCCAGCGAGCGGATTTCCTGCGACCGCGCGGACGTGAGATTGTTCTGCAGTTGCAGCACGGTGAACGTGGTGCTTTTGCCGACGGCATATTTTTTCTGTTCGGCGTCGAGCGCGGCTTCGGCATAAATGCGCTGATGTTTCGTGGCATCCACGCTTTCCCAGGCGGACTGCGCCTGTTTCACCGCGTTGTCAATCTGCACCATGATGTTTTGTTCGAGCTGCTTGAGCTTGAGCAGATCTTGCTGTTCGACGGCCTTGTCCGCCTTCAAAGCGTTGCGCGCCCCGACATGGCTCAACGGCACGGACATCTGCCCGCCGTAGCTGTAAAACGGACGGTTGGCCGCGCCGTATTGGTCCAAGGCATCGCCGAATCCCTGGCCGGCCCCGTTGTAGCCGTAGCTGCCCGTGAGGTCGAGCTGCGGGAAAAGCTGGTTCCGGTCATATTTCAACTGGATGCCCTGTTGCTCCAGCGTCAGCTTGGCCTGCAATAAATCCGGCCGCGCCACCAGCCCCTTGCTCCAACTGTCCTGCACGTCAAATAGCTGCCGCACGGCCTCCAGCGTCGCCGCCGGTTTGATGTCCACGCCATGCATTTGAATGTAATTGTCCGTGATCAGATTCTTCATCGTGTTTTCGTCCGAGGCGAGCGTGAACTGCGCGGCGATCAAATTCGCGCGGCTCTGCGCCACCTGCGCCTCGTCCTGCTCAATCGTCCCGCCGCGTTCGGCGATCACCTTGATTTGCACCCGCTGATTGTCTTCATCGAGCTGCGTCTGCGCCAGATTCAGCGCCTCCTGCTGCACCTTCACATTTTCATGGGCATAGATGAGTTCATAGAACGCATTTTCCACCGCCGCAACCGTGGTGATGAGCTGCTGGCGCAAACCCTGTTCGGAATATTTCAACTGGTTTTTGGCGGCGCTGATGTTCAGCCGCGTTTCATCAATCCAAAAATTCTTCAGCAACGGCTGGGACAGGTTCAGCGCGCCGACGCTGCCGGAGGAATAGTCCGCCCCGCCCGTGTCATAATTCTTCGTGACATTTCCGCCCAAGGAATACGTCGCTCCTGACGGCAACGAACCGCCTAAACTGGTATTAAAAGAATCGTTGTCATTAACTGAAATGCCATTGCCCGAAATGTTGGTTAGAACTACGTTGTTGAAATTTGTAAAATATGTAATCTGGCCGGGTGCAATTGGGCCGCCAAGGTCGCTGTGGTTGTGCGAGCCGGAAAGGCTCAGTGTCGGATCGTAGCCCGCATAAGCCGCATGCAGATTGAACAGAGATTTCTCCGGCTCGTAACGCTCCACGCGCACGTCGAAGTTGTGCTTGAGCGCTTCCGCCAGACAATCCTGCAACGACAGCGCGCGCGTCACCGGCGCGTTGGTCTGCGCAACCGCCGCCGACACGAGGACGGCAAAAAACAAACTGGCACCGATTTTTTTCATTGAAAACCCAGACGCCGCGCGCCGCCGCAGAACAACCGAAAGGTTATCTTATCGGCGTGCCTTCGGAGATGGTGGCATTCTTTTCGATCAAATCCAGCACTTTTTCGTGCAAGACCTGCTCGTAAATTTCATTCACCCCATTGCGCTTCTGCAAATCCTTCAGGAACTGGTCGAACGGCATCTGATACATCATCGCCAGTTGCTGCGCGCGTTTCACCGCGTCCTCCTGCGTCACCGTGATTTTTTCCTGCTCGGCGATGCGCTGGACGATGAACGCCAGCTTCACGCGTTCCTTCGCGTTGACGGCGGCGGCGGAATAAATTTCGTCCTTTTGCTTCTCGATCAGCTCGCGCCCCACGCCGCGCTGCGTGTTCTGGCGGACGAGGTCGTAAACCACGTTGCGCGTTTCGCTGGCGACCGCCGATTCCGGCAGGTCAAAATTCACCCGGCCCAGCAGCGCGCGAACCGCCTGCGCGCGAACCGCCTTCGACTGCGAGTATTTCAGCTCGTTTTCCAAATCCTTGCGGACGCCTTCCTTGAGCTTCTCCAGATTTTCCGCGCCGAATTTTTTCGCCAGCCCGTCGTCCACCGGCGGCAAGATCCTTTCCTTCACCTCGACAATTTCGACTTCATAGACACCCTTTTTGCCCTGCAACTGCGGCGTCACGAAGTCCGCCGGGAAGTCCACGTTCACCGTGCGCTTCTCGCCGGCCTGCGCGCCGATAAGCTGCGCGGCAAAACCGGGGATGAACGAGCCGCCCGTTGTCTCCACCCAGAAATTTTTTTGCTCGGTCAAACCTTTTGCCGTCGGCGCGAGTTCGGTGAGGGGCTTGCCGTCGCAGACGCCGGTGTAATTCACCACGGCGATGTCGCCGCCGGCCAGCGGGCGCGCGACCGTTTCAAATTTGGCGTGCTGGCCGCGCAGCATTTCCAGCGCGCGTTCCACGTCCGCAACCGTCACGGACTTCGTTTCGAGCTGCGCCGGCAGACCTTTGTATTCCGGCAGTTGAAATTCCGGCGCGGTCTCCACCGTCGCGGTGAACTGCAACGCCTGGCCGCGGCCGAACTGCACTTCTTCGATGTCAGGATGGCCGACGACCTGGATTTTCTTGTCCTCGATCGCCTTGCGGTAATTTTCACCAATGAGCTTGTGCCTGGCCTCCTCCTGGATTTCCGCGTCGTATTTCTTGACGACCATGGCGCGCGGAGCCTTGCCCGGACGGAAGCCCGGCAGCGACGCCTGCTTCTGGAAATCCTTCGTGATGGCGTCAAACGCCGCGTCCACGGCGACCGCGTCCAGTTCCACCCGCACGAGTTTTTTGCACGGGGCCAAATTTTCAACGGATACGTTCACAATAAAAAATGAGTTAAACGAGCCGTGCAGCATAACGGAACCACACCGATTGCGTCAATGCGTATTGCTGGAATAAACCGCCTGCGCCGTGCCTGCGGCAAAATTCCAGCGCCGTCGGGCGCGAGCTGCCATCCACCACCGGGGAAATCAGGAACCCTTTGTTAAATTCAATGTTTATTGCTTGGTGCCGGTCTTTATTCCCTGAATACAATATTGTTGGTGAAAAAGAATAATCCGAAATTTTCGATTTCCTCCAGCAAATTCGCGTCAAATTGCCAATCTACCGGCCCGGACTTCTGACAATTTTTCAGAAGCGTGCAGGAACTTCAACCACAATTAGGGCGCTTGGAAAAGCTCTCATCTGAACGCTAAGAGACTGTTTTAAATTCATGTTTTGTAAAAAATCAGGCCAGCCTGCGGAGTTGAATGCGGATCATAGCGATATAGATGAATGCCTCGGCGTTGGTGTTGGTGGTTTCATAGTCACGAACTAATCGCCGATGATGCATCAACCAGCCAAAGGTACGTTCGACCACCCAGCGCCGCGGCGGTATGTCACAGCGTCACATTGGCTGCCGAGGACACGAAAACCGTCGCCATGAACAGCAGCGCGGTTGCTAGACCCGGTTTTAATGCTGCCATCGGACGAAAAGAATGCAGCCCGGCGACCGTGCAGATTGCTTGTAGATTTGCTTTATTTGCACTGTTCATATTAAAGAGTTCGCATCATTTGATGCCAATGTCTGCTTCTCCACGATTCACGTGGAAGGTGCCTGTTGTGCATAAACAAAATTGGACTTCTGACTTATAAAGCGTAAAAAGCTTTCCAAAGCGGAAAACTTATTTCGGCACCAGCCCCAATTTTGCCACCTCACGCACCCGCAGTGCTCCAGCAATGTGTGCAGACTCGCAGATGTTATGACGCGCACACACCACCTGACTCACAGATCGCCTTTGTCCGCACCGAGAATCCCCAAAATCTGCTCCTCGCTCAACTTGCGCTTACTCATAGTTCCGTTGCGCTTTCTTTTCGCAGCAAAACCCAACCGTGGTCGCGTCCATTTTTTAGCGTCAGATCACTTGACGGGCGGGCTACGTTTCGTTCTCCAAGACCGGGGCGGAACGGCTGTTTGATGTGGTGAGCGCCGTGTGGTGCGGCGTCCGGAAGGGCCGTCAATCCAGACTCAGAAATTCGGCAACTGTTGTTCTGCCTTCATTTGCTGGGGGAAAATGCCCACTTGGAGGGCGATGGCGGGCCAAATGTAAACCAGATTTACTTTTGAAATGACCGGCAGTCATACTCGTCGTGATTATTGGGGCGGTTCTTTCCCCAATAAAGACGCGGCGATTCTGCAAAGCAGCCTAACACACCCCATGAAATTTCGGATTTTTGTTTTTATTTCGATTTTTTGTTTTTCGTCAACAAATATTTGAACCGGCGGCGGATTTTTATTCCACCGTCACGCTCTTGGCCAGATTCCGCGGCTTGTCCACGTCGCAGCCGCGTGTCACGGCGATGTGATAAGCGAACAGTTGCAGCGGCACGCTCGCCAGAATCGGGTTGAGCAAGTCCAGAGTCTGCGGCAGGTAAATCACGTCGTCCGCCACTTTCCTGATGCCCTGGTCGCCTTCGGTGGCCAGCGCGATGATCGGGCCTTGGCGCGCGCGGATCATGGCGAGGTTGGCCATCGTCTTGTCATACATCGCATCCTGCGGCACCAGAAAAACCGTCGGCGTGTTTTTATCAATCAGCGCAATCGGCCCGTGCTTCATTTCCGCCGCCGAATAACCCTCGGCGTGGATGTAGGAAATTTCCTTGAGCTTGAGCGCGCCTTCGAGGGCAATCGGAAACGTATAGCCGCGGCCGAGAAAAAAGAAATCTTCCGCCTTCGCATATTTCTTCGCGGTTTTTTTCAGCCGGTCGTTCTGCGCGAGAATTTTTTCAATCTGCATCGGCAAGGCTTCCAGCCCGCGCAGAATCTCCCGCGCGCGGTTCGCCGAAAGCTGGCGCATCCGGCCCAGGTGGATCGCGAGCAGGGTCAGAATCGTGAGCGTCGAAACGAACGCCTTCGTGGAGGCGACGCCGATTTCCGGGCCGGCGTGCATGTAGATGCCGCCGTCGGATTCGCGCGCGATGGTGCTGCCGACGACGTTGACGATGGCCAGCGCGCGGTGGCCGCGCCGCTTGGCTTCGCGCAACGCGGCGAGCGTGTCCGCCGTTTCGCCGGATTGCGAGAGCACGAGCAAAATGGTGTTTTTATCGAGCGGACAATTGCGGTAGCAGAATTCATGCGCGAACTCCACCTCGACCGGCAGTTGCGCCAGCTCCTCGATCAAATATTCGCCGACGAGCGCCGCATGCCAGCTTGTGCCGCTGGCCGCAATGACGATGCGGTCAATGCCGCGCAACTCGGCGGCGGTCATGTTCAGACCGCCGAACTTCGCCGTCGCACCTTCAAAATCCAAACGACCGCGCAGCGCGTTCAGCACCGTCTGCGGCTGCTCGTAGATTTCCTTGAGCATGAAATGCGCGTGCTTGCCGCGCGCCGCGTCCTCCTGCGAAAACTCCAGATTGCTGATTTGAACGCTGGCCGTGCTCGTGCCGAGATTCAAAACGTCAAAGTGCCCCGGCGTGATCGTCGCCACATCGTAGTCGTTCAAGTAAACGACCTTTTTCGTGTGCGCGACAATGGCGTTGGCGTCGCTGGCGACAAAATTTTCGTCCTGGCCGATGCCGATGATGAGCGGCGAACCGCGCCGGGCGCCGACAATCGTGTTCGGAAAATCCGTGCAGATGACCGCCAGACCATAGGTGCCGATGACTTCGCGCAGCGCATCGGAAACGGCCCGCGTGAGCGAGTCGCCATTGTTGCCGGCGCGTTTCGCGTAGTGTTCGCCGATCAAATGGGCGAGCACTTCCGTGTCGGTATCCGATTTGAAAGCGTGCCCGGCTTTGAGCAGTTTTTGTTTGATGGCGTCGTAATTTTCAATGACGCCGTTGTGAACGATGGCGATTTTGCCGGTCTGATCGAGGTGCGGATGGCAGTTTTTGTCGGAAGGAACGCCGTGCGTGGCCCAGCGCGTGTGGCCGATGCCGAGATTGCCCGCGGCCGGTTCGGATTTCAGCAACCGTGCCAGACCTTCGTCTATCTTGCCTTTTTTTTTGCGCACCAGCAGCTCCGCGCCGCACAGCACGGCCACGCCCGCGCTGTCGTAGCCGCGATATTCCAGCCGCCGCAAGCCTTCCAGCAGGATGGGCGAGGCCGGCTTTTTCCCGACGTATCCAATGATGCCGCACATAAATTATTTCTGAATTGCGAATTGATGTTTCAAAATTAACGCTGCCATTCCGCTCAAATCATCCACGACCCCGGCGCGTGAAATTAGGTCTGGCGACGTTCGTTCCTCCTCCGCGCCGTAGCCGGTGCGGACCAGAATACTTCTTTTCACGCCCGCGTTCCAGCCGCATTCGAGGTCAATCAATTTGTCGCCGACCATGAAGCTTTCCGCCAAGTTCAAAGCAAATTCATCCCGCGCATCAAACAGGAACTGCGGCGACGGCTTGCGGACGCGGCTCGGCTGGTCGGGCGCTTCCGGCGCAATGTAGGTTTTCTCAAAGTGCACGCCGTCGCGCGCGAACTCGCGGGCAAGATGCCCGTTCACGCGTTCCGCCTCCGCCAGCGTGAAGTAGCCGCGCCCGATGCCGGACTGGTTCGTGACGATGAAGAGCTTGAATCCGGTGTCCGCCAGCCGTTTCAACGCCGCGCCCGCGCCGGGGAAAATTTCCACGTCTTCGGGCCGGTGCAGGTAATTTTTTTCCGCGATCAGCGTTCCGTCGCGGTCGAGAAAAATCGCTCGGTTCATTCAGTTGGCAAATTGTGGGCAGATTGTGGCAAGAATGGAATTGAAATTTCACTTTGTTGCAGGCATGATACGCCGTCTTTGCAGACATCAACTTAACATTCAAAATACATGAGCAATAAAGGCAGACTCGGAATTTTGGTGGGCGGCGGTCCGGCCCCCGGACTCAACGGCGTCATCGCGGCGGCCACCATCGAAGGCATCAACCAAGGCTATGAAGTCATCGGCTTCCGCGACGGCTTCAAATACATCGCGCAGGGCGACACCACACAGATCAAGCCGCTGACCATCCGCGACGTGAAGGACATTCATCTCAAGGGCGGCTCGATTCTCGGCACCGCGCGCACCAACCCGACCAAGTCGCAGGAGCAGATGAACAACATTTTCACCGTGTTCGAGAAGCTCGGCATCACCGCCCTCGTCAGCATCGGCGGCGACGACACAGCGTTCTCCGCCAGCTACGTCTCCAAATATAGCAAGGGCAAAATCAAGGTCGCGCATGTGCCCAAGACGATTGACAACGACCTGCCGCTGCCCGGCACCGCGCCGACGTTCGGCTATGAAACCGCCCGCCACTACGGCGTGCAGATTGTCCGCAACCTGATTGAAGACGCGCGCACCACGTCACGCTGGTATCTCATCGTCAGCATGGGCCGCGCGGCGGGGCATCTGGCGCTCGGCATCGCCAAGGCCTCCGCCGCCACGCTCTCCATCATTTCCGAGGAATTTCGCGGCCGCCCCGTCACCGTGGATGAAGTCTGCGACATCATCATCGGCTCCATCATCAAGCGCACCGCCGAAGGCTCGCGTTACGGGCTGGTGGTGCTGGCGGAAGGCTTGATTGAAGCGATTGGCGAAAAAGGCCTCGTGGAAGCCCTCCCCGCCGGCCAGTTGGAACGTTTCGGAAAAGTCGTCCGCGACGAACACGGCCATCTGCGCCTCGGTGAAATCGAATTCGGCCGCCTGATGAAAGAGCTTTTGAGCACGCGCCTGGAAAAGCTCGGCATCAAGATGACTTTCATTGACAAGGACCTTGGCTACGAACTGCGCTGCGCCGATCCGATCCCGTTCGACGCCGAATACACCCGCGACCTCGGCTATGCCGCGGTGAAATTCCTCCGCTCGCCTGAGGCCGAAAAATACGGCGCCATCATCAGCTTCGTGGACGGCAAGATGAACCCGCTGCCGTTCGACAAGATGCTTGATCCCAAGACCGGCCGCATGCAGAACCGCCGCGTGAACGTGGACGGTGAAGCCTTCGAATGCGCCCAGGCCTACATGATCCGCCTCGAACGCGAAGACTTCGAGGACGCCAAGCATCTCGCCAAGCTCGGTGCCGTCGTCAAGATGAAGCCGGAACAATTCAAGGCCCGCTTCGGCTATCTCGTCGGCCTGAAGTAAAAAACGATTTACGCGAACGGCGGCGGGGAAATTCCCGCCGCCGTTTCCTTTCTGAACCACGAAGGAATCCAGCAACCAGTGTAACCGGAATTCCGTTTGCCATCAGTTCCTTCGTTCGTTTGTAGTTCAATTTTCCGGCAAACTGACGACATGAAACCGCTCGCCGACTGCCGGCTTTACACCTTCGTGGACATGGCCTATCTCCATGGCCGCGCGCCCGAACTCGTTGCGCAACAGCTCTGCGACGGCGGCAGCGATTTGATCCAGCTCCGCGCCAAAAATTTCCCGCCCGACGACATCCGCCGCCTCGCCGAAAAAATCCTGCCCGTCACCCGCCGCGCCAACGTCGGCCTGGTCATCAACGACCATCTGGCCATTGCGCGTGAAGTGTGTGCGGACCTCTGCCATCTCGGTCAGGAAGATTTTTTCAACGCCGGCCACACGCATGTTTCGGGATTGCGGATTGCGGATTGCGGATTGCGGATCGGTTTGAGCACCCACGCGCCAGACCAGGCGCGACGCGCGCTCGACGCCGGGGCGGACTACATCGCCATCGGCCCCATCTATGCCACCGGCACCAAGCCGACGGCCAAACCCGTGACGCTCGACTATGTCCGCTGGGCGGCGGCGCATTTGTCCGTGCCGTGGTTTGCCATCGGCGGCATCAATTTGCAGACGCTCGCCGCCGTGCTCGCAGCGGGCGCGCGGCGCATCTGCGTCGTCTCCGCCATCCTAAACGCGCCGGACGCGGCCCAGGCCTGCGCGGAGTTCCGGCAGAGGTTGAAATAAAACTCCAAAACCGGGTTGACAACAGCCGCCTTCGGATTCAATATATCCGCAACAGATATATCCATTAAAATGGCAAAGCCCAAAATCGATCCTGAGAGCCTGCTGCCGCTCACACCGGCGGTGTTCCACGTGCTGCTCGCGCTCGCGAGCGGCGAACGCCACGGCTACGCCATCATGCAGGAAGTGGCCACCAGCACGGAGGGCCAGATCAAAATGGGCCCGGGAACTCTCTACGGCACCGTCAAGCGGCTGCTCGAAGCGCAATTGATCGAGGAATCAGACGAGCGTCCCGATCCGCATTTGGATGATGACCGGCGACGCTATTATCGGCTGACCGGCGCGGGCGAAGAAGTGGTGCGGGCCGAGGCTCGTCGCTATGAGGGCATCGTGGCTCTCGCGCGCGGGAAAAAACTGATTGGCAAGGCGGCGCTGGTTTCGTTGCCCGGAGCTTGCGCATGAAAAACGATTTTCCCAGCTTTTCAATTTCGCAAAGCATTTATGGACGCTTGCTGCGCGCGTATCCGCAACGGCACCGCATGGAATACGGCGTGGCGATGGCGCAACTGTTCCGCGACCAATGCCGCGATGCTTGGAATGAATCGCGCAACTGGGGCCTGTTGAAACTCTGGCTGCGCGTCCTGCCGGATTTGGTCAACACTTCGATAATCGAACGTCTTGCCGCTCTTAACCCAAGGAAATCTATGTCCGATAAAATGACCGCATTGTTTCGTCCGCTCACATCGCCGCTGACCGGATTTTTCACGGTGTTCACCGCCGTGTTTTTGGCGGTGCTGTTGGTGAGCGTTGTCATCACGCTCCTCCTGCCGGAAGGCTATGCCAGCACCGCGCACATCTTGGTGGAATCCGATACGTCGCCGGTTTCAGTTCGGGCGCCGATCCAAGCACCTTACGACCCGTATTTCATCCAGACGACGTTTGAAATCATGCAGTCGCAAATCGTGCTTAATACGGTCATAGACAAGCTGAAGTTGAATGTTGACTGGGGCAAAAAATATTTTTCCGGGCGGACGCTTAAGACCAGCGAGACGCTGGAAATCCTCAAAGGCCGCCTGCGCCTTGCACCGGTTAAAAATACCAAGCTCATCGCCATCACGGTTTACAGCGATGAAAGATACCAAGCTGCGCAGATCGCCAATGCCATTGCCGAATCTTACCGGGATTACCGCGTCAGCTCGCGCGCCGAATTGGAAAAAGATCAGATCCGACGGGCGCAAGCCGAAGTGGAATCTCTGCGCCAGCAATTCAAGATCGCGAGTGATGCTTCCGCCAGCCAATCGCCACAAGAACAGCCTTATTGGGACACGAAGCATAACTTATCACAGTTGCTCAAACTACAGGAGTTGCTCAATTCAACAATCGAGGCCGTGAAACTGGATGCGCAACTCCCAAGATCTACAACAGTTCAAATCGTTGATCGAGCTGAACCAGGTTGTGTGCCGGTAAGGCCGAACAAACCGTTGAATATTTTCATCGGCGCGGTGGCCGGCGGTTTTCTGGGGCTGGTGGCCGGAGCTGCTTGCTCCTTGGTCGTCTTCAAATTTGGAAATCTCGGGCGCAAAAATGTCACGCCGGCCTGACGCGATTTGCCGAACCCATTCTGGTTTCATGGATTTTGGAATCCAATCCAAAGCTACAAGTTGGCTCCTATAGCGCAAGCTTCGGCTGGCTTTGTTTCCGGCGGCGATTGGCCGGGTGACGAGGTTTGGGGCGGGAAAGTTCTTGCTTCACGCCATCCACCGGCGCTCTCGTTTTTCAATCGTCTGAAGAACTTCGTTGGCGACCGAAACATTTTCCGCCACCTGGAAATCGAACATGCCGACCACGCAAAAATCCGCGCCGTTCTGAAACGCGTGCTTGAAACCCTCGCGCGGATGAATCGCGCCGGCGGCCAGAACTTTGTAGGCCAGCCACGGACGCTTCGTCGTTTTCATGAATTCAATGGTGCCCTCCGGATCCATGCACCAGTAATTGTCAACGCCATAATTATCAATGACCTCTTGCACCTGATCGGGCCGGCGCTTGGACCAGTAGTTGGTGTTGTGCAGGGTCTTCATGTAAAAATCGGCCTTGATGCCGGCCTTCTCGACCGCCATCGGCGTGTGCAATTCGTGGCCGGCCACGCCGGCGATGATGTCGTTCATTTGCGCCAGTTCGATGAATTTTCCGATCCGGTCCACCGCGCCTTCGCGCGACCAGCTGTCGCCGAGATTGCCGACCAGAACGACTCCATCCACGCCGGCATCCACTGCCTCCTTGATGCAGCCTTCCATGTTTTCTTTCGGCGCATCGAGCTGCGCGATGCACTGCATCTTGCCGCCCTTTTTACAGTATTCCCTGTAAACACGCAGCGCGTGTTGATCCGATGGATTGAAAATCATCGTGTTGATTCCGTTCTGCTCGCATAGCGCCCACGTCTCCATGATTTTCGCGTCGGTGAAATAGGCTTTGAGCAAATTGGAAACGTAAATCAGATCGCGGCTGTGCGCATAGCCGCTGACCAGATTGCCGCCGCAGATCAGTCGGCTCATCTTGACATGGCCAATCGTGCCCATCGGCATGGCGGCCGGTTTTCCACCGACTACCCCCGGCGCGGGCGCCCCGGATTCCTGCGCCATGAGCCTGTATTCTTCCAGGCTGGCGACAAGCGGCGCGGCCACGGCCACGGCCGCCGATTTCTTCAAGAAACTCCGGCGGTTGAAACGGGTGCTCATAACCCCAAAATACAACTTGTCCCGCGCGGCACAAATTATTTTTGCGTTGACTTGACTTCGTTTTTAGCAACGGCCGAAGTTCAAAGCCGGCAAGGAAATGAAGGCCGCAGTATATGAAGCATAACACCCATGCGAGGCTTGCTGGGAAAAACAACGCTTTGCCGGACAACCCGGCGATGGAAGTTTATGAATCAACGGACTTCAAGCGGAGTTCGCAAAAGAACCAGACTGGCTGTCCGACATGGATTCGAACCAACTTTCAGGGTGTTCTCACCGCTTCCCATGATTGCCTCTAGTTGTATATTCATTGCCCTTCAATATACACAGACAATCAATGTTTGCAAGCATTATCTGTTCATTTTTGGGAAGCGGTGGGAAGAAAAACGTGTGCAAATCGTGTGCAGAGAAACCGGCTGTGCAAACTTTGTGCAAATCAAACTCGCCCCGGAATCTGTGCAAACCTTGTGCAAAGATTTTGGCCTGCCGTGGCGCGTCCCGATCACCGCCGGAGGGTTCATGGCAGCATCCGGGACTCAAAACGACGTGAAGCGCGTCAGGGCTTTTTCTTTCCCTTCGCTGGTTTCAATTGCTTCAACTTTTTCACCGTCGCCTCAAATTCCTTTTCCACCGGCGACGGTTTCGCATCTTCCAGTGCGCGGAATTTTGAAAATTCCAGTTCCGCCTTTATCATCGCCTGCTCGTGGGAAATCGTCCCGGCGTGATCCAGCAGCTTGCGCCCGGAGATTTTCAGGAACTCGTCCAGCTTCGTGATCCAGTCGCGCATCGTCATTGGCTTGCGTTCCAGCGCCTGCAACTCCGCGTATTCGATGTAGAGATTCACAATGCGGTTAAGCACCTGCAATTCGTCTTCCGTGAGGTAATTCTTGGCAATCGCCGCGTCCTCTTTCCGCACGCGCCCGCCGGGGCGCGTCGTCAGCATCCCCATGAACGGTTTCCCGGCATCCGCCCGCTCATGGATTATCTCCGCCGCCGTGTGGCCGTGCGTCGCCCAGTGCATTTTGTTCTGCACCGTGGCGAAGAATTTCTGCGACACCTCCGCATCCGGCGTGTAATCCACGCTCGTCGCGTAAATATCCAGAACCTTCTGATAGAACCGCCGTTCCGAGGAACGGATGTCCCGGATACGCGCCAGCAGTTCGTCAAAATAATCCGTCTGCCCCTTGCCCGGCGGATTTTTCAGCCGCTCGTCATCCATCGTGAAGCCTTTGACGAGATATTCCTTGAGCCGCGCCGTCGCCCAGATGCGAAACTGCGTGCCACGCGCCGATTTCACGCGGTAGCCAACGGCGATAATGGCGTCCAGATTGTAAAACTCGATGTTCCGCGCAACCGTGCGCCCGCCCTCCTTTTGAACTGTTGCAAAATTTGCAACAGTTGCCGCTGTCGACAGTTCGCCTTCTTCAAATATATTTTTAAGATGTTTGGAAATCACTGATTTGTCCCGCTGGAACAACTCCGCCAGTTCGTTCAAAGACAGCCAGGCCGTCTGTCCGTCCAGCCGCACTTGCACGCGAGTCTGTAAATCCTCGGTCTGATACAGGATCACTTCGCCGCCGGGTTTATTTTCATTCGCGCTCATGCCATTGAATCATCTCGGTTTCAAATCCAAAAAACGTCGCGGACAGATTGCGTCATTCGGGCAAAGTGTCAATCAGGGGAATTATCACGCCGCCGGATTTTGGTGACGCAGCAGCGCGGCCTCGACTGAAGGCCAGTGAAACAAGATGCGACGCCCGCCCAGCCGCACGCAGGGAATTTTGCCCGACGTGCGCCAGTTGAACAACGTGCGGCGGCTGATTGGCAACCGCGCCAGCAATTGCTTTTGGTCAATGAAGCCAGCCTCGCCTGCCGATGTTTGGTTTTGTTCGGCGCGGATACCAACGTCCCGTATATCCGGGCTGGCAGGCGGCATGACGCTCAAAAAATCTTTCAGTTCACCATTCATACACCGGAGACTTTGTGCTAAACAGCGACCGGGCGGGTGTGTCACGCACGCAGGATTTCAAAAGCGGCTGACACGCTGCCGGAATGGAAAGTGTCCTCGTAATCTGTCCAGTCGCATCCGCGATGCAGGCAAATCAGTCCACACTTGATCCGCAGTGGATTGGCATCCGCATGGTTGCAACCTACCGGTTTTGGATGGGGCAAGCCTTACTCCTCGTCAAAACGAGGTTTTTGCGTCCGCGAAACAGTCGCGGTGAATCCGCAATCTGTCCGGCCAAATGGCCGCGCCGCTGTCCGTAGCCACGGGCAGTCCGTGTCCGATCCGGGGCCGTGTCCAGTCCGCGACCGCGCCGTGCCCGCATCCAGTCCGTGACCGCATCCGCGTCCGCTGTTTCTCCGTGGTCGCGCACAGTCCGTGTCCGTGAAAAGTCCATGTCCGCGACCGTGCCCGTGCCGCGAATGTCCGCGTTCTGGCCATAGGCCGTCCGTGTCCCGATACTTGGACTGGCCGGAAACTGTCCGCATCACGGTATCGCATTTCCCGTGTGATGTCCCAGCCAACGGCTGCGACACTTCCCGCGTGAATCCTTAATCGCCCGTCTTTCTCCCGGCGAAGCGAGCATCGTCAAGGTGGAAGTCGCCGGACATTACGGCGAAACTACCTTGACGACGCGCAGCGAGCCACACAATCGCAGGGCGATTCACGCGGAGCCGAAGGCATACCTGGCGCGGATGCGCGATGTTGAATTGCGTTGAACCTGTCAACACCGTTCAACACGCGGGCCGGATCGTGGCCGTTGCGTGGACAAAAAACCTTGGTTTAGCCAAGGAGTAAGGCGTCCGTGTGATAAAAGCCTTCGGCTGAAGGCGGCAAATGGCGGCAAATTGCGACAAGTTCGTTGCCGCATTTTGCCGCAATTTGACACTGGTGCGGATGCGGCTCGTTTCGTTGGCCGAATGGTTAAGGGGATGGTGTCTTCCAAAAATTGCCCGTAGATAAGGGCAAGACAACCGCGAGAAATTCGCCCTGCCGTCCAGAATCTTTCGACAAGGTGGATGATTCTGTATTTAATGGGCGCAAACACTGAATCCAGAGGAATGCTTATGGCCGAACCAACCATCATCTGTCCGAAATGCAAAAACGAGATCAAGCTGACGGAATCGTTGGCTGCCCCGCTCATTGAATCCACCCGCCGTGATTTTGAAAATCGGCTGGCCCAAAAAGACCTCGACGTTGCCGGGCGGGAAAAATCCATCCGCGAACGTGAAGAAGCACTGTCCAAGGCCAAAGACTCGCTCGAATCCGCTGTGCGGAAAATTTGTGTGCCGTGTCCATCGCAGCCATTTTTCAGCGGCGGACTTGAACCAACTTTTGCGCCGCGCCCCTTCAATACTGTCGCGCAACTCGCGCCGGTATTCATTCGGCGAGCAACGCAAACGGACACCTTGCCGGTTGTGCTCGCGCCACCATGAATCAAACGCCGAATCAATAAGCCGGGCAGTCACCGGCGCTTTTATCCGTTCGGCATGTAGAGCAATAGCCTTGCCCAAAGCCAAAATGTTGCCGTGCGTTTTTACCGTCTCGCCTGACACGGGCGCGATGTTGGCGAAGTGCTGCCCAAACCAATTCCAACAGGTTAAAGCCAATTCCCCAGCATAGGGCGATGGCACACAGCGGTAAGAGGGATTCTCTCGCTGTGTGCCATCCGGCAGATGTATCGGCAAAACACCAGCGGACGGATTGAACCACAAACCACGATCAAAGCTGACGAAACTTGCGCGGCAAACATCCTTGCCGGATTCGTCCACGTCCCGCCCGTAGGTGTTGCGGACGTGTTCGGCGACTTGTTCAAATGCGATGGAGTGGTTCTCTGGCGAGCAAGGCGGGATTCTGAAAATCAGCCGGACACCTTCACCACGGGCGGATCGAAATGCGGCCAAGCAAAACCTGTCGGCGACGGCGGTTTGCAACACGGCGACGGCTGCGGCTTCGCCCAGGTCGTCTAGGTCAACGCCGATTTGCCCAGAGTGCCAGACAAGCCCGGAGATGGAACGGCGCGAAAACACGCCCGCCCATGTCGCAAACGGGAGCGCGAGCTTGGCGGATTTTTGCTCTGCGCTGTCATGCGGCAGCGACCGGACAAGCGCAACTGTATCCAGCCATGCGCCGGACTGGATGCCCAGCAACACGTCACCCGTGCTGCGCGTTTCCAGCAATCCTGGGCGGCGAACGTCCAAGCCAAAGGAAACGGGTGCGGAGATGGCAATGGGCGCTATCATCCGACTTCAGCCATTCGACGCCGGGGCGGGCGCGCTGGCGCAATTATCCGCACATTAGTCGCCGTCTCGTTTTTGGTGTAACGCGCAATTAAACGCCGCGCCCATGCCAGCCCGCGCTGAAATTCAAAGGTGCGGAGATAACCGCCCGCGACACCATGCGCCACAAGTCGGAAATCGCTTCGTTGTGAAAGTTTGCGGGCGAACTGTGGTGAGCGGGTCTGAATCCACGTCACGCCGGGAGCCACCAGCCACGCAGATAATTCGAGGTTGCCAATCGCGTCGTAACAGGCGGATGTGGTTTTCATTGGCAGCCTCCTCGTTGCATCCGCAGGAGCGCTGCTTCCACCGATGGCCAGTGATACAGTTTGCGTCTGCTTATTTTGCAACAGGGCAGTTTTCCAGATTGAACCCACGCGTAGCAGGTTCGCCGTGACACAGGAAGCCGCGCCAGCAGTTGCTTTTCGTCAATAAACCCCGCTTCGCTCGGCGGTGCCGTTGGATTCAAGTTTTCGCTCATGCGCAACCATCATTGCGCATGGAGCAAGGAAACAAATCGCCGCGATTTGATTCCGAAAAGTTCCGTGGCTACCAATTGCCCGTCAGCGGCTCGAAAGATAGTGGTTTCTCGTCAGACTGGAGCGGCAACAAATCGTGAAAGTCATCAAGAGCTTTTTTGTGTTCATTTTTGCACTCGGCCTTGGTGGAATACTTCTCCCGATTCAACCATTCACCCGGCACGATTTTTCCCAAATCGTCAAACGAGTGATGGTGCATCAACCGCATGATTCCGAGCCGTTCAAGTTTTGCCCGCCAGTCTGCGATTGTATCTCCGCGCCCGCGCCCTGATGGTTCAGGGATTTCCTTTGGCCGGCTTTGGGCAATCGCGTCTGCAATTTCCTTGTCAGTGAAGTGCGCCCAATCAATTTCCACAACCGAAACCTCCGTGCCGCCGGGATACACAAACCCGCCCGGCAGTCGGTTATTATCATCAGTCCATTCAAACGGCGCGTGTGGCGCTAACGGCATGGACGTGGCAATTAAACTGACTGCAAGGGGGTCAATCTTGGGATTTAATCCGACTTTGCGCTGTTCCATCACTGTCCTTACGATGGCCTGCGCGTCTCGCAAACGGCCACGACTGAACGCGAAGTAAGGCTTCATTTTCAAATCTACAGACTCCGCCCGGCGAGCACGTTCATCCGGGGACATTGATTGCCAGGAATCAGGGAAGCTGCTGGTTCGCGGTGGAAAGGCAGCATCAGGCGGCCAGTAAAATGGCTTGGACTCGTCTGCGCTCTGCCATAAGTCTGGCGGAGGCAGAAGCACGATCTCCCGCAAAAAAAGTTCCACGGAATTGCGCCGGTGTCGGATGTTCCCCGCCACAACGGGAACCAGCGAATCAGCGTTGCCATCGGCGCGGCAGGCTATCTCGCACTGCTGCCGCAATTTTTTTAGCGTAGCTGACTCACGCGCATATTCCCACAGGCAGCACGCCACAACCTCGGTATCGGATACTTTAGTCTCATCAAAATTCCATTCGCTCGTTGGAAGTGCATTTTTCAAGTCCGGCGCTGTAGTTTTTTCAAGTAGCCGTTCGGCGAAACCGCCGCGCTTCTTTCGTCGAATCATTTTCGCTTTTGAGTTCATCGGCGGTGTGTCAGGCATTTTTTGCCGCTGGCAGCGGAATCACATTCTTGGCGGCCTTCGGCGGCAAAACTTTGAACCATTTTTTCGCCTCTGCTTTTGTCGCCAGCCCTTTGTATGCCGAATGAATCACGGTAGGACTGTTTCCAGCCTGTGCCGCCGTCAAATTTTCATTGTCATGCAGCGCGAAGTGGTAGGTGCAAAAACCGTGGCGCAATCCATTTTTCCGCGCCGGGATTTTTTGGGACTCGCGGAGTTCGACAAACGCCGCGTGGTAGGTGTCGCGGCTCTGTGTCCACAACGCGCCTTCATGCTGGCGGTAGGGTTCAAGCCACGCGGCCAATGCCGGGCAGATTTCAACCAAGCGGCGGCTGCGGGTCTTGGATTTCGTGGCGGAAATGGCGACGTGTCCCGCCACGCTGAAAACATCCTGCCACGTCAGCCGCTGGGCTTCTTGCAGTCGAATCCCGGCCAGACCTTGCAGCGCGATAATCGGTCGCATGGTATCGTCTGCCGCATCCAGCATGGCACGCAATTCAGCCGGGCGGAAATAATCCGTTTCGCCGCTGTCGGCTTTTTGCCGCTTCATGCCAGACGCATCCATCAAGCGGTGGTTCGCGGGCAAATAATCTTTCTTGATGCACCAGTTCAAAAACATCTTCACCGTGGCGCGGAGATGATTCTTGGACTTGGCGGCAAGGTGGCTGCGCCCGGCCATGAACAAGTCGAGATGCTCCCTTGTCAGGTCGCAAACCGCCGTTGCCGGAAAGGTTTTTTCAAACCAGCCAAGCCAGAGCTTCGTATTGAGGAAATAGCTTTTGCTCAATTCCGGCCTCTTGCCGTTCACCGATTTTGTCTCGGCCTCGCGCCCGTCAACAAACTCTTTCACGGCTGCGGCCAGGTCCATGCGCTTGACCGTCGCCACGGTGTTCAAATAACCCGTCACGGCTGCGGACAACGGGACATTCAACCTGCCAACCGCATCCAGATAGTCCGCCACGGCGGTATTGAGGCTGACGCGCTTCCCTTTGGATTTGAAGAAGCCGTCCAGCCGTTCAAAGGCGGCAAGGGCGTCGCGGGACTGGCTGGCGTTGAGTGCGGCGGCCTGTGATCCGTTCGCCAGTTCCCGCACGATGCGTTCGGCGGCGGCTTTGGCGTCGGAATAGGCGGCGAAGGTCTGCATCCGGCGTTTGCCCGCCGTGGCGTAGGCGACGCGGTAGTAGGCGAACTTCCCGGCAGGCGCGTAAATCTTCGCGCTGCTAGCGCGGTGTCGGATGGTGACAGGGAATCTCACGCGACGGTCAGCAGGTCGAGCCGGTTGCTGTGCAAATTCTGTGCAAACATCCACAGAACCCGCATTTTCATTGATAAAATTGGCTGTCCGACATGGATTCGAACCATGAATAACGCCTCCAAAGGGCGCTGTGTTACCATTACACCATCGGACAAACCAGCCTAACTCTAGACTCTTCACCGTGCTTGCGCAAAGCGAAAATCGCGGCCAGAAATGGTTCGCAGGTGAAAGATGGTTTGCCCGCAGCCTTTCTTGCCATCAAACTGGCTCAGTTTGTGACCAGTAATATTTCAACCACAACCAGTCCGGACTTGGCGGAAATCAAAAATCCGGCAACTGACTCCGCCGTGCCGGTGGTTCGCAAAAAAACAGGCACGTTCACACTTTTCAAAGAGGTCTTGAAGCACGGCGGACCGGGCTATCTGCAGTTTGCCATTACAAACATCTGCAATGCCGACTGCGGCTTCTGCGGTTTCGCGCGCTCGAAGTTTGATCCCAAAGCGCGCCGCAGCGTGACGCTCGACGAGGCGAAGCGCGTGGTGGACGTCGCGTTGAAAAATCACATCGGCTATCTGCTCTTTGTGGGCGGCGAACCGATGGTGCATCGCGACTTGCGTGCCATGACGCGCTATGCTGCCGAGCGCGGGATTCATCCGATGATTTGCACGAACGGCGGTTTGTGGAATGACGAAAACATGCGCGGCCTCGTCAGCGACGGTCTGACCAGTGTCATCATGTCCATTGATGCGCACGACATCACCAAGCACGAAACGAACCGCGGCCTGCCGGCGGTCTGCAAAAAAATCAAGCACGCAAACGAATTTTTCCATTCCGTCGGCATCCAAACCACGGCGAGCATCACCGCCAGCCGGCTGATTGACGACTTTGAAAAGTTGCCGCTGTTTTTGGAATCGCTCGATTTCAGAAGCTGCACGTTTAGTTATCCGCTGACATCGCTGGCGAGCAGCTATTTGAGTTTCAGCGACAGCGGCCTGGTGAATTTTTCCAGGGACGAACTCCTTCAACTGTTCGAAAAAATCAAGCAGATGAAACGGAACAGCGGTTTTCCCGTCGTGAACCCAAGGGAATCCCTCGACGAAATGCAGCGGCATCTGCGCGGCGAAAAGGAAAAATTCGGCTGCCTCGGCGGGCACAAGTATTTTTACCTCGACTGGAAGCTGGATTTGTATCGCTGCCATTTCTGGGAGACGCCGATGTGCAAGGTCTGGGACTGGGACGACTCGAAGCTCATCCGCGACGGCTGCACCCGCTGCATGATTGACTGCTACCGCGATCCGAGCGTGCTGCAATTCGTCGCCATCAGCGCCAGCGACGCGTTCAACCATTTGAAACAGGGCAAAATCGCGGCGGCTGCCAAAAATATCTTTGATTCGCGCAACCTGACTTCGCTCCGGGCCGTTTGGGAAGACCGCAAGTGGATTGGCGGCGTCTAATGATTTCAAAACCCGGCCTTGTCTGAGCAGCCATTCGCCAGGTTGACATTTTACAAGGAATCCGGGCGCCGCTCTGGCGGTGATCGTGTTGCTTCCCATTTGTCATCTTCCTTTTCAGTCGTGCCAATAACCAATAAAGTGCGTGTCTTGTGGCAGCGACACTTTACGATCTGATTCCACGCGATGGAAAAGTCAGCAATGATTTGCTGCTTGGTCGCTTTCTGGAATATGCGGCGGGCCGGCGGCTGCAGCTTTATCCCGCGCAGGAATCCGCCATCCTGGAATTGTTCGACGAAAAAAACGTCATCCTCAACACGCCCACCGGCTCCGGCAAATCGCTCGTCGCCATGGCGCTGCACTTTCAGGCCATCGCCAAGGGCCGGCGTTCGATTTACACCTGTCCCATCAAGGCGCTGGTGAATGAAAAGTTCATGGCGCTGTGCCGCGAGTTCGGGCCGGACAACATCGGGTTGAGCACCGGCGATGCTTCGGTCAACCGCGACGCGCCCATCCTTTGCTGCACGGCGGAAATCCTCGCCAACATCGCGCTGCGCGAAGGCGCGGCGGCCAACGTGCAGGACGTGGTGATGGACGAATTTCATTATTACGCCGACCGCGAACGCGGCGTGGCGTGGCAGGTGCCATTGCTGACGCTGCCGCAGGCGCGTTTTCTGCTGATGTCCGCGACGCTCGGCGACACGACTTTTTTTGAGGCGGAACTCACGCGGCTCACCGGGCGGCCGACCATTTCAGTCATTTCCACGGACCGGCCCGTTCCGCTGGCATTTGAGTATTCAGAACTGCCGCTGGCCAAGACGCTGGAAAGTCTCGTCGCCAGCGGACGTGCGCCGGTGTATGTCGTCCACTTTACGCAACTGGAGGCGGCGCAGAGTGCGCAGGATTTTACGAGCATCAATGTTTGCACACGCAACGAAAAAGCCGCGATCGCGAACGTGCTTGAAGGATTCAAGTTCACCAGTCCTTACGGCCCGGAAATAAAAAAATGGTTGCGACACGGCATCGGCCTGCATCACGCCGGCCTGCTGCCGAAGTATCGCGTGCTGGTCGAGCAGCTCGCGCAAAAAGGATTGCTCAAGGTCATTTGCGGCACGGACACGCTTGGCGTCGGCATCAACGTCCCGATCCGCACGGTGCTGTTCACGCGGCTGTGCAAGTTTGACGGACAGAAGACCGGCATCCTGACCGCGCGGGGTTTTCACCAGATCGGCGGCCGCGCCGGGCGAAAAGGTTTTGACGACCAGGGCTGGGTCGTGGCGCAGGCGCCGGAGCATGTGATCGAAAATCTCAAACTCGCGGAGAAAACAGCGCGCGACGGCAAGAAAACCGTGAAGCGCCAGCCGCCGGAAAAGAATTTTGTCAACTGGGACAAGAATACTTTTGCCCGTCTCATCGCCGCGCCGCCGGAAAAGCTGACCTCCCGCTTCCAGGTCACGCATGGCATGTTGTTGAATGTCCTCAGCCGGAAAGGCGACGGCTGCGCCGCGATGCAGAAGCTCATTCGCGATTGCCACGAACCGCCGCGCCAGAAACAGGCGCACCTCAAGCGCGCGTGGCAATTGTTCCGCTCGCTGCTGGACCGCAAGATCGTGGAGTTTATTCCCAAAACCGAAGATGGCGCGCATTTGCGCGTGAACGTCGAGTTGCAGGACGATTTTTCCATGGATCAGGCGTTGTCGTTGTATCTAATTGAAACGCTTCCGCTCATGGACCCGCAAGCGCCGGATTATGCGCTCGTTTTGCTCACGCTGGTCGAGTCCATTCTCGAAGACCCGGACATCATTCTCCGTAAACAACTCGACAAAGTGAAGGATCAGAAGATGGCCGAGATGAAAATGGAAGGAATTGAATATGACAAGCGCATCGAAGAATTGGAGAAGCTGGAACACCCGAAGCCGAACCGCGAGTTTGTGTATTCCACGTTCAATGATTTTGCCGCGCGGCATCCGTGGGTGGGCGAGGAGAACATTCATCCGAAATCCATCGCGCGGGAGATGTTCGAGGAATTTCGCTCTTTCGCCGATTACATCAAGCTCTACGAATTGCAGCGCGCCGAGGGCATTTTGCTGCGGCATCTGAACAGCGTCTTCAAAGTCCTCGCGCAAACCGTGCCCGACACCGCCAAGAACGACCAGGTCCGCGAGATGGAACTCTATCTCGGCACGATGATCCGGCAGGTGGATTCCAGCCTGCTTGATGAGTGGGAGAAAATGCGCGACACGAATTATCGCCCCGGCGAAACCAAGGAGGTCCGGCCGCCCGGCGCCGAGGAAGCCGCCGCCGACATTACGCGCGACGTGAAAAATTTTACCGCCGCAATCCGCAACCGGATTTTTATTTTTCTGCGCGGACTGGTGGTGGCCGATTACGAAACGGCCATCGCGAATCTGGATTCACCGCTGGATGCCGCGGGCGCATCGTGGAATTCTGACCGCCTGGACAAAATCATGGAAGTTTACGAAACCGACCATGAACGGCTCTGCCTGGATCCGAATGCCCGCAATGCGCGCCACACCTACGTCACGCCAGCCGACGATAAAAAATCCTGGCGCGTGCAACAAATGCTTGTGGACCCGGAAGCACATAACGATTGGGTGGCTGAGTTCGAGGTGGACCTGGCTCAGTCCCGAAAGCTGAACGGACCAGCCTTGCGCCTGCGGCGAATTGGAAGTTTGACCTGACCAGCCGCTGCGGGAACGGCTGACCAGCCATAAAGCCGGGCGACGGCGAGCCGCTCTTTCGAGGGCGGACGCCTCCTGGCCGCCGGACGCGGAAAACATTGCTTGCAGCCTTTCTCGCCAGCCGTTATCAAACGGCATGGATTCGCGGGAAGCATTCATCGCGCTGAATTTGATCGAAGGCGTCGGGCCGGTGCGCGCCCGGTCGCTGCTGGAACATTTTGGCGGCGCGCCTAAGATCCTTGCGGCTTCCAAACCGGAGTTGCTCCGCGTCCGCAACATCGGCGAGGACACGGCGGAGAAGATTTCCGGCTGGGAAAATGCCGTGGACCTCGCGGGGGAATTGAAGCGCATCGGGGATTTCGGCTGCCACGTCCTGATCCAGTCGGATGAAAATTATCCGGCGCTGCTCCGCGAAATTTACGATCCGCCGCTGGTGCTTTACGTCCAGGGCGAATTGACCGCCAAGGACAAAAACGCCGTGGCGATGGTCGGCTCGCGCATGACCACGCATTACGGCATCGAGACGGCGCGCAAGCTGGCGTATCAGCTCGCCTACACCGGCGTGACGGTGGTGAGCGGCGGGGCGCGCGGCATTGACACGGCGGCGCATCAGGGCGCGCTGAGCGGCAAGGGCCGGACGATTGTAGTGCTTGGCACCGGAATTAATCTCGTCGCGCCGCCGGAAAATGCAGAACTGTTCGAGCGCATCGCGGCGAACGGCGCGGTGATCACGCAATTTCCGTTCAACCGGCCGGCGGACAAACAATCTTTTCCGATCCGCAACCGCATTGTCGCGGGCATGACTTTGGGCACTGTGGTGGTCGAGGCTAGCCTTTCCAGCGGCGCGCTCATCACCGCGAATTTTGCGACGGAGTATGGCCGGCAGATTTTCGCGGTGCCGGGGCGGATTGATTCGCCGCGCAGCAAGGGCTGTCACGACCTCATCAAAAAAGGCGCGAAGCTCTGCGAAGGCGTCGAGGACATTCTCAGCGAGTTTGAGTATCTCTTTCCGGCCAGCAACAAGCCGCCGTCGGCGGGCGACACGGGCGTGCTGCCCGCGCTGGAACTGTCTGAGAACGAACAGTTGGTTTTCGACGCCGTAACAGCCAACGATGAGACGACGATTGACGAAGTCATCCGGGCGAGCGGTCTGCCAAGCTCGATGGTCAGCGTGGCGCTGTTCAGTCTGGAAATGAAACGACTGGTGAAACAGTTGCCCGGAAAATTGTTCGTGAGGAACCGGTAAGTTGCACGTTCGTAGAGCAGGTGAGGCGTTGAAGCATGATCTGCGGCCGACATGTTCTTTCTGCTGGACTATACCGGCATCCGGCTACGACTGCTGCAATCGCCCAGGCACTTCAGCCGCCGCGCGCAAAACAGGCCGGCATTGCAGAAAAACCTGAAGCCCCGGTCACGCCAGATTTGCGGTCTGACTTGTGAAGGACTACTCTGGCTGGATGTTTCTGGCCACCTCAAACAAAACCAAACGGCTGCTCTGCTTGAATTACATCCAGCGGGTTCAGCCCGGTGAGTTGAAGCTTGCGCGGGAGGACGTCAAGACCCTGCTCGCGGATTTGTCGCCGGGCTTTCGCCTGCTGGTGGAGTTCAGCCAGGTGGAATCCATGGATCCCGAATGCGCAACGGAAATTGGCCGGACAATGGATTTGATTGACCAAAGCGGCGTGGGCTTGATCGTCCGCGTGATTCCCAATCCCGGCAAGGACATCGGCATGAACATCCTGACCGTATTTCATTACCCGCATCATCCCCAGATCGTCACTTGCGAAAACCTGGCGGAAGCCATCCGCAACCTTTCGCTTTGAGCCGGAAAATTCTTTGCGCGCCTCGCGCCTTTGCGTGAAAATGAAACCATGAGCGCAGTTGCCAATTTGAATCTTCCCGACGCCCAAGGCCACTTTGGTCCCTACGGCGGACGTTATGTGCCCGAAACGCTGATGCACCCGTTGCAAGAGCTGGAGGCCGAATACTTCCGCGCGCAACACGACCCCGAATTTCAGCGCGAGCTTTCATATTATCTCACCGAATTCGTCGGCCGGCCCACGCCGCTTTATTTCGCCGAACGACTGACCAAGGAACTCGGCGGCGCGAAGATATATCTCAAGCGCGAAGACCTCAACCACACCGGCGCGCACAAAATCAACAACGCCATCGGCCAGATCCTGCTCGCCAAGCGCATGGGCAAGACCCGCATCATCGCCGAGACCGGCGCGGGTCAGCACGGCGTCGCTTCCGCCACGGTCGCCGCGATGTTCGGCATGAAATGCGTCATCTACATGGGCGCGGTGGATTGCCAGCGGCAGGAACTCAACGTGTATCGCATGAAGATGCTCGGCGCGGAAGTCGTGCCGGTCCACGCGGGCCAAAAAACCTTGAAGGAAGCCGTCAACGAAGCCATGCGCGACTGGGTGACGAACCTCCGCAGCACGCATTACATCCTCGGCACCGCTTACGGCGCGCATCCGTATCCTGTCATGGTGCGGAATTTCCAGCGCATCATCGGCGACGAGGCGCGCGCGCAGATTTTGGAAAAGGAAAAGCGCCTGCCGGACATGCTCATCGCCTGCGTCGGCGGCGGCTCGAACGCCATCGGCCTGTTTTATCCATTCCTCGACGACAAATCCGTGAAGCTCGTCGGCGTGGAAGCGGGCGGCCTCGGCATCAGGCCCGAACAGCACGCGGCGCGGTTTCAGGGCGGCTCGCTCGGCGTGTTGCAGGGCACGCGCAGCTACATTTTGCAGGACGAATTCGGCCAGATCCAATCCACGCACAGCGTCAGCGCCGGACTCGATTACGCCGCCGTCGGGCCGGAACACGCGTGGTTGCGCGACGCCAGCCGCGCCGAATACACCTAC